>Ga0194126_10004438_pt1 | contig 21387 bp, 19 predicted proteins | sample TA2KigC150mmetaG_FD_148641 | JGI IMG/M metagenome (GOLD analysis project Ga0194126, IMG submission 148641) | Freshwater microbial communities from Lake Tanganyika, Tanzania - TA2015035 Kigoma Deep Cast 150m | ecosystem: Environmental > Aquatic > Freshwater > Lake | place: Tanzania: Lake... | reverse complement strand
CGCTCGACCGCACTGAGGGCAGACTGTTTTTTTGCGCGCCGACGTAGCGGCACCACTCGCTGCATTGGATCGCCGAAAACTCCGTATACTTCCGCCAATGGAACAAAGCCTGGAAATCGATACGCATCGCGCAACTGCCGCTTGGGTTTGGCCATGCGCGGAATTGAAACAAGTTCTCTGTGCTTACAAAACTCATAAAATGCCCGTCAATACAGGCTAACATCGCGATCGCACCTCAAAATCTACCCACTTGTTTTGGAGAAGAGCCAAAGTACGTTTACGGCGCTCAGGTTGGGTTCCTAGCGATTCTGGGACAAACCACAGGAGTGAACGGGGCTACGGTTCCATCGCCCCGTTATGGCAGCTATGGCAAGCGAGGTCTTCCCAACCTCTTCCGGATGCTTGAACTTTAGGCCCTGAGGATTGAGCGGTTGCAGGGCCGGACCGCTGCCTTCGGCGAGAATGACATGGCAGGAATTGCAGTTGTTGTGGTTGATTCGCTTGGCGCCGTCGGCGGTGACATGTTCGTTGTCGTGACAACGGAAGCAACCGGCCCAGTCTTTGTGGCCGATGTTGTTTGGATAAAGCTTCCACTCCGTCTTCATCGCGCGAAAGAAATTCTTCGCGTAAATACTTTTCACGGCGCCAATCGCGGCTTCTGCATCTGGGTGGTTGGGATACTTGGCGCGGAGTGCGGCGCCAATCTTTTCGAATGCCTCCTCTTTGGTCGCATAGGGCTGAGTGAGGGCCAGCACAGCTGTGCGTCTGGCCTTCGGCAGATTCGTGCTGATCGCTCCCAGTGACATCACCATGTCAACCGCATCATTCGGCGCGCGAAAACTGTGGGCGGGACGATTGTGGCAATCCATGCAATCCGTCGTCCGGATGGTGTGTTTGCTCGGATCATCTTTGAAGTCGGGGACGCGGTATTCGATCACAACACCCTTTTCGTCCGTGAGACGAACCCAAGGAATCTGCTGACGGAGCGGGTCCGTCGCAATGTACTCGACCTTGTTGGCAATGTTCATGTGCCAGTGAATGCCGCCGACCGGGCCGTGCGTTGGGTCGCCGCCGCCAACGTTCAAGAGCAGGCGCACCGAATAGGGAGAGTTGGTTTCGTTATCGAGGAAATGCGAGTAGGTGTGGTCGAGATTGCCTACGAATTTCTTCGGCCAATGGCATTGCTCGCAGCGTTTTTGATCGATGTTGATTTTGTCGTGGGCTGCAATGGGCCTCTCTAATTTATCCAAGAGAGTAGCATACACTTGATGGACGCCGTTGAACTTGGCTTTGACGAAGCCCTCCGCGCCGGGCGCGACATGGCAAACGGTGCATTCGACCTGGGCATGAGGCGAGTTTTGATAAGCGACGTAATGCGGCTCCATAACGGTGTGGCACGCCTGGCCGCAAAACTGAGTGGATTTTGTGACGTGATACGTTTCATAGCTGCCAATGGCTGTGACGAGAAGGAAGAACAAGCTCGCCAGCAGGAAGACCGCCAGCAGTTTTTGGTCGCGTCCTCGTGAAAGGTCGATCGTAAACCGCGTCAGCGGCGGTGAACCGGGCGTGGCTTTGGCCGCTTGCCAGCGCTGGATTAAGCGTCCGGCCACCATGAGGCCCAAGCCAAGGACCATGAAGCCGGGCGAGACCAAGGTAAGTCAGAATTCCAAGGTAGGGACTTTCGACCTTCGCGAAATGGTCGAGCACGAAGATCAGAATAAAGACAAACCAGCTTGTCAGCACGACAATGCCGCCCGCCAATGTGATCCAACTTCGGAAAAAGGCGGGTTTAGATGGAGGAACCGTTGTCATAAAGTTTAATGTCCGGCTTCAAGCGCTGCGGCATAACTTGACACTCAGTGGTTTAGCGGCGCATTCATTTGGCGTCACGCCCATATTGGGTCGTGGTTGCACCTCAACATTCGAACACTGCTACAGAAGCGCGGATGCCACATCCGCGCAGTTCGTTGCGACTGGGTACGTTCCGGGTGCGGGCGTCCGCGCCCCGAACAATCTCCCCATGAACCTCCCGGCATGTAGTCCCGCCTTTAGGCGGCAGCGTTTGCTGGTAGCTGCATAGCTAAACAGCTTTTGCGGGTTGCAATCGCTCCGGCTGAAGCCGGGACTACATACCACACCTCGGTTCATGGTCCCACTGCATGTCCAGAGGAAATGAGGCCGCCCACGATCACTTCCTGAACGTTCGGATATGTGCGATCAACGCCTTGATCTCGTCGTCGCTGAGTACGGCGGCAAATCCTTTCATCTGGACCATCCCGTTCTCTTTCATTCCTTCCTTTAAGCTTTTGAACACTTTGTCGTCCTTCATTTCCGCTTGCACCTTGGGGTCGGTGTAATCTTTGGCGCCAACCTTCTTGCCCATCTTGGTGTCGCCTGTGCCATCCGAACCATGGCATTTGGCGCATTGAGTTTCCCAATTTGCTTTAACGTCAGCACCATTTACAGCGGCGCCGCTGGCGACGAAGAGAACGGGAGCTAAGGCAATCGATTTTTTCATAAGAACCTCGTTCGTATTCTTCTATCGCTTCCATTTCCCTTTTCGCATTCTTTGAACAAGCTGAATCCCGATTCAGTTTGGAGAGGTGAGCTTCTAGACTTCACGCAAGTCAGGTGAGTGATCCGAAGCAACTTCTCATCTTTCTTCGCGATCGAATGTGCCGGTTCCTGAAAAAGTTCTCTACCCATCGGTTGTCTAAGCTTGCGCATTTTTTGCCTCGTCATCCGCGCTTTCGACTGCCAACACAGCAGCGCGGTACCGACTCATTGAGTTGCCCGGCGAAGTAAAGAGAGACAGGTTTTTGAAATAAAAATGACTTCCGATCGCCGCAAATAGTCCTCGACAAGACACTCTCCAACTCTCGAATTTACAGGACAGCACGAATGGCGTAAGCTGCGCATCATGAGTACTGCGGAGTTGATCTACGAGAAAATCCAGCACCTGCCGGAAAACCTTCAAACCGAAGCGTTGCATTACGTGGATTTTCTACTGGCAAAACGACACGCTCAGAGCGAGGCCGCCGAGTGGTCCCGGTTTTCCACCGCGCAATTAGCGAAGCAGTATGCGCCGGAAGATGCAATTTATGACAAGGAGTAACCGTTCGGCATGAGTTTTTCCCAGGGGGAGATCCTGCTTGTCTCGATGCTCTTTACCGACGGCAGCGGGGCGAAAAGACGCCCCGCAATGGTCGTTTGGGATGGTGGCGACGATGACTTGCTTGTCGCCCCCGTCACGAGTCATACCGTGCGTTCCCAACGGGATGTGACCTTGACCCGATGGCAAAACGCCGGCTTGCGGCTCCCCTCCATCGTGCGGCTGGAAAAATTGGCCACAGTCGGAAAGTCCACGGTTATCCGAAGACTCGGCCAAGTTGAAGCAACCGATTGGACGGCCATCGAGCCTGCCCTCAACCAGTTCTTCGCCGATATTATGGCGGCATGATTGACGTCGCGAGCTGCAAATCTCCTTCAGCAGTGGGCCTCGGGGGGGGACACTGGTGTAAACCGGTGACTGTATTACGCCGACTACCAAATGCAGATCGACAGCCATATTCTTGAGCGTCTGCGAGCCGATGCCAGACACACAATCGCGCTCGCCGAGTGTGAAGACGCTATTCAACATCCAGGCCTCCGCGGTCGGTTGCGAGAGATTCTCATCGCCAATTTGCTCGCTCCGTGGCTGCCTCCCTTCTGCAAATGCGCAACCGGAATGATTGTCGAATCGAAGAACAAGCCTCGCAATTCAACACAAGACGATATTCTCGTCATTGACTCATCGCTTGCACCGCCCGTCTTCGCAAACATCAATGGACCCGAAGGGGTATTTCTTTTCAACAGTGTCCTTCTACGAATTGAGGTCAAAACATCCATCTCTGTTGCTGGTGTATTAAGGGAAAATGCGATTTCAGCCAGCAGCTTGGCGTACCCGGCCTGTAATCAGACTGCGATCTACTACAACCTTCCCAGTTCTCTCAAAACGGTACTAATCTAATAACGGCCCTCAGCAGGTCTATTTCTTGAATATTCTCAGGTGGCCGACGAGCGCTTTGATTTCGTCATCGGTCAATTTCGAAGCGAAGGGTTTCATCCTTTCTCTGTTACCTTCCTTCATGCCCTCTTTGATCTGCTTGATGGCTTTTTCGTCCGTGAATGAGGCCTGATGCTTCGCGTCAGTGAGATCTTTGACTTGGGCCTTCTTGCCGGCTTTGGTGTCGCCCTTGCCGTCTTTGCCGCGGCAGGAGGCGCAGTTCTTGTCCCAGTTCTCTTTCACGTCGGCAGCTTGAGTGGTGCACGTGGCGGCGGCTAGGATAATAGCGGTCGTAAGGATTTTAGTTTTGAATTTCATAGATGGTTCCTTTCGATTGATGTTTCGAAGCTCTTCCTCCGAGTGGCCGTGGTGCGCATGTGTTTAGCGCAGCGCAGACTTTCAGTCTGCAAAGCCTCCACAAGATCGGATGCGCTGGACAAAGCGAGGGCAGTGCCGACTGCAAGTCTGCGTTACGAGCAAAGCGTCCTCGTTCAGACGCAGCGGTTGTGGTGTCAACGTGCGCTTCCCTACAGGTGAAACACCGGATGTTTTAATTCGAATCTCCTCGGGGTTGCGAAAGTTAGAATCTTAACGATGAACCGATTTGCGATCCATGCACGGCCTCATGACAACCGGCCGACCAACAGGCGCCTCGCGACAGGAACGCGGTGTGGTCCCGACCGCCAATGGCAATTCGCCCCGGCGCGGTCTGTTGTTGGAAGTGACACTTCAAGCATAACGCGTGATTGCGTTCCTTGAGCATTTTGGCGTTGACCGAACCGTGCGGTTCGTGACAGGTCGTGCAGCCTTCCCGCACGGCCTCGTGCTCGAAAACAAAAGGACCATGTTGCGCCGTGTGGCATTTGGCGCAAGTGTCATGCTCGGAAGCCAGCGCCGTGCTCCCGCCCTTGATGGCCGGACCTTTGTGGGGATTGTGGCAATCACTGCACGACATTTTCCCGGCGAGCACTAGATGCCCGTTGGGCAGATTGAAGCGCGCCCGCATTTCCAAATGGCATTGGAAACATGTTTCGGGGGATTTGTTGGGGTTGATGATGGTGCCGCGTTCGCCGCCCGATTCATTGTGCAGGCTGCCCGGCCCGTGACACGATTCGCAACCCATATTCATCGCGTTGGGTCCCGGCGCGACCAACTTCGCGTGCGTCGCTGAGTGAAACCCTTTGGTTATGTTCTCATGGCATTGCGAGCAGGTGTCCGACTCTACATACTCAGCTCCTGGAATGTGCGGCGGGACCATGACCACGCGGTTAATGCTCACACAGGAAACAAAAATGGCCGCCAGCAACGCACTGCACAGGACAACAAACGGTTTTGTCCGGGGAATGCCGAAGTGTGTGTTTGGGTTGGCCGGTCGTGAAAGAGTATCTTCAGGTTTCATAGGTCATGAAGAGTCTGCATCCAATGCGTCTTGTGAAATGGCTCCGTTCGCCCAGTTGTTGAATTCGCCGCGTTGGTGGAACTCCATTAAAGTCCCTCGAGCAGGCAAACCAATTTGAATGTTCGTATCCACTGGAACTCCGAGGAGATGTGAACTTTCGAAAACGCCTGACAGGAGCCTTTTCCTGGCAACGTTGATAAATCTTTTCCTCATAATCAACGCATGACAAATGCCACGGCGAGATGGGATCGCGCTACACCTTGCTTGGCGTTTCCTGCTCATTTCTTGGCCTTGAGCGCATAGAAGGCGTCCAAGCAGAAAAGTGGAGCAAGACAACCTATGTTCAGTACTTCAAAATACACATCCTTGACCGGAACTTGCCGTTGATGATCTCGATCCTGACGGCTGCGTCCCTGGGTCTGCCCCACCCATCGCCAATTGGCCGCCCGATAGCAGCTGCCCCGGAACCGATCCCGGTCAACGAACGTCTCCAGCCAGTCCAGGCCGTGCCCGTACTTGTCCTGCCAATCTCGTTGAATCCTCCGGCAGGCTTGCTTCCCAGGCCGTCGGCTCTTCCCACCATTCCCATCTGGGCACTCCCCGCGGTGCTCGCCGATTGTAGAGCCGCAGTGGCGGCAGCTTCAGCACCCCACGCCCTTCCAGTTTGAGCAAGAGGCTGCGCGCGGCGAAGTCCTTCAATCGACCCTGCCCATCGACCCATTGCCACCGCAGGCACAGTTCACACGCCAGCCGTTTGCGGCTCCATTGCGGATGTTCCTCAATCCAGCCCACCAGCCGCGCCATCTCCGTTGCCGAAATCCGGCGCCCTTGCAACTCGATTTCCGTGTCCACCGCACTACTCTGACACCCTCAGAACACGGTAGTCCAGCAATATTACCAACAACTTTGAGATGCACCGGGATGCGGCTCGTGGTCATAATTATACTTGCGCAGGACATTGACCTGTGGCTTGTTCGCGACCCGGCTTCCTTCCGAAATGATGACAGCGGGGTGTGGTTCGGGCCAGCCCGGTGCTTGCCAAGAATAAATCTCCCAGGGTTTCACGCCTCGAATTTGGGAAGCGATTGCGCCCGCGTCGCCGCTGCTTCAATTTGATCCCACTCCCTGGACTCTTTGCTCCGATACCAACGGTCCAAAATGGCTCGCGGCAAAGCTTCGATATTGGGAAAAGGCGGTCGGGTTCGGCCACAAGAGGCTGCTCCGCCTCTTTCAAGCCACAACGGATCGCCAGGCGATAGACCTCTGCCTGTTTTGCCTTGGCCCTGCGCGCGACTTTCGCGACTTGAGATCGCAGGTCAGCCGGAATCACCAGAGGAATGGGCATCGTTCGCATGGAGATTAAGGATTGACGAAACATCTATTGACTGCAATGGCTTGATTCGCCCGGTGCAAAATGCTGTGTTTCAATTTAGGAAAGCGCGGCAGTCAGCTTGGGAATGTTTCTCATCATTTTATCATCTTCCGTCTCACGCTTCCTTAATAACTCGCCCAGTGACCGCTTGCATCGCATAGAGCGAACACTCTGCCGACTGCAAGTCGGCGATACGGCAGAGTGAAACTCTGCGCTACGACTCGGCAGCAGCTAATTTCATCGCTTGTCCCACGCATCGATATCTGTTTAACGTAGCCGCCGAGCGATGAAGGCTTGGCGTTTTTATGGATTCAACGATATGCGGCTCGACGATGTGGCGATGCCGCAATGTCGGCCATATCACGTGCTGGCCGAGGTCTTGTGTGTTCAGCCGAGCGTCACCGAAGTGCAACTGGCGCGAGGCATTCGGACGTTGGCTTACGATCATATCAAAAAGAGGCTGGAGACCGAAGCGCCCGTCCAATTGTTCGGCCACGAATTCTGCGTCCGCATTGTCGAAGTCGGTGAGGGAGTAACGCGGTTTCGGGCCGGCGATCGCGTCGCGGCGCGGGCCAAACTGCCTTGCGGTAATTGTCCGCTCTGTCTTTCTGAACGCAGTCATCTCTGCCGAAAAGGTCCAATCATCGGGTTTCAACTTCCAGGCTGCTTCGCCGAGTTTGCCGTGCTGCCGGAAATCGCTTTGGTAAAAGTGGACGACCGCATTTCCGACAATGAAGCAGCTTGTTTGCAATCGCTCAGCGACAGCGTGGCAGCGGTCGAGACAGCTCAGATTCAACTAGGCGATTCCGTGGCGATCTTTGGCCAAGGTTCCATGGGCTTGGAATGCTTGCAAGTGGCGCGCAGTTGCGGCGCGGGCAAGCTCATCACCGTGGATGTTCGCGAAGAGGCGTGTCGTATCTCGAAAGAACTCGGCGCGGATGAAGCGATTAATGCAAGCGCCTGCGATCCCGTTCAAGCCATTCGCGATCTCACGGAGGGCAATGGCGTGGACGTCGTTTTCGAGTGCGCGGGTGGCAGTCCGAAGCAGGGCCTCTCCGGGACGAAATCGCTGATGCAAGCGGTCGGAGCCGTTCGGTCTGGCGGCAAGATTGTCGGGGTCTCTTGGTTTGGTCAACCGTTGGAGGTCGATGTCGATTTGCTCCGCGAACGAAGTCTGCGTTATCTGTTCCCGGACATCAGCACGGTGGCGCATCTCGAACATACCGTGCGCTTGGTGGCCTCCGGACGGGTGCGCTTGAAACCGGTGATCACGCATGTGTTGAATGGGATCGAGGCAGTCGCAGAAGCCTTTGAAATCACGGCCAACAAGGCGAAGTGCAAAGCAATCAATCCGGCACAGGTGGTTTTACGCTCGAAGGTGTCGTAGCGCACAGCTGTTGTATCGCTTGCAATCAGCCACCCTGCGGTGAGGGCAAGAATGAAGTAGCTAAACATGTAACGAAAGTCGTCCGGTGAAGGTCGCCCCTCTCCCCATCCGATGGGGAGAGGGGCGACCTTCACCGGGTGCTTGGAAGAATTGGCATTCTGCGGATCGCCCGCAAGTCCGAGCGTCTCGGAAGTTACGGACGACCTGCCGATTACAAATCGGCGATACAGCAGAGTGGAACTCTGCGCTACGACTAAAATGTGAACCTTCATGAAAAATGAATCAGCCATCCGCAAACAGTTGCTCGCGCTCAAGACAGCCATCCTGTCCGATGCTCTCGGCAAGACCGGCGCGATGGACCATGACATGCATTGCTTTTCCGCAAATCATCGCATGGCCGGACCGGCTGTCACATTGCGTATTCACACCGCCGACATTTTAATGATTGGCAAGACCCTGTCGTCGTGCCCGAAAGGATCGGTGTTGGTCATCGATGGGCAAGGCGAACTGAACACGGCGTTGTGGGGCGGGGCGACGACGACGTGCGCGCGGTTAAAAGGATTGGCGGGCGTTGTTATCGACGGCGCCATTCGCGACGTGGCCGTAATTCGGCGAGATCGGTTCCCGGTTTTCGCGAGAGCGGTCGTTCCGAATGCTGGCGGCGCTGAGTACGCCGGCGAGATGAACGTTCCGGTTCAATGTGGCGGCATGGTGGTCAACCCAGGCGACTGGGTTGTTGGTGACGAAGACGGTGTGGTGGTTGTGCCAGTAGCACGATTGACTGCGGTGATCGAAACGGGCGTCCGTTTAGTGGAGGTCGAAAACAAGATCGATCGCGCCATTCGAAGCGGAAAAGATCTCGGATCGATCTTGCGTTACGATGAGAAGCTGGCGCGAAAATCGAAGGAAGCCTTCCTGCCTCAGATGCGCTTTCTGGACGACACGAATCTGTAATTGTTTGCCGGTCGCCACCGTCTTATTTTCCCACGCGCAGGAACGCAGCCTTTTAGGCTGGAAAAAGTTCGAAATGGCGGCAGACGTCGCCGCACTTCGTACGTTTCCGCGGCCTAAAGGCTGCGTTCCTGCACCAAGCTCGTGAAAACAAAGGTCCTTCTATGCTGACGATCCATGCCAATATCTCAATCGCTGCTTGCCTCCTGACAGGCTTAACTCAAGCGCAATTGCACGCTCAACACGTCCCGCTTGACGTCGGCCAAACCGTCAGTGGCTATCAGGACGACTTCAACGGCACAGTGCGCAACGCGCAGTGGGTCGCTCACGGACCTGGGGGCGACTTGTACTTGCAGGACAATGGCGTTCTTCGAGCCACGACTTCCGCAGGCGACCCGAACCATTTGCTTTACGAGGCTTCCGGTTACAACGATGCCGAGCAGGAGGTCCTTGCTCGCATCCGATTCATTACCTTCACCGGCGGGGCCAATCCGCGCGGCGGAATTTCCGTCGGAATTAATCCTGATTCGAGCCAAGGAAATAATTTGATGTTCCGGGATTGGAACAACCAAGCAATCGACGGCCAGACGCGGCATCTAAGATTGCTGGACGATTTCCGCGCTTGGGGACCCGGCACGCCCGTGGATTGGAAGGAGAACACATGGTATTGGCTGCGTTTGCGTCAAACGGCGAGCAGCACAGCCAGTGGGAACAACATTCAGGGGAAAGTTTGGCTCGCGGACGGCACGGTTAGCGAGCCTGCGGATTGGCAATTGAGCTGGGGACGAAACGATCGCGGGGGCTTTGCGGGCATTGCAGGGTCGAGCGGCGGAGGCACGGAGGAATTCGAAGTCGATTACCTTTTGATCAAGGCTGAAGGGTTGCCGAGCATCAAGGTCAATCCAAGCGCGTTCTCAGGACAGTTCACCCAAATTCCGGTGATCCGACTGATCGCGCATCCGCGCGACGCGACCGTAGAGAAAGGGAGAACGGCAACTTTCACCGTGGAAGCCACTGCGTCGGCGCCACCCAGTTACCAATGGCAAAAGGCTGCGTCGGGCAGCACCAACTTTGCCGATATCGCTGGCGCGGCTTCGATGAGCTACACGACACCCGTTTTGACCGAAGCAGACAACGGCGCCCAATACCGAGCCGTCATTTCAATTCCTGGCTTGAGTCGGGCAAGCAATGCCGCGACCGTCATCACCGATGTCACGAAACCGACGGTGCTTTCGGCGCGCACGCTGGGCGACCCGAACAAAGTCACGGTCGTTTTCTCTGAACCGGTGCGTTCGAATGCCAGCAGAGCAAATTTCACGATCGACAATGGGATTGATGTTACCGGGGCGCGGCCCGGAACCGATCCGGCCGTGTACGAATTGACCACGAGCGCAATTACATTGGGCAAGACATATAAGCTGACCGTGAACGGTGTTCAGGACCTCATCGGAAACGATATTCAGGCAGCCTCGCAGATTACACTGAATCTCTTCGTCGAGCTGCCGGTTGATTTCGGCCAGACTGTGAATGGCTTTCAGGACGATTTCACGGGCGCGGCGCGTGATCCTAACTGGGTCGCGGTTGGGCCAGGCGGCGATTTATACGAACAAGCTAACGGCGTTCTTAAAGTCACGGCATCGATGGGTGATCCCAATCACCTTCTTTATGCCGCGCCCGGTTATAACGATGCCACCCAGGAAGTGCTCGCACACATTCGCATCAAGGCGTTTGGCCAGGGCGATGGCCCGCGGGGCGGCATCGGCGTCGGTGTCAACGCGGACAACAGCCAGGGAATCGAGCTGCATTTTCGAAACTCGGACTTCAATGAAACCGGGACGCGCTTCCGATTGCTGGATGATTTGCGCGCCTGGGGTCCGGCGATCCAAACGAAATGGACAACGAACGCTTGGTTCTGGCTGCGCTTGCGTCAGACGAGCAGCTCGACGGCTGCAGGAACGAACATCCACGCGAAGGTTTGGCTGGCGGATGGCAGCGTGCCGGAACCTGCGAATTGGCAGGCGGGTTGGAGTCGAGCCGGACGCACGGGGCTCGCTGGGATTACTGGTTCTAGTGGCGGAGGAGCGGAGGAATTTGATGTGGATTATGTTTTGATCAAGGCTGCCGGCCTGCCCAGCATCAAGGTGGCGCCCGCGCCGTTCGCGCTCGTCGGACCGCGTCCAGAGCCCGAACCCGGCGCGTCGAGGTTTACCAGGCTTGCTAAGCTGGCTGATAATCGGTTAGTCCTGGAATGGACCGGCAGCGGAGTTTTCGAATAAGCTGATAACATTGCCGGCCCTTGGACAGCGGTCGCGGGCGCGGCGAGTCCGAGAACGATTACAGCGAGTGGAACACGGAAGTTCTATCGGTTGCGGTAATTATTAACGGTGGCAGATGACCGGGTCTGCAGTATCGCCAAATCGAAGTAGCTAACACTTTCAACGACGCAAGTGAACGGACCCCTCTCCCCAGCCCTCTCCCCATCCCATGGGGCGAGGGAACATCTTCTTTGCGAACTGCCGTTGAACAACGAATTGCCGAATGGACCGGGAACACAACAGTCTTTTCCCTCTCCCCATCGGATGGCGAGAGGGCTGGGGAGAGGGGTCCGTTCACCTCATGTCTGGATCGTCTGCGTGCTGCTGATGCTGGCTTCGTCGAAAGCCGCTCTGCCAATCGATTACACCCGCGACATTCGTTCCATCCTTTCCGAGAATTGCTACGAATGCCACGGGCCTGACAAAGAGAAACGCAAGGCCGGCCTTCGCCTCGATTTGAAAGAAGACGCGTTCAAGCAATTGAAATCGGGAGGCCAAGCGCTTGTCCCAGGAAATCCCAGCCAAAGCAAACTGATCGAGCGCATCACTACGAGCGATGAGGACGAGCGCATGCCGCCGCCGAAAACCGGCAAGCGACTCACGCCGGAACAAATTCGCCTCGTCCGCGCGTGGGTTGACGAAGGCGCGGTTTGGCAGCCCCACTGGGCTTATGTTCCGCCGCAGCGACCTGTTCCTCCTCCAGTCAAAAACGAAAAATGGGTTCGCAATGAGATGGATCGTTTTGTCCTGGCCCGCCTGGAAAAGGAAGGACTCGCTCGTTCGCCTGAAGCAGACAAGACCGCATTGCTGAGGCGCGTCTCATTCGATCTAATCGGTCTGCCGCCCACGATTGAACAAGTCGACGCCTTCTTGGCGGACGGCAGTTCCGAAGCTTACGAGAAGCTCGTGGATCGCTTGCTCGCGTCGCAGCACTTCGGCGAGCGGATGGCCATTCCATGGCTGGACATGGCCCGGTACGCGGACACGAGCGGCTATCATTCAGATCACAATCGCCAGATGTGGCTCTATCGCGATTGGGTGATCAACGCCTTTAATCAGAACAAGCCGTTCGATCAATTCACCCTCGAACAATTAGCGGGCGATCTGTTGCCAAATGCAACCGTCGATCAGAAGATCGCGAGTGGCTTCAATCGCAACGTCATGACCACGGACGAAGGTGGCGCGGATCCCAATGAATACTTAACCAAGTATGTTGTCGATCGCGTGAGTACGACCGCCACAGTTTGGCTGGGCACAACCATGGCTTGCGCCGAATGCCACGACCATAAGTACGATCCAATTTCCCAGAGAGAGTTTTATCAATTCTACGCCTTCTTTCACAACGTCCCCGAAAAAGGTCTCGATGGCGCCCGCGACCGAAATCCAGCGCCAAGCGTCCAGGTGCCATCCCAGGAACAAGCCGTTCAATTGGTGGAACACGTCCAAGCGGTGACGGCTGCCGAAAGCGCATTCAAAGCTCGCGAAGCCGAATTGCCGGCTGCCCAAGCCAAATGGGAGAATGAACTGCTCGTTAAGTTGGCGAAACCGAGCGAACCGGACGGACTAGTTGCGCACTTTGCCTTGGACGAAACGGCGGCCGGCTCCGATGCGTTGGGCGCGAGGCGGGACGGACGTTTTGCAGATACAAACGCCGCCAATTGGGTGGATGGCAAGTTAGGCAAGGCTCTCAAATTGGATGGACGAGGCGGCTTTGTTGATGCCGGCGACATTTCGGGGTTGGAACGGACTAACTCGTTTTCTTTCGGCTTTTGGACGAAGGTTGAAGGCCAAGGCGGCGTGCTGCTCGCGAAGATGAACGGCGTCTCCGCCGGGCGCGGGATTGATGCGGAACTAAAGGATGGCAAACTCATCGTCCGCCTAGTCAACGCCGGGCCATCCAACGCCGTGGTTGTCGCCACGCGCGACTCTGTTCCTAAGGATACATGGACTCATCTCACCATAACCTACGACGGTTCGAGCAAGGCCAATGGCCTTCGCGTTTACCTCAACGGAAAGTCCCGTCCTCTCGAAATTAGGAATGACAAACTCACGGAAGCAATCGGGAATTCAGAACCGCTCCGCCTTGGGAGAGGATCGGGCGGAGTGTACTTCCATGGGATCATCGATGATCTCCGCGTTTACAATCGCGCTCTAAGCTCAGAACAAGCCGCGGAGCTTGTCGGACTGGCCTACCTCGCGATGGTTCCGGTTCCAGCTGAGAAACGAACAGACGAGCAAAAAAACGATCTGAACCGCTATTTCCGGGAAAAATACGCGACCGATTTCAAGGCCGCCGAGCAGCAACTCGCTCGGGCTCGGAAAGCCCAGGACGATCTTATCAAGCAAATCCCATCGACGATGGTCATGGAGGAAATGCCGGCTCCGCGTGAGACCTTCGTGCTGGTCCGCGGAAACTTTCAGAACAAAGGCGAGAAAGTTCCAGCGGGTCTGCCTCAATTCCTGCCGCCGCTGGCTGATGGTCTCCCAACCAATCGTCTTGGATTGGCCAAGTGGCTCACCAGCCCGGCAAATCCCTTGACCAGCCGGGTGACGGTCAATCGCTTTTGGCAAATGCTCTTTGGAACCGGTTTGGTCGCGACCAGCAACGATTTCGGTTCGCGCGCCGAACTGCCCAGTCATCCCGAACTGCTCGATTGGCTGGCCACTGAGTTCATCGCGCGCAACTGGGACGTAAAAGCCATGCTCAAGCTGATAGTCATGTCCGCGACCTACCGACAATCGGCGAAGGTCACACCGGAATTGCTGGCGCGCGATCCGTACAACCGTTTGTTGACTCGCGGCGCGCGCTTTCGCCTCGAGGCCGAACTGATTCGTGACAATGCGCTTGCGGTCAGCGGCCTGTTGTATCCTGGGCTTGGCGGACCAAGCGTGCGGCCTTACCAACCACCGCTTCCATCCGAACATTTCGGCAACGGCGAGAAATATGTTCCGAGCAAAGGGAATGACCTATACCGCCGCGGCGTTTACACCTACTGGAAGCGCGCGTTGGTGTATCCAGCTTTCGTCACGTTCGACGCGCCGATTCGCGAGACGTGCGTTGTGCAACGCCCGCGCACGAGCACACCATTGCAATCGCTGGTCCTGATGAACGATCCGGTTTATGTCGAAGCGGCTCGCGCGCTCGCGCAACGCGTGTTGAAAGCACGTGAGATGGACCTGACGACGAGATTGACTTATGCGTTTCGTCTGGCGGTTGCTCGGCCGCCTGACAAGTCTGAACTCGCGATTCTAGAGCGAACTTTCCGCCAGCAACTGGAGAACTTTCAGAAGGACGAAGAGGCTGCGACTGCGCTCGTGAACATCGGCGAACTCGCGAGGCCCGAAAACCTAAAGATGAGCGAACTCGCCGCCTGGACCGCCATCGGCAACGTGTTGTTGAACCTTAACGAAACGATCACGCGATGAGCCGACCAATTCGACACCTCCGCTCTCCATGAAACCGGAGCCTCCGACGACCGCCAGGTTTTGGAGCGCGCCCGTCCGCTGGCGCTTTCGGGACGCATCGGCCAAAGCGGCAGAGGGCTGCCGCACTCCAAGACGCTGTCGCGCCTGCGTTGGCCCCCAGCCGATTCCAATGAACTTCATATGACCTTCCAGAACGAACTCGAGAGGGTACTAACTCGACGAACCTTCTTAACACGCAGCACCACTGGTCTTGGAGCGCTCGCCTTAGCGTCGCTGCTGGGCAACAGCGTTCGCGCGGGCGCCGTGAAAGGTTCTGGTTCGAGCGAAGGCGCTATCGGTCTCCGCCATTTCGCGCCCAAAGCCAAACGCGTCATTTACCTTTTCATGTCGGGCGGACCTTCGCACATCGATTTGTTCGATTACAAACCGAAGCTCAAGGAACTGACCGGAACCGAGCTGCCCGCTTCGGTTCGCGGCAACCAACGGATCACCGGGATGACTAGCGGTCAGAAGCAATTGCTCGTGGTTGGATCACCTTTCGAATTCAAGAAGCACGGTCTTTGCGGAGCGGAGATTTCAGAATTATTGCCGCACACTGCCAAAGTCGCTGATGACATCGCGATTATCCGAAGCCTGCATACCGATCCCATCAATCATGATCCGGCCGTGACATTTTTCGGCACTGGCAATCAGCAGCCAGGCCGGCCGACTATGGGAGCTTGGATCACCTACGGCCTCGGCGCCGAGAATTCGAATTTGCCGGGCTTTATTGTTTTGTTATCTGGCGGTGGCGGTCAATTCCTGCTCACGCGCTACTGGGGCAATGGTTTTCTCCCGGGCAATTATCAGGGCGTCCAGTTCCGCAGCGAAGGTGATCCTGTCTTGTTCGTGTCCAACCCAAAAGGCATCAGCACAAAGACCCGGCGCGAACTGCTCGATGGCATGCAAGAACTCAATCGCATTCAACTCGGACGCCTCGGTGATCCGGAAATCGCCACACAGATCGAGAATTACGAGCTGGCATTTCGGATGCAAACCAGCGTTCCCGAATTGATGGATATTTCGAAGGAGCCAAAACATATCCTCGAAATGTATGGCGCCGAACCAGGCAAACCTTCTTATGCGAACAACTGTTTGCTCGCGCGCCGCTTGGCCGAGCGAGGCGTCCGGTTCATTCAATTGGCTCATCGCGATTGGGATCATCATGGTGATTTGCCCAACGGGATTCGCAGACAGGCCAAACAAGTCGATCAAGGCTCTGCGGCTTTGATCATGGACCTCAAACAGCGCGGCATGCTCGAAGATACCTTGGTGATTTGGGGCGGCGAGTTTGGACGCACAACCTACAGTCAAGGCGCCATCACCAAGACAAGTTTCGGCCGCGATCATCATCCGCGTTGCTTTAGCATTTGGATGGCGGGCGGCGGGATCAAAGGCGGAATCACGATCGGCAAGACCGATGACTTTGCCTATAACCTCGTCGATGAACCGGTGCACGTGCATGACTTTCACGCGACGATGCTTCACTGTTTGGGGATCGATCACACGAAACTGACGTATCGCTTCGAGGGCCGCGATTACCGCCTCACCGATGTGGCGGGCCATGTGGTGAAACACCTTCTCGCCTAGAAGTTCGCGTGCGCATTGCCCTCCATGAACCGGTCGTAGGACAGGCGTCTCGCCTGTCCAGCATCTGCGTAAACCAGAAGCAGGACAGGCGGGACGCCCTGTCCCCCTGCCAAGCTCATCGGCACAATGCGCGAAAATGTGCCTCGGCGAAATCTCTCTCCAAACATCTTAATCCGGCAGGCATTCTTGGCTTCTGGCAGCTTCTCTGCGTATTTCAGACTGCCGCCATTCTTGCGAGCGAACGCGCCGTCTCGGAACGCTGGGCCTTCGGCAAGTTATCGAGCGCACCTCCGCCTAATATTCTCCAAACCAATTGGCCCATCAACGATATCGACCGCTTTATCCTGGCCCGATTGGAAGCGACGAACCTTCGTCCGTCAGCCTTCGCCGATAAGCGAACACTGCTTCGCCGCGTCACATTTGACCTTGTCGGGCTTTCGCCGACGCCAGACGAGCTTGCCGGATTTCAGGCGGATTCGTCGCCATTGGGGTATGAGAAAGTCGTGGATCGTCTGCTCGATTCTCCGCATTTCGGCGAACGATGGGCGCGGCATTGGCTGGATGTGGTTCGCTTTGGAGAAAGCCATGGCTTCGAGAGAAACACCTTCCGTCCAAACGCCTGGCGGTACCGCGATTGGGTCATCCAATCTTTCAATGACGACCTGCCTTATCACGAGTTCGTTCGCCTGCAACTTGCCGGCGACGTGTTGAGCCCGGACAATCCCGCCGCCATCATCGCAGCTGCTTACTTGACCGCTGGCCCGCACGATATTTTGGGCAGCGACGCCGGGACCGAGGCCATGAAAGCCGCCACGCGCGAAGACGAGCTGGAAGATGTCGTCGGCAATCTCGGCCAGACTTTTCTCGGCCTGACTATCCAATGCGCGCGTTGTCACGATCACAAGTACGATCCGATACCCCAAAAGGAGTACTATCAAATCGCCACCTGCGTGGGCGGCGTATGGCCGGGCGGACGCGAAACAGTTTCAGATAAGGCTCATTCTTTGCTTCAGAAAGAGCGCGAGGCATTGACTGCGGGGATGCAAAAGCTTCGCACTCGTCTGGCCCTGTTCGAGGCAAATGTTCGGCCTCCTATTGAACGCGATCTGCACGCGAAAGTTGTCAAAACAGCCGAAGAGGCCGAGATGAAAGCCCGCGCGGCCGTCGCAGAGGCACAACTAAAAATCGAGGAGGCGCGGACAAGATTTCAGAGTTCGCTCGAGTCCGAAAAAGAGGCGCTGAAGAAGCAGGCCCCAAAAGCCAGCGAGAACCTGGCCAGCAAAACCAGCGAACTGGCCAAAGCCAAAACCGCGACTGCAACCGCGCGAGAAGCCAAACCGCGCGCGTCATACGGCATGATCATCGATCGGCTCGCTGTCGAGCAACGCTCTGAATACAAGCGCTTGGTCTTCGCAATCTCGCACTTGGAAATGCGCGCCCGGTTGTTCGAGCGCGGCACCGTGGATGGCAACGTGCCGAGACCGGCCAAGGTATTTCATGTTTTGCAACGCGGCGATTTCCGAAAACCGGCTGAAGCAGTCGTTCCTGCTGGGATTGCAGCCATCGCCGGCCCAATTACCGAGTTTGGTCTGGCCGCAGACTCTCCGGAAACTGAACGTCGCAGGAAACTGGCCGACTGGATCACCGACGCGCGCAATCCGCTGCTGGCGCGAGTGATCGTCAATCGGTTGTGGCATTACCACTTTGGAGTCGGTCTGGTGGATACCCCCAACGACTTCGGCGCGAACGGCGGACGTCCATCACATCCCGAGTTGCTCGATTGGCTGGCGGGCGAATTAATCCGAAATGGCTGGAGCTTGAAAAAACTGCACAGGCTCATCGTCACATCCGCAACGTACCGCCAGCCGTCGCAAGCGAACGCGGACGCATTGGCTAAAGACCGTGACAATCGATTGCTCTCGCGGATGAATATGCGCCGTCTCGAAGCCGAAACCATTCGTGACACGATTCTTTCGATCAGCGGTGAATTGAATCCGGAAATGGGTGGGCCAAGCTTTCACGATTTTGAACCCGAGAAATCAGGCGACAACACTGCTTACTCGTTCGTCAACGGATTCAATAGCGAACTAAATCGCCGCGCCATTTATCGCCGTTGGGTCCGTCGCGCGAATCATCCGTTGCTTGATCCCCTCGACTGCGCCGATCCATCGATCTCAATTCCCCGCCGCACCATTACAACGACACCGGTGCAAGCTCTCGCGCTCCTCAACAACTCCTTCATGTCGCGCGCCGCCGGCGCCTTCGCGCTGCGCCTGACTCGCGAAGCCGGTTATGACGCCGAGCGGCAAATCGAAGACGCTTACCGCCTGGCCTTTCTACGGGGTCCGACTCACGATGAGAGCACGTCGAGTCAGCGTTTTGTCGCCGAGCACGGCCTGACGCAATTCTGCCTCGTCGTTCTCAATAGCAATGAGTTTCTGTACGCGGATTGAAGCTCCGGTGAAGATGCAGGATCGCGTAGCGCTGCTTTTCGAGGCCTCCACAAATACTCCTCGCGAACTAAACTTTCGCCATGATCGGCGGACTGGCGCAAGTGGTTAGCCCGTCGGGGCGATCCGGAAGGCATGCCCTGGGAACGGATGCACCGCCTAATATCCGAGGCATTGCCTGTGACAAAGCAGTCATGTAAGGTTCGCCAAGCATTGTAAAAGAAAATGACCAGCCGTTTTGAATTGGCAATCAAAGTGAAGAAAAAGACTTGGACATGCGAGAGTGCGACTACAATTGAGTGCGCGCCGTAATTTTTGGACGTTGAACGATACCGATACTTATGTGGGAATTTTTGAGAGCAGGCGGTCCGTTTATGATTTTGTTGGTGCTGACCTCCATAGTAGGTCTTGCCTTTATCGTCGAGCGTGGCCTGGCTTTGCGGTGGGACAAGGTCATTCCACCCCGCGTGCAGGAGGCTGTCGAGATTGGAGTTCCCGAGAGGCTGGCAGAGTTGAAGCAGATTTGCGAGGAACAACCTTCGACGCTGAGCCGTCTGTTGCTGGTTGCTCAAGAGCACTTGCATCAGCCACGAGACGAGAATGTGGACGTGATTCAGACGCGCGCTCGACACGAAGTTGTCCAGTTGGAACGCGGTTTGGTGGTGCTGGAGATTGTGGTCGGCATTGCTCCGTTGCTGGGTCTGGTGGGCACCATTCACGGACTGATCACCTTGTTCGGAGATATCGGCCGAGCGGGTTTGGCGGATAACACGGTTTTGGCGAAGGGCATCGCTATCGCTTTAAACACGACCTTGATGGGTTTGCTTATTGCCATTCCGTCCCTGGTCGCGTGGAGCTATTTCAGCAAAAAGGTGGATACGCTGGCAGTCGAAATGGAAACGCTCTGCCAGGAATTCCTGCGCCGCCATTACAGGGCGCGCAAGAAAACTTAATCGATGCAATTCACGACTCGAAAAAGGCGGCAACCGCCTGCCATCATCATCATCTCATTGATCGATATTCTGATCGTGCTGCTGATTTTCATGATGCTCACGACAACCTTCAAACAGCAACCGGCTATCAAGCTGGTTCTGCCCGAGTCAAAGCTATCGAAGCAGGGATCGACGGAGGAGAGCTTTATCGTCACGATCAACAAGGAAAAGCCTTACTTTTATATTGGCCGCCTTCCTGTCACGTTGGACAAATTGCAGAGCGAATTGGCGGCTTCACTGAAGCAGAACCCTCAATTGACGCTTGCGATCCGCTCCGACGAAGGTTCGCAACTGAAGCAACTGGTGGAGGTGCTCGATGTGGCCGGAACCGTCGGCCTAAGCTCCAAATCAATCAGCATTTTTACTCAGAAGCCCGGCCAGCTGTAAACCAAATGAAAGACAAGATCATAAGATAAGAAAGCGCTCTCTGGCTTCAATGAGGTGTATTGGTGTATTGATCCAACGTCCAGCTTGGTCGGACGTCCGCGTCAAGAGATGTGCTTGCGTTTCCACGCCGCAACCTCCGTTCTGCCAAAACACCGATCATCGCGGCATTATCGGTGCACAAATTCCTTTCCGCCAGCCGGAGAGTGATCCCGGCACGCTCGCAGGCCGAACTCAGTTCGCGCCGCAGCGCCCGATTGCATGTTACTCCGCCCGACGCCGTGACGCAGCGAACCCTGAGCCGATGCGCAGCTTTGAGTGTTTTGGTCACGAGCACATCCACGATCCCCGCTTGCACGCTGGCGCAGAGATCGAAGACGCGCGGTTGCTCATTCAGGAAGCCAGGATGATCACGCAGAAAGTAGCGGACCGACGTTTTTAATCCACTAAAACTAAAATCGTCGTTCGGCTCGTGGATCATCGGCCGCGGAAATGAAAATGCGGCGGGATTTCCGCGTTCGGCCAGGCGATCCATTTCTGGTCCGCCCGGGTAAGGCAAGCCGATCAATTTCGCGACTTTGTCGAAACATTCGCCCGCGGCATCGTCCAGCGTCGAACCCAACAAGCGGTGTTCTAATTCGGCCGTCACGTGAACCAACATGGTGTGGCCTCCACTGACGATTAGCGACACGGACGGTTGAAAGTTTTCGAAGTTCGCTCTGGGAGGATCGCCAGCGATCCAAGGCGAGTAAAGGTGCGCTTCGTGATGATGAATGCCCACGAAGGGCTTCTGCAGAACAAACGCCAGCGTTTGACCGAACTGAAATCCGACGAGGAGAGCGCTCGGCAAGCCAGGCCCTTGCGTGGCCGCAATGGCGTCGAGATCCGAGGCCGTGACGTTCGCAGAACGCAGCACCATGTTGGCAGCCGGCAAACAATTCCGCAGATGCGCGCGTGTCGCCAGCTCCGGCACGACTCCGCCGTACTCGGCGTGCAATTGGGCCTGCGACGACACTGCGTTGGCCAGGACAACGCCG
>Ga0194126_10004432_pt1 | contig 21408 bp, 19 predicted proteins | sample TA2KigC150mmetaG_FD_148641 | JGI IMG/M metagenome (GOLD analysis project Ga0194126, IMG submission 148641) | Freshwater microbial communities from Lake Tanganyika, Tanzania - TA2015035 Kigoma Deep Cast 150m | ecosystem: Environmental > Aquatic > Freshwater > Lake | place: Tanzania: Lake... | reverse complement strand
GCAAGGGAATCCGTAACTTCAAGAAGTCGATGCAGGGCGAGGAAGAAGCCAAGGAACCTGAGAAGCAGGCCAGTAAGAAGAATTCGGCCTGACCTCCCTCAGCATGAGAAGAAGCCCCCGGCGACTAGCCGGGGGCTTCTTGTTGGCCTCTATGTGGGCCGTCGAGCCTTCTTGCGTCGCCGCTGGCCGATTACCGACAGGACGTATCCGACCAGGTAGAGCACGATCAGCGGCCCGGCGACCAGCCCCTGGTTCACCGGATCGAACGTGGGAGTGATCGCTGCGCCCAGCACAAACGCCAGCAGGATCGCCCACCGGAAATTCTTCAGAAGGAACTTCGGTGTAACGATCCCTATGCGGGTCAGGAAGAAGATCACGATCGGCAACTCGAACGAAAGTCCGATCCAGAACAGAAGGGTCGTGATGAGGTTCACGTAGGACCCGATCCGGATCAGCGGCGTCGCCAGGTCGCCGCCAAACGTCACGAGGAAGCTGATCGCCGGCGGCAGGAGAATGTAGTAGCCGAACGTGACCCCGGCCACGAAGGCGAGCAGGCTTGCCGGGAGCAGCGTATACAGGTACACCTTCTCGATGGTCTTGAGTCCGGGGCTCACGAAGCGGACGGCCTGGAACAGGAAGAACGGTGTAGCCATCCCGATCCCGGCCAGCACGGAAGTCTTGACGATGGCGCCCCACAACTCGGTCAGGTCGGTGAACACGGGCAGACCGCCCGTGTACGGGTTCAGCCCGTGCTCGGTCGCCGGCGCAAGCAGGAAATCCAGGATTCGTCGGTGGAAGGCAAACGCGATGCCGGTGGTGATCACCAGGACGATCACCGAGTAGATGAGGCGTCGTTTGAGCTCGCCGAGATGCGAAAGCAACGGCATCGGCCGGTCGTTCGGCACGGCTAGCTTTCCGTGTTGTCCGGCGGCTTGCGTTCGGCTGAGGGCCGGGCTGGCGCAGCTCCGCTGGACGCGTGCGCGACCGGCTGGTCCTGCGGCACGCTGGTAGCGTCACTCAGCGCCGCCCGCTTCTTCGAGTCACCCTCTGGTTCGATGAGCAATACCTGTGTCAGCTCATCTCGCTGCTTTTTGAGCTCGCTCATTACCCTGGCAACCGTCTTCCCGGCCTCGGCCATCTTGCGCGGGCCCAGGACCAGGAACGCGACCAGGGCGATGATGACAAGCTCAAGGCCGCCGATGCCAAAGAAGTTCATCGGGCCGCCGCCATCCGTTGCACGGGGCAGCCGGGGCATTCGAGGTTCTTCGCGGTGAACCCTTCGGCCACTTGCCGCAACAGCTCTCCGAGCAGGCACAAGGGGAGCCCAACCACGTTCAGCCGGCACCCTTCGACCGAAGCCACCGGCGAGAAGTGTCGGTCCTGAATTCCGTACGCCCCCGCCTTATCGCGGGGAAGCCCCGATCGAATATAGGTTTCGACCTCCGCGGTCCCGTACTCACGCATCAGGACGCGCGTCCGCCGGAATCCGCTGAGCACGGTCGCGCCGGCGACTGCCGCAACACCGGTGATGACCTCGTGGTGCCTCCCACGGAGCCGGGTCAACATCGAGCGCGTCTCTGCGTCGTCGCCGGGCTTGCCAAGCATTTCACCGTCAAGGACGACGAGGGTATCCGCACCGATCACGGTTGACTCCGTGTGCTGCGCCGCGACCGCCCGGGCTTTGGCCAGGGCCAACCGGACTGCGACCTCGGCTGGCGCCCGGTTCGACTCGAGTGCGTCTTCGTCGACGTTCGAAGGCAGGACATCGAATGTAAGTCCTGCGCCGCGCAAGATGTCCGCGCGCCGCGGGGACGCGGAAGCCAGGATCAGCGCCCCGGGCCCCCTGTGAAGCGAGGTATGTTCCGATGATTGCACGCCTAAGATGCTACGCCCTCCCGTTCGCACGGGCCGAACTGCGGACGACGGAGGCCACACACTCGATGTGATAGGTCTGCGGGAACATGTCTGCGGGCTGGATCCACTCGACTGCGAACAGCTGATCCCGGCAGAGCAGATCGAGGTCGCGCGCCAGCGCGTCGGGCTCGCACGACACCATTGCGACCCGCGCCGGGCCGAGCGCCCGCAGCGCCTCGATGGCCACCGGCTGGCAACCGGAGCGGGGGGGATCCATCGCCACCGCGTCTGCCTCGCGCATCGTCGGGAGTAAGGCCTCGGTGCGCCCCATCACGAACTCGACATTTGGCAGGTCGGCCGTGTTCGCACGGGCGTCATCAACCGCCGAAGCCGAGTCCTCGATGCCGATCACCCTCTTAGAACTGGAAGCGAGCATCGCGGCAAACACGCCGACGCCGGCGTAGGCGTCGATCACGATCTGCGTGCCGTCCAGCGCCAGGGCCGCCTTCACGCGGTCGATCAATTGCCGTGCTACCGCCGTATTGACCTGGAAGAAGGATGACCCGGCGACTCGGAATCGACGGTCTCCGATCTGCTCCCAGTAAGTGCTGCCGCCCGAATCGACCCCGCAACCCGAGTCGATGAGCCGGGGCTGGACGAGCCGATCCCCGGTGGCCGTGCTGGCCCGAACGGAGAACTGGGTCATCCCCTTGAGCCTCGCCTGCACCCGCGCCAGCACGTCGTTGATCGGGTCCTGCATTAGGAGGCACTCGTCGATCCGGTTGAAGCCTCGGGAGTGACGGTTTACGAACCCCACCTCTCCGAGCCGTCCGACCGTGAACCTGGCGTGGTTGCGATAGCGCAGTTGCATCGGGCTTGGCAGCGTTGGCAGTACCGACGTGCCGGCAAGAGCGGGATAAGCGCGCAAGGCGTCCAGCACCCGCGCTCGTTTGATCTGGAGCTGGCGTCCGTACTGAACGTGCTGCAGCTGGCAACCGGTACACCCGCCGTAGTAACGACACGGCGGGTCGCGTCGATCCGGAGAAGGATCCAGCACGTCGACCACTCGGCAGGCAAGGGAGTCGTGGTATTTCCTGACCACCTCGACCGTCACCCGCTCGCCGGGGAGGCCGCCGTGGACGGCTGCCGGGACGCCCTCGACGGTCGCCAGGATTTCACCATCCCCTCCGAACTCGCCAAGGGTCAATTCGAAGCGATCGCCCCGGTCGAGGGCGAGGGCATCGGCAATTCCGGTTTTTCGTCTTGGCAACCTGGCATACCTGTCTGGAAGGCGTGGAAGCGCAGGGGGCTCTGTTATCCTGCCATCTTTAGTCGCGGGTAGCTACGGTACTTCCGGAGTCAGGGAGTCGATTGACTGAAATCCCCGTGGTAGTTGAGCGTCGGCTACCCGAATGGTTCAAGGTTCGCATGCCGGGCGGAGAGAACTACTCACGGCTACGGACCCTCATGCGCACGCAGACGCTCCACACGGTCTGCGAAGAGGCTGCCTGCCCCAATATCGGCGAGTGCTGGGGTCGCGGGACCGCCACGTTCATGATCCTGGGCGACATCTGCACGCGCGCTTGTTCTTACTGTTACGTCAAGACCGGTCGCCCGCTCACCGTCGACCTTGCGGAGCCCGAGCGCGTCGCAAATGTGGCACGCGCGATGGACCTCAAGTTCGTCGTAGTCACCTCGGTGGACCGCGATGACCTTCCCGACGGTGGGGCGGAGATGTTCGCTCGCACTATTGCGGCGCTTCGAACCAGCACCCCCGAGGCGCGTGTAGAGGTGCTGATCCCCGATTTCAACGGCGACGTAAATGCGCTTTCTACCGTAATGAAGGCCCGTCCCGATGTGCTGAACCACAACATCGAAACAGTGCGGCGCGTATTCCGGAAGGTTCGTCCGCGCGGCGATTACGACCAGTCGTTGGAGCTTCTGCGCCGCGCCAGGTCCATGAACCCGGGCGGGACGACGAAGTCAGGGATGATGGTAGGGCTGGGGGAAACCGAGGACGAGGTCCTGGAGACGATGCGGGACTTGCGTGCCGTGGATACGGACCTGTTGACGATCGGCCAGTACCTGCGGCCTTCGCCGAAGCATCATCCCTTGATCCGCTTCTACCACCCCCGGGATTTTGCGAGGCTGTCCCGAGAAGGCAGCAAGATGGGCTTCAAGCACGTCGCGGCCGGTCCCCTGGTCCGCAGCTCCTACCATGCCGAGGAGCAACACCTCGCCGCGCAGCCTGAGACCACATCGCCTGATGGATCGCCGGGCGAGACAGTTGACGATGGGCAGGCCAGCCGCCCCTGGTGACCGGCGCCTGGTTCTGCCAGCAATACTGGGCCTCTTTGGATCTCGGGGCGAGTCTTCCCTTTGTAATGCGCCCGACGCTACTTCCAGCCTGACATTCCGCGCGGCGAATGCTGCAACGTATCTGTGAGGCCTACGGAATTCGCAGAAAAACGCGCGCGTGGTTATGCATATAGTAATATTCGCCGCGCGCTTTTCAGAACGGGCGCGCTTCGGAAGTGACCAGTGAGGTTTTCATTTGATGGAGGTTGTCGCGATGGGCGGTAGGCGGTCCGGGATGCCTGTGATCTTGCTTGTGATCTTGCTGGCGCTCGTGGCAGTTGGCGCGCTGGCTGTCGCGGCTTGCACCAGGGAGGTCGAGGTTGAGAAGGTCGTTCAGCAGACCGTCGTCGTCGAGAGACAGGTCGCGCAGACCGTCGTCGTAGTGCATACCGCAACGGCAGTCCCGGCCACGGCCACCCCGCTGCCGAAGCCGAAGGCGCCCGTCAACTTCGTTGTCGGCATGCCGTCCGACATCACGTCGACGAACATCTGGAACATCTACGGCCCGGCCTCGACCACCTGGAATGTCAAGGTGTTCAGCCACAACTACGGGTCGTTGTACCGAGAGTCGGACCAGCGGTTCGACCTCGTTCCCCTAATCGCGGCGGGAGGCTTCCCCGAACTGAAGCAGGAAGGCGACAAGTGGACCGCCACGGTTCCCATTCAGAAGGGGATCAAGTGGAGCGACGGGACCGAGCTGACCGCTGCGGATGTCGCGTTCACGGGCACGACGGCCCTTGAACTCAAGTTGCCCGGCAACTGGGCGAGCCAGTACCCGGCGGCGGTCCTCGACAAAGTTGAGGCCGTTGACGCGTCGACCGTCAAGTTCACCTTCTCGAAGAAGCCGGGGCTTGCCCAGTGGCAGTACGGCGCCGCCGGGGCCGCGATCGTTCAGAAGAAGTTCTGGGAGCCGGTCGTCGCCAACGCGAAGAAGGAAGCTGACCTGGAGAAGCAGCGGGCGGCGCTGTTCACCGCCAAGAACGACGGTGAACCGGTGCTCGGTCCCTTGATCTTCAAGAAGTGGGAGAAGGGTGCGTTCGTCGAGACGACGAAGAACCCGGGCTACGCGTGGGCCGGTTCGACGTCCAAGAACTACTCCGGTGGCGGCGTCGAAGAGACGACCAGCCGGGGAACGATCAAGACCGGGGCCACGACCGGCGACGTCACACTGAACGTCAAGCGCGGCCCCAACGCCGAGTCGGTAACGTTCAACATCTACGGCACCCAGGATGCAGCGGTCCTGGCGCTGCGCGGCGGGAACATCGACTACTACCTGAGCCCGCTCGGGCTATCGGCCGGGCTGCGCGCACAGCTGGCTGGCAAGCCTGGGATAGGCAGCTTCCAGAACGCGTCCAACGGCTTCCGGTACATCAGCTTCAACATGCGCCGGGCCCCGCTCGACGACGTGGCGTTCCGACAGGCGGTCGCGCTCCTGATCGACAAGAACTTCATCACGCAGGACATCCTGCAAAGGACGGCCGAGTCAGTCGAGACCATCGTTCCAGTTGGCAACGAATTCTGGCACAACGCGAAGGTGAAGACCTGGGGCGTTGGACTTACCCGGGAGCAGCGCATCAAGGAGGTCGTGACACTCCTGAAGGCGAATGGCTACACCTGGGACAAAGAGCCGGCCTGGAACAAGGACGACCGGAAGGTCGACGTAGGCAGCGGGCTGAAAAAGAACGGTGTAGCAGTCCGCAACCTCGAGTTGCTGGCGCCGAGCGCCGGCTACGACCCGCTGCGGGCCACCGCCGCCCTCTTCATCGAGCAGTGGTTGAAGGAAGTCGGCATCCCGATTACCGCTAACCTGACCGGTTTCAACGTAATCGTGGACAGGGTGTTCACGAACCAGGACTTCGACATCCAGATGCTTGGCTGGGGACTGGGCAACTACCCCGAGTACCTGAACTCGTTCTTCGCGGCAGACCGGATGGGCAAGGGCGACAACAACGCGGGCGGGTACAACAACCCTGCCTACCAAAAGCTCCTGCAGGAGTTCCTGGCGGAGACCGACCTGGCGAAGGCCCAGGTCCAGGCGCACAAGCTCCAGGACATGCTGGCGGAGGACCTGCCTTACATCACCTTGTTCAGCGTGCCGATAATCGAGTTCTACCGACCGGACAAGGTAAAGTTCCCGTACACGAATGTGCTGGACGGCGTGCAGTCGAAGACGCACAGCATCACCGGCATATTCGCCACGGCGGAATTCAACTAGGTCTAAAGGGAACACGGTCCAGAGGGGCACACCATGCGGTGTGCCCCTCTGTGTGAGAGACCGACCGGGACAGGCCCAACCAGAGGCCTGCAGCAGGAAGCAGCGGTTACCAGATCCTGATCAATACCAATGAGTAAGTATCTGCTCAACAGGACCGCCCAGAGCATCGTGGTCCTGTTCGTGTTCCTGACGCTCGTTTTCGTCCTTGTGCAGGCCCAGCCCGGCGACTACGCGGACGTCTTCCTGCAGAACCCGCGCCTTACGACCGAAGACCGCCTGGAACTGCGCAAGAGCTTTGGCCTTGACCGGCCCATGTACGTGCAGTACGCCCTCTACGTAAGGAACTTCGTCAAAGGGGACCTGGGCACGTCGTTCCAACACCAGCGGCCCGTGACTGACGTGATCAAGGAGCGGCTGCCACGCACCGTCCTGCTCTTCGTGACGGCGACGGTGGTTTCCTTCTACATGGGGTTTACGCTTGGAAAGATAATCGCGTGGCGGCGCGGCCAGTTCGTCGAGTACGCTTCGACCATCAGCGGCGTGTTCCTGTTCACGATCTTCTTGCCATGGCTCGGGCTGATGGCGCTCTGGCTCTTCGGTCTCGAGCTGGGCTGGCTCCCGCTGGGCAAGTTCCTTTCACCAAGACTCTGGAGCGACGCGCCGTTCAACGCGAATTACGTATTCCACCGCCTCCTCTGGTCTGTTTTCCTCGGTGGCGGAATCTTGATAGCGGTCATGTTCATCCTGAACAGCCGACGAATGCCCGGAAGGGCGGCCATGCTGTTCGGTCTGGCGGGACTACTCGGCCTGGCGGGATGGTTCTGGTGGTCGACCGCGGGCCTGGCGCCATACGCGGCGGACATCCTCAAGCACATGGTTTTACCGGTGGGCGTGCTCACCGTAGTGAGTTTTGCCGGCACGATGCTGCTTACCCGCAACAGCATGCTCGAGCTCCTGCGCGAGGACTTCGTACTTGCGGCCAGGGCCAAGGGGCTGCCTGAGAAGACGATCCGCGACCATCACGTGGCCAGGAACGCCCTCCTCCCGGTAGTGACTTCACTCATGTTCAGCCTCGCCGGAGCGATCGATGGCGGAGTGATCACCGAGTCGATCTTCTCCTGGCCCGGCCTCGGCCTGACGCTCCTTGAGTCAGCAGTTGTCGGAGACATGCCGCTGGCCGTCGGGGCATTCGTCTTCACGGGCGTCTTCTCGCTCGCGGCGCACGTAGTCGCCGACGTCCTGTACGTGTTTCTCGACCCAAGGATCAGGTACTCATGACGGCCGGGATCGAACCGCGGGCGACCGACCGCTATTACGAGATCAGAGCAGGCCTGTTCCTGCGCCAGATGCGGGAGTCCTGGAAGCTGTTTGCCGAGTCCAGGATCGGCCTGATCGGCATCGGTGTCATCGTCTTCTTCGGCCTGATGGCAGTTGCGCACCCCATCCTCATGGCGACGGTGTGGGAATACCGTGTGTACCATCCGGTGATCGGATTCGACGGCGAGATGGTGGGGCACCCCACCCCTCCATCAGCCCGGCACCTCCTGGGAACCGATCCACTCGGGCGGGACATCCTGAGCATGTTGATGCACAGCACGCAGTCGGAGTTCCTGCTGGGGATCGTCGCCGCGATCGTCACCGTGGTGGTCGGCACCGCGGTTGGCGCCGCCAGCGCCTACTTCGGCGGATGGCTCGATTCCGTCCTGATGCGGATCTCGGATCTGGTCATCATGATGCCTTCGCTTTCGCTCTACATCGTCCTCGGCACGCTGTTCGACCTCAACTTCACGACCCTGGCCATCGCCATTGGCCTGGTATCGGGACTGGGCGCGACCGCCGTGATCATCAAGTCGCAGGCGATGACGGTCAAGGTCAAGCCATACGTTGAGGCCGCGCGCGGGGCCGGCGGCAGCCACTTTCACATCATCACCACGCACATGATCCCCAACCTGGTGCCGCTGGCTTTCCTGTACATGATGTTCACGGTCACGGGCGCAATCTTCTCGGAAGCCGTGCTCTCTTTCTTCGGCATCCTGAACGTGCGGATGAGCTGGGGGATCATGATCAACACCGCCCAGTCGTCCGGCTACCTCGGATTCGGGCTTGAGTACTGGTGGCTGCTGGTCCCGGCCGGACTTTCCATCACCTTGCTGTGCGCCTCGTTCTACCTCGTTGGACGCGGGCTTGACCCGGTGGTCAACCCGAGGCTGCGACGCGGATGACCCGGGCGGTGCTGGAGATCGAAGGGCTGTCCGTCGAGTACGCGACCCAGAAGGGCCGGGTGCACGCGGTCACGGATGTCAACCTGGAACTCGCCGAGGGCGAGTCGATCGGCCTGGTCGGCGAATCCGGCTGCGGTAAGACGACCTTGGCGCTCGCGCTCATGCGCATCCTTGCCGACAACGGCCGGATCGTTTCGGGCCGGGTGGTGCTTGACGGCGAAGATCTGCTGCAGCTGTCGGAGCCCGAGATGGCGAAGCGTCGATGGCGTGCCATCTCCATGGTGTTCCAGTCCGCCATGAACTGTCTTAACCCGGTCCACAGGGTTGCAGATCAGATCGTTGAGGCGATCATGCAACACGAAGACGTCTCACCGCGCGAAGCCATGGATCGAACCCGTTCCCTGTTCGAGGTGGTCGGGCTGGACGCGTCACTCCTGCGCCGCTATCCACACGAGTACAGCGGAGGCATGCGGCAACGCGCCGTCATCGCGATGGCCCTGGCCTGCAACCCGAAGGTGATCATCGCGGACGAGCCGACGACCGCCCTGGACGTGCTCGTACAACACCGGATCCTCGAGCAGCTGACCGAGATCCAGTCACGCAGGCGCATGGCCATGATCTACATTTCGCACGACATTGCGGTCATTGCCCAGGTAAGCAAATCGGTGGGCGTCATGTACGCCGGGAGGTTGGTCGAACGCGGCCCCGTGCGAGAGACCTTCAAACGGCCGATTCACCCCTACACCGAGGCGCTCATGGACTCGGTTCCGAGCGTCGGTGGTGAGAAGCGACCCCTGCGCCTGCTGGGCGGCGATCCGCCCGACCTCTTGAACCTGCCGGTCGGGTGCGCATTCGCTGCCCGTTGCCCGCGGGTCCAGGCGCGTTGCCGTTCTGAGGCCCCGCCAATCGTCAGCTACGAAGGCCGATGGGCGTACTGCTGGAACCCGGTTAACCAACCATGAACGCTATCCCCGAGCCTGGCCAGGTCCCGGCGGTAAAAGCCGAACACCTGCGCAAGCTGTATCCGGTGGGCGGCGCCTTTCTGCGCGCGCCTCGAAGCTTCATCCACGCGGTCGACGACGTGTCATTCACTGTGGAGGATGGTAAGAGCCTCGGCCTGGTGGGCGAGTCCGGGTGTGGCAAGACAACGACCGCCAAGATGGTCGTCAAGCTGATCGAGCCCACGTCCGGGGAGATCCAGGTAAGGGACAGCGGTGGTCGCGCGGTCAGCCTCTCCGACCTTGACGGACGAGCTACCAAGCGCTTCCGGCGTTCAGCCCAGATGATCTACCAGGACCCGTACGAGTCGCTCAATCCGCGCAGGACCGTGCTCGACACGATTGCCGAGCCGCTGGTCGTCCAGGGCATGGGCACTTTCGCGGAACGCGAAGAACGCGTGATGTCCATGATGGCGCAGGTCGGGCTGACGCCGGTCCGCAACTACCTCCTGCGGTTTCCGCACGAGCTGTCCGGTGGCCAGCGGCAGCGGGTCGCGATCGCACGCGCTTTGATCCTCGCGCCGAAGATCGTCGTTGCCGACGAGCCGACCTCGATGCTGGACGTTTCAGTGCGCAGCAACATTATTCAGCTCATGCTGGATATGAGAGATCGTCTCGGCGCAACTTATCTCTACATCACGCACGACGTCGCGGTGGCCCGCTACATGTGCGACCAGATCGCTGTGATGTACCTGGGCAAGATCGTAGAGATGGGCTCTACCGAGGAGATCCTGCGTGACCCGGTGCACCCGTATACGCAGGCGTTGATTTCTGCGGTTCCTGTCCCGGATCCGGAGCAACGCAAGAGTTCAATCGCCGTCAAGGGTGGCGTAGCCCGCCCGATCGACCCATTGCCGCGCTGCCGTTTCTACGACCGTTGCCCGGCGGCGACCAGCGTGTGCGAAGAGAGCGACCATCCATCACTGTCGGCACGCAATGGCGGGCGCATGGTGGCCTGCTACAACCGCTGACGCCTCCACCGTCAGGTGCTGGACCCGGTGGCCCTGGGCGGCTGCTGACCGATGGCCCGTACGCCTCGCACGAACCGCGAAATGCGCGTGCACTTGCCGGCTTCGCTCTCCAGAGAGATCTGGCCGCCGTGCAGCTCGACCCTGTCCTCGTGATGTCGAGCCCGAGCCCGCTGCCGGGGATCGCGCGCGTCTCCTCGGAATCGGCGCGGAATAATGCCGTTAAGAGATTCCGCTGGCCGATCGCAGAGATGCCGTAGCTGTGATACCGCACGACCACGTGGCGCCGATCTCCGTCGACGCGCACGTCGAGCCCGACCCTTAACCCCCCGGCGAGTACTTCGACGCGTTGCTGAGCGGGTTGGCGATGATCCGGGACGGCCGGTCAGGGTCCGCGTCCATCCAGACCTCAGGTTCCCGCATGCGGGCGGCTAACGTCTGATTCTTGAGCGCGATGATCGGATTGAACCCCGCGATCTGGTCGTCGATCAAGCGCTTGACTTCATGCTCGCGCCGATCAAGCCGGAATCCGCCAGTTTCGATGCGGGCATGGTCGAACCGGTTTTCGACCAGCCTGTTCAGCCGCCGGCCGCGCCTCTGCATCGCCTGCAACCGGGTCAGTTGGCTAGGCGTCAGGTTGCTCTCACGGTTCTGGGCAAGCACGTCGGCAGGGGCCAGCATCGTGGTCAGAGGCGTCTTCATCTAGTGTGAAACAAGCGAGAAGAAGCGGCGCTTGAGCTGGTCGATCCGGACGAGCTCGCGATTCTTGGAGTCGAGGCGCGCCCGTACTTCGCGCTCTTCTGCAAACCGCGCCGTCCGCCGGTACAGGTCAGCCTTTGCGACGGTGCTCGCGATCGTTGCGGCAACCTGGCCTGCGCCGGTATGTCGGCAGGGGAGTAGTGGTTCTCCAGATGCGACCCGAACCGCAAGACTCCGACCACTGCGTTCTTGCAGATCAGCGGCATCGCCATCGATGAGCAGACTCCGCACGCGATCTCCGCCGCGACCGTCGGGTGGACACCGCCATCCGCGCGGCTCCAGTCCAGGATCTGACCCGCAGGGCTGGCCACGAGAAGCGCGCATGATGAGTCGGCCAGTGGGAACGATTCGCCGGGCTCCTGGCCCGCGAAACAGGTGCCGGACACTTAACCGATCATGAACGTCTCTGCGGCACGGTCAACGACGTCGACCACGAGGCGGTCGGCCGCCCAGCCGCTGTATGCCCCGCGTTCGAACGCTCGCTCCAGGAACCGTTGTACGCGCTCTATGCGGGTCAAGACCCTCCATGCCAGACCCTCGACGGCATCCATGGTCGCCTTCAGATGTAGTGCGACCCGTTCCAGGATCAGGCGGTCGAAGTGATCGGTGCCGAGGAGCGTGGCCACCCGCAGTCCGATCTCGTTGGCGCCCGCGCCGGGCTGGTCGCTGATCGTGATGATCGCCGGGTGCCTGTCGCCTTCGGTCGCAGGGGCCGGGTTGGAGATCGCAATCGGGCGACCCCGGAGACCATTTCTGCGGCCGCCTGCCCGGAGACAGCACCAGGAAAGGCATGGAATACTCCGGCCGTTTCGCCATCCTCATGCCACCCGTAGAGGTGGCAGCTGGAAAACTAATTTAAGCCGTCGTTGCCGCTTGCAAGGGAACGCATTCTAGGCCGGGAATATCCTCGTGCGTAGGAAGTATGTTCACCTTTGTTAATTTCATACGCGCACCTGTTTTTGGAACCTTCTTTGGAGGCTGATATCGATTGTTTGGAAGGTTCCAATTTATCTGCGAATTTCCCGACTACGCTATCGGATAAAGCTTTTTCCACTCCCGCAGTCCACCACTTAATGTAGCCGTCAAGCTCAGCCATGAATTCTTCTGTAACTTCCCTTGGAACATTACTTGGGAAAAAAATATTGTTTGTCATAGCTATAACTTCCAACATATTTTTTTCCAGCCTGAGGAGAATGCCAACCTGTTAAACGATCGGCGGCTATCCTTCATTGTTAGTTACCGGTTTTTGGGTCGCGAGGCTCAGTAATAATCCTCCACCAGATAAGTGCTGTACATACGATACACGTTATCTGCAGGAAGGTTACCCACCAGGGTTTCGGCTTATATGAATTTCGATCGTGCCAATCTTCGAAGTCAGACATCAAATAACCCCCTCCTTTCGTTACCTTGAGAGTAGGACAAGGCACATAACGGCAAAGAGATCCTTCCAGTTCCAGCCCGAGCCACCTTCGTAGTCGACATGTCTTGCCTGCTTTTTGGGTGAATAGCCCGAAGCAGGCATTCCTATGCTGTGAGGCCAGGCGTATCGAGTCGGTCAGGCCACGCCCCCGGCGCCTGCGAGCCGCGGCCCGGGTGAGGCGTGCGTGCGGCCATCCTGAAATATCTACGATAAGCGATGCCTGGCAGGTAGATAGTTAAATGTTTCGTCGGCATGGATGGCGGGAATGAGTCATATTTTAACATGGCCGTCTGGTAGCGACGATATGTATCAATCAAATGAGTCGAACGTGGCGGGCTGCCGGACGAATCATGGCACGGCCAGGAGAATTCGTATTCGGGACTGTTCCGGATTCCGGCGTGGGGAGACGCGCCAGGATCCGGAATCAGGTCCTGGGTTGACCCCGTCGCAGGGCGCGTCCTGGGAACTCACCCGTGTGACGGCCGTCGTCGATCACGACCTTGCCGTTCACGATCACGTACGGGATCCCTTCGGGGAACACCTTCGGATTCTTCTTGGTCGCCCGTGTCTTCACGCGGTGCTTGTCGAACACGACGATGTCGGCCCGGAATCCGTCGCGGAGCACGCCGCGGTCGGGGATGCCGATCCGCTGCGCCGGGAACGACGTCATCTTGCGAATCGCCTCCGGCAGCCGCAAGTGCTTTTCTGCACGTACGAACTCGGCGAGCACGAGCGGGAAGCAGCCGTAGGTGCGCGGGTTCGGATAGTCCCCGAACAGCAGGGCGTCGCTCCCGATCATGCCGTACGGATGCGACACGAACGCTGGCAGCGTATGCGGGTTCGTGCCCAGGCTGACCGTCGACAGGCCGAGACCCTCTTCGGCCAGCAGGTCGAACAGGCAGTCGAGTGAATCCTGCCCCTTCGCCTCGGCAATTTCCGCAATCGAATGCCCCTCAAACCGCTTGTTGTGGGGGAGCTTGAAGTTCGTGAGCCACTGCTCGTCAGGGTTGCGCCAGCCGCCCTTGCCCGGCTCGGACATGTCCTTCTTCATGCGCGCGCGATCGCGCGGGTCGGTCAGCGCCTTCTTCAGGCGCCCGAGACCGCCGTCCATGGTCCACTGGGGCAGGGCGATCGAGATCCGGGTGCCGGAATAGGGGTAGGTGTAGCAATCGAAGGTGACGTCCATTCCGCCGGCACGGGCGTTTTCGACCAGCCCGAGGTAGTCGAGGTGGGAACCGACGCCCTGCACGCTCTGGCGGTAGTGAGTCAAATGCACCGGGATTCCGCTCTTGCGGCCAATCTCAAGCGCCTCTTCCCAGGGAGCCAGGAGGCCCGTCTTCAGCAATGAAGCGCGCGTGTGCGTGTGGTAGAAGCCGCCCATGCGCTCCGCTACCTTCGAGAGCTCGATCAACTCGACCGTGCTCGCGTATGATCCGGGTGGGTAGTCCAGCCCCGTGGAAAGCCCCCAGGCCCCCTCCTCCATGGACTCGCGTACGACCGATTTCATGTCCTCAAGTTCTTTGCTCGTCGCCGGGCGGTCCTGCCAGCCCACGCCCCAGATCCGGACCGGGGAGTTGCCGAGGATGTACGCGATGTTTACCGAGGCGCGCTGGTCGTATTTGAGGAGAAGCTGCGCCACCGTCAGCCAGTCGGCAGGCATCGGTGGCCAGTCGTTGAGACCGCAGTCGAGCTCGATGAAGCTGTGCAGCTCTTCCTGCGTCTTGAAAGGCGCCACCGAGTTGCCATCTATCCCGATCAGCTCGGTGGTCACTCCCTGCCGGACCTTTGGCAGGTGCTCCGGCTCGCTCATGATCGTCAGGCCGCCGTGCGAGTGAACGTCGATGAAGCCGGGGCAGACGACGTGCCCGGTGGCATCGATCGTGCGCGCGGCCAGCACGTGGGAGTGGTCGCCCCGCACGATGTGTACCGTATCTTCGTCGACCAGCACCGCTCCGAAGTAACCGGGGCTGCCGGTGCCGTCGATGATTTCGCCGTTCACGATCTTCAGGTTGATCATGAGCCGACATTGTGCCTCAGGCCGCGCCTCGCGTGGGGCACGGGAGAGCAGGATCTGAGCTGGTGGTGGAGCCGAATATGACCTTCCCAGAAAGGGCCCTCGCAGCGGAGCGCAGCCTGATAACCGAACCGTTAGCGGGGCTGGCCCGCTCGCACCCCGGGCTGTGGCGGCTCGACAGCGCCGGCGTGACCCCGCTTGGCAGGCCGCTACAGGCCCTTGTGCATGCCGACGCCTACGACCTCAATTCGCGTCGGCTGCGGGTCCTCATGCTGGGCGGCATCACGGGCCGGCAGGCGGACGTTCGAACCGCGCACGCGGTACTTGCCGGGTATGCAGCAGATAGCAGGCTGCGCGGTCACATTGCCCTCTCCGGGGTCGCGGTCGCGAATCCAGAAGCCCTGTCGCTGGCGACCGACGGCATGAACTCGGCCGGTGGTGTGGTGGACGGCGGATTCCCCCCTGAAGGCGGCTACTTCAACGATCCGGTCGCCCCTGAGGCCCGGTACTTGTGGCGCTGGATACTTTTCCAGGCGCCGGACCTCGTAATCGATCTAAGGTCCGGGAGCGCAGAAACCCTCGAGGTGAATGCAGCGGTGTCGGGACTCGGCGCCACCCGCCGGGTGCAGGCCGACCACACGCTTGTTCATGCGCTGGGCGAGGCGCGCCAGCCGGATCCTGGCGCCGTTCCGGCGATCCGGCTAACCGTCCCGGCCGATGGCGGGCAATCCCTCGATGGCGTCTGGTCGATGCTCGGCCGCCTCAAGGCCGGACGGTCAGGCGCGGGGGAGGCGCTTCACCGGCGGCAGCGCCGTTCGGCAGGTGAGGTCGCCTCAACGCTCGCCCGCCGCTACGGCGACCGCCTTGAGCCCGTGGTCTACACCCAGGGGGTAGCCATAAGCGGGCGGCTGCGGGTCGCTCAGCACACGGGTGATGTGGCCCCGGTCGAAGCAGCGCGGCGACTCGTCGAGCCCTACGTTTCGGGCGCACGCCCGCCTTTCTCAGAGCGCGCAGGTGGCCAGGACCTGGCCGGTGTCGTCTGGTGCGAGGAGTTGCTCGCGCTGACCGGTGATGACCGGTATCGGGACCTCATGGTGAAAGCTGCCGACCGTTTCGGGGCTTCCGATGTTCAGGCTCCACCTCCGCCCGCAGACCCGGACTTCCGCACCGAGGACATGTTCTTCGTTGCGGCGGTGCTTGGGCGCGCCTACCGCATGACTGCACGGAGGAGGTACTCGGAGCTGCTTGCGGGCTACATGCACCTTTGCGCAAGGCGCCAGCAGGAAGACGGCCTGTTCTGGCACGGCGAATCTGTCCCAAGATACTGGGGTCGCGGGAACGCTTTCGCGGCGCTCGGATTCGCCGAGGCGTTGACCTACCTGCCGGGCGATACGGCAGGTCGAGACGGGCTGGTAGCGACCCACCGTAGCCACCTCGAATCGATCATCGCAACGGCCGCTCCATCAGGCATGCTCAGGCAGGTGCTCGACGTCCGTGGCTCGTACGAGGAACTGAGCGCTACCTGCATGACGGGCTACGCTCTGGCACGAGGCATCCGGCTCGGCTGGCTCTCACGGGCCGTGTTCGGTGGACCGCTGGAACGCCTCTGGAAGGCGTCACTGGCCAGGGTCGACTCCAACGGGGACCTGGTCGACGTGTGTACCGGGACAGGCCCGCAGCCCAGCCTGGGCGCCTATCTGAATCGAACGGCCCTCTCGGGCTACGACGACCGTGGCGGATCTCTTGCCTCATGGTTCGCCGCTGAGATGCTCGCGCTGGCGACCGGCGACGGGCGGTAGCTCTGAGGCCGGCCAGACCATTGGACTGGTTACCGTATAATCTCGCCCGGCCGCGGGCATATGCTTTTTCCGTGCGCATCCGGCTCAAGTTTCGAATCTAACCGGAGGTGGCGATGGCGAACGATCGAATCGCACTGATGGCACACCTGATGAGGCGCGCCGGATTCGGTGCGACCCGTGCCGAGCTGGACTCACTCGCCAGACGCCCGTACGAGGAGGTTGTCGAGGACCTGGTGAATCCGGAGCGGTTTCCGGAGCTCGACGATAAGGTCCTCGCCCGCTACTACCCGCACCTGATGAACCAGGACAATCCGGGCGTCTGGAACGGCCGCTGGTTCTACCGCATGGTCAATTCGAAGCGCCCGCTGCAGGAAAAGATGGCGCTCTTCTGGCATCACGTCTTTGCGACTGGCTGGACCAAGAGCGAACACACCCCGACGATGGTGCAGCACATTGAGATGCTGCGCCGTAACGGTCTCGGGAACCTGCGGACTCTCTTGGTGGAGCTGTCGCGCGACCCCGCCATGATCTACTGGCTCGACAACTCCGAGAACCACCGGGATGCGCCAAACGAGAACTACGGCCGGGAGCTTCTCGAGCTGTTTTCGATGGGTATTGGCAACTACACCGAGACCGATATCAAGAACGTGGCGCGCGCATTCACCGGCTGGACGTTTGAGCAGCCGATCCCGCTGTACCCGTTCGGTCACTACCCGGCCCGGTTCGTGTATCGACCGGAAGACCACGACGACTCGGAGAAGACCTTCCTTGGGCGGCGTGGCAAGTTCAACGGTGAGGACATCGTCGACATCATCGTGGGGCAACCGGCTGCCGCGCGCTTCATATCCCGGCATATCTACAACTTCTTTGTCGCCGACGAGCCGCAGGTGCCCGCCTGGAGCATCACTCCCCCGCAGGACCAGGCGGCCATCGACATCCTGGTCGAATCGTTCGAGCGGTCGAACGGCGATATCCGCTCGGTCATGCGCACGCTCTTCTACGCCGATTTCTTCAAAGAGACGCGGCATCAGCGGGTCAAGTCGCCGACCGAATTCATTGCCGGGACGATCAAGCTTGCCGGCGACCACCAGTACCCGTCGCTGGGCCTGGTAGCCCTCGACTCGGCCGCCACGGTCATGGGTCAGAAACTGATGGACCCGCCGACCGTCGAAGGCTGGCACACGGGCAAAGAGTGGATCGATGGCGGCACGCTCACGGAACGCGTCAACTTCGCCGTGGAGACCATCAAGGACCCGGCCAAACCGGGGATCCAGGCCCTCATGGGGCGACTCGCCGGCCGCAAGAAGCCGGTGACCGCCCGCCAGCTGGTGGACGCCTGCCTGGACCATGCCGGCCCGCTCGAAGTCGAGAAGGCGACGCGCCAGGCGCTCCTCGATGTGGCGAGCTCGGGCGGCGAAATCAGGTTCGAGACGGAGAAGGCGCGTGCGGACGCGCAGGCCAGGATCGTGCGGATGCTGACCCTGATCGTGGCATCCCGCGAATACCAGTTCGCTTAGCGGTCAGGCACGGATATGCCCCGAACACACCACGGGGCTCCGCCCCGGGGGCGAGGAGTAGCCAGGATGCCAGCCAACGGAAGAAAGAAGGGCAAGGACCCTGTCCTGGTCGTGATCCAGCTATCCGGCGGGAACGATTTCATGAACACGGTGATCCCGTTCACGAACGGGACCTATCACGACGCCCGCCCGCTGGTCCGCATCGCCGAGGATAAGGCGCTGCCCATCACCGACACGCTGGCGTTTCATCCGTCGGCGGCGCCCATGCGCAAGCTATTTCAAGACGGGAAATTGGCGGTGGTCCAGGGGATCGGCTACCAGAATTCGAGCCGTTCTCACTTCCGTGCCATGGACATCATGCACACGTGCGAGCCGAACCGGATCGCGACCGAAGGCTGGCTTGCGAAGGTCGTCCGGCAATTCGATCCGGATGGCACGAACCCCCTGACCGCAGTCAACTTCGGCCGAGGGTTGCCAAGGGCGCTTGCGGCCCCGGGAGTGACGGCGACGTCGGTCGGCGACCTCGACAACTACGGGCTACTCACTCCCATCCAGCTCGCGCAGCAGCGCGAGGAAGATCTGGAAGTGTTCCGGCGGATGTACACCCCGGCAGTCGGCTCGGGGCTCGTCATGGACTACCTGAGCCAGACCGGGCGGGACGTGATCAAGGGCGCTGAGCAACTCAAGGAAGCGCCGCGAGCATACCGGTCGACCGTCGAGTACGCGAGCAACCCGATCGCAAAGAGCTTGCGCGACGTGGCCAGGGTACACACCTCTGGCCTCGGGACGAGGATCTTCTACACGAACCACGGTGGATACGACCACCACGCGCAGGAGGTAGTGACGCACGCCCGGTTACTGGCAGAGCTATCGGGCGCGATCTCGGATTTCATGCAGGACCTGCGCGATCACAGCGCTTCCGATGAGGTCTTGATCCTGGTATTTACCGAGTTCGGACGCCGGATCAAGGACAATGGCTCCGGAACGGACCATGGCTCAGGCGGTGGCGCGTTCCTGATCGGCGATCGCGTCGCCGGCGGCCTCTATTCGGAATATCCGTCGCTTGAGCCCTCGCAGTGGCTCAACGGAGAAGACCTTCGCCACACCTTCGACTTCCGCGGCGTCTACGGCACGATCCTTGACCAGTGGCTTGGCGTTGACTCGGAACCGATCGTAGGCGGCAAGTTCGAACAGCTGAAACCGTTCACGAGCACGCTGGTTGCCTGAACCGGGTCGGGGCACACGAGGTACAACCCCTGGCATGATGACGAAAGAAAGCAAGAAAGTGGCCGGGCGACCGTACGCCCTGCTGAGGGCCGGTTTCCCTTACTACGCGACGGTCGGCATGCGCAGGTACACGACCTACTGCATGGACCTGGCTATTGGCGACGAGGGTCGACTCTACGTCCTGTGCCGCGAGGATGGCCAGGGCGGCCACATCCGCCGCACGAACTGGAACGACGATGACCTGGACACGATCGGCGGTTCGGGCACGGGGGACGGGCAGTTCGCCTGGCCCGTCAGCCTGCTGCGAGATGCAGCCGAGGACCTCTACATTTCCGACGAGGGACTGCATCGAATCACGATCCTGAACCGCCAGGGCAAATTCCTCGGCAAGTGGGGCGTGCACGGCGACGGCAAGGGCCAGCTGAACCGTCCCGCGGGGATCGCGTTCGACGCCGAAGAGAACGTGTTCGTCGCGGACGCGCTGAACCATCGCGTCCAGAAGTTCACCAAGGCAGGCAAGTATCTCTCGTCGTTCGGCTCGCACGGGACCGGTGGTGGCGAATTCGACATGCCGTGGGGAGTCTTCGTGGATGACCTGGGCCAGGTCTATGTGTCTGACTGGGGAAACAACCGGGTCCAGGTGTTCGACGCACGGGGCAAGTTCAAGTTCGCGTTCGGCTCGTCCGGAACGGCCGATGGCGAGCTGCAGGGCCCGGCGGGGGTCTGTGTCGACGCCCACGGCGATATCTACGTGGCCGACCGTGGCAACAGCCGGGTCCAGCTGTTCGATCACACCGGCCGCTATGTCGAAAAGTTCACAGGGGACGCCACCCTCTCGAAGAGCGGGCTGCGCTACATCCAGGCCAACCCAAAGGTTCTCCGGGCGCGCGAAATGACCACCCTCGAACAGCAGAAAAGGTTACGCGGGCCTGCGTCGGTCCGGATGGACAACGAGTTCCGTCTCTATATCGCAGACTTTGGATCGCACAGGATTCAGGTCTACAAGAAAGAGGCGTACCCGCTCACTACCGACGACGTATTCCCGGAGCCCCGGTCGCCATCGCTATACACCGTTTGAGATACCGGCCGAGCTCTGCCCAGGGGCCATCGGGGAGCGTGCGCCGGTGCCGATGATGTTCGGCTTTGCGCAACAGCGGCGACGCATGCTGGATGCGGAAGCTCAGCGCCTGACCGAGGAGTTGCCGCCGCTCGGCGTGCTTCGGATGTACCTGACCGGCGACTACGCGGTCGGCATTGTTACCCCGGACACGGTACTCGAGCTCCTGATCGTGCAGAAGACCACCGAGCCCTACCATCGGCGAGCTGACTTTTTCTTCGCGCATGTGCGCCCGCGGTTGGGCACGCGTTTCCTGGTATACACCCCGGAAGAGTTTGAATCGCTTGAGAACGAGGACCCCGTCATTCGACGGGCCGTGGAACAGGGGGAGATCCTCATTGGCGGATGACCGAAACGGCCGGGCGCGCGAGGCCGCTCGCTGGATTACCCAGGCTCGCCACGACCTCGCGGCCGCTGCCGCGAATGCCGAGGCCGGCCGGCATGCCCTGGCCTGCTTCCTGTGTCACCAGGTGGCCGAGAAGTCGGTCACCGGCTACCTGTTCTCCAGGGGAGCGGAGCGCGTGTGGGGACATGCGCTGGCCGACCTGTGCGAGGACGCGATGGCGCTGGACACTTCATTCGACCTGATCAAGACGGTTGCGGTGCTGCTCGACAAGTTCTATCTCGACACTCGTTACCCGTCGACGCTCCCGGGAGGCGTCCCGGCGGAGGTCTATGACGCTCACGACTCGTCGCGCGCGCTCGAGGTGGCGCATGACGTGTACGAGTTCGTAATGCAGAGGGTCGAGAACGCCTCGGGCGCCTGAGTGATGCCGCGTCCCGCGCGCGGCGTGTCAGGAGTCGGTCACCGGCGCCCTTACGGATGATCCGCGGATTTCTCAGGGCTTTTCCGCCCGGGCATTTCCATGCCTCCCATACCTGCGGACGGGCAGATCAACCGAAACGCAACCGGGCACGAGCGCACTGACGACCAAGCGCA
>Ga0194126_10004428_pt1 | contig 21416 bp, 22 predicted proteins | sample TA2KigC150mmetaG_FD_148641 | JGI IMG/M metagenome (GOLD analysis project Ga0194126, IMG submission 148641) | Freshwater microbial communities from Lake Tanganyika, Tanzania - TA2015035 Kigoma Deep Cast 150m | ecosystem: Environmental > Aquatic > Freshwater > Lake | place: Tanzania: Lake... | reverse complement strand
GCTCAGAGCGTATTGTTTCTCCACCGACCAGCACTTTTTGAAGTCCGGCAAATGAAGCTTCACTTTCGAAAAGGGTTACATTCTTATTGTCAGCAAGGCTGTTATAACCGCCGGCTCTCATTCTGTTTACGATCCGGTCTTTACGCCTGATTGCTGCCTGCCAGTCGATTCCAGGTGCTTCGACCATCACTCCGAAACGGCCGGCGGTTTTAACCTGGTTGAAGGCCTTAGCTGATTGGATCAGCGCTTTGGAGGGGATACAGCCTATGTTGATGCAGCTGCCACCAAAAGGACCAGCTTCAGCCAGGGCTACGGTTAGACCTTTGCTGGTAGCCCGGTGCATCACATTGGAGCCGGCAGACCCGCTGCCGATGACGATCAGATCATATTCTCTCATTGACTAGTTCTCCTTTCGGGCAACCCAGGCCATCAATTATTTTGGTTCAGTTAATGAACAAGTGAGGACGGGAAGTTAACCAAGCATTAGTATTCGTTATGGACCATCAATATTCCTGCCTTTAAGGATTGGGTCTAATCAGTTAGTGTTCAGGCTGCTTAATGCCTGATCAATGGCTTATTAAGGCATGCAACTTGAGGGTCGTTGCTATATAATGCAATAAAGCTGATTGGACATCCTTTAAGCCTGAACTGATGGAGGGAATATGCAGTTGCTTAATACCACTCACAGGTTGCATTTTGGGGATGCAAGAAAGATGAAGCAAATTGAAGATCAGAGTATTGACCTGGTCATTACTTCACCGCCTTATCCGCTGATCGCCATGTGGGACGAGCAGTTTTGTGGGCTGAATCCGGCGATCAAAAGTAACCTTGATAATGGTGATTATAACGGTGCTTTTGAAGCGATGCACCAGATTCTTGACGGGGTTTGGCATGAGCTGTTGCGGGTGATGAAAGAAGGGGCTTTTGCCTGTATCAATATCGGTGATGCAACCAGAACTATAAACAACAAGTTTCAGCTGTTTGCCAACCAGGCCAGGATCCAGCGAAAGTTCCAGGAGCTGGGGTTTGATACCCTGCCGCTTATTCTCTGGCGCAAACAAACCAATGCCCCCAATAAATTTATGGGATCCGGAATGCTGCCTGCCGGAGCTTACGTAACTTTAGAGCATGAGTATATTTTGATCTTCAGGAAGGGCAATAAAAGACTTTTTAAAACTGCCGAAAGTAAATGTAAGCGGAGGCAAAGCGTTTTTTTCTGGGAAGAGCGCAATGCCTGGTTCTCTGATCTCTGGGATTTTAAAGGGGTAAGACAGGGCATTTCTAATCTAGAGCTGCGGAACCGCAGTGCCGCTTTTCCCTTTGCCTTACCTTTTCGCGTAATTAATATGTACTCTTTAATCGGGGATAAGGTGCTTGATCCATTTATGGGCACGAGTACAACCAGGCTGGCGGCCACAGCCGCCGGAAGAAACAGTGTCGGCTATGAGTTGGATGAAAGCCTTGCCCCTGTGCAGCAGACGCTGACCAAGAGTAATCTGTCAGATCTACAAAAAGCTAATCTGGAGAGGATTAAAGACCACCTGGCTTTTGTCCAAACCTGCAAGGCCAGGAACAAAGAGCTGAAATACAAAAATTCATATTTTGGTTTTCCCGTTATGACTGCTCAGGAACAGGAGTTGCAGTTTGTTTTTGTCCGGCAGGTGGAAAAAGTTAAAGAACACACATTCCGGGCCTCGTACTTTGATGATCAGTTTATTCAATCCATCTCCCCTGAAGACCTGACACCTGAGCGCTTCGACCCGGAAGGATTACAAATATCCTTTAGCGAATAGCAATCGCAACGACTAAAGCAAATACAACTGAAGCTGGAGCAATGGTAGAATGCAAATCAAGGTACGCTTGCACGATATTTTACAGGATAAAGTTGCTGCTTGCGCAAGCCACGAAAAGGGAGATTTTGAATATCAGCTGCCGGCTAGCGCCCCTGTTAGCCACTTACTTAAGGATCTCGGACTTGACAGCCGCTTTGTCGGCCTGGTGGTTGTTAACGGGCGGCAGGCCGCTAAAGATTACAGTCTGCAGGATGGTGACCGGGTAGAGCTCTTTTCACCGATGTCCGGCGGCTAGTGATAAACCAAAATGGAGGTTGAAGATGGACAAAATAATCCGCGTCAATTTAAGTGAAGGAACCATTACTACTGAGCCGGTGCCGGAAAAGTACCGGGCACTGGGAGGCCGTTCTTTAACCGGCAAGATTATTTTAGATGAAGTCGACCCGGGTTGTGAACCTCTCGGTTTGCGCAACAAGCTTGTTTTTGCTCCCGGTCTCTTGGGGGGCAGTTTTCTCTCCAGCTCATCGCGCCTCTCGGTGGGTGGCAAAAGCCCACTGACGGGGGGGATTAAGGAAGCCAATGCCGGCGGTACCGCCGCCGGGGCATTGAGTAAACTGGGGATCAAGGCTTTGATCATTGAGGGCGAAAGCCCCCTTGATTACTTTCAGTATCTCTATGTGGATCAGGAAAAAATCGAGCTGCGTCCGGCAGAGATGGCCGGCCAGGGAGTATACAGCGCTGCTAAACTTTTATTTGAGCGTTATGGGGATAAAGCATCACTGATCTTAATCGGCCCCGGCGGTGAAAGAGGTTACCGGGCCGCCGGCATCACCAATACAGATGTTCAAGGCCGGCCAAGCAGGTTTCTCGGGCGTGGTGGTCTCGGGGCAGTAATGGGGGTGAAGGGTCTTAAGGCGATTGTCATTGATCCGACTGGGGCAGAAGCGATCGATTACCATGACCGCAAAGCTTTTCAGGAGCTGAACAAGGAGATGGTGAAGCTGCTGAAAGAAAACCCGGTAACCGGAGGAGTTTACCCTAAGTACGGAACTGCAGCAATGGCTACCCGCACCAATGCCATCCATGCCCTGCCGACTCGCAACTTTTCCGCCGGCAGCTTTGAATGTGCCAACCGTATTGATGGCGAATACCTGCATTACATCATCACCAGCAGAGGCGGGGCGGGGGATACAACCCACGCCTGCATGCCCGGTTGTGTGATCAAGTGTTCTAATATTTATCCCGATGCTGAAGGCAAAGAGCTGGTAGCTCCACTGGAATACGAAACGATCGGCCTGATGGGCTCCAACTTAAGTATCGGCAACTTAGACGACATTGCCCGTCTAAACTACCTCTGCAATGATTTAGGCCTCGATACGATTGAGATGGGGGCCACGATTGGGGTAGCGATGGATCAGGGCTTACTTACTTTTGGTGATGCCGATGGCGCTGCTGCCCTGCTGGGCGAAGTGGCTGAAGACACTCTTTTGGGTAAAGTGCTCGGCCAGGGAGCGCTTATCACCGGTAAGGTGCTGGGTTCGCGGCGGATTCCGGTGGCTAAGGGACAGTCGATGCCGGCCTACGATCCACGTGGGGTCAAGGGTCTTGGTGTCACTTATGCCACCTCGCCGATGGGCGCTGATCATACGGCCGGTAATACGATCAGGGCTGAAGTAGATCATACCGATCCTGCTCCCCAGCCCGCTCTGTCGCGCAGGGCTCAGCCGCTGGCGATGATTGCTGATTTTATGGGTCTTTGCCTCTTTGTAATGCCCGCTCTCGGGGCTCACCTGGATAAATTGGGTCAGATTTGCGAGCAGTACTGCGGGCTTAAGATCAGCGGTGACGAGTTGCTTGCAGCGGCGGAAAAAGCGTTGCAGGTGGAACGTGAATTCAACCGCCGGGCCGGTTTAAGCCCAGCCCAGGATCGCTTACCTGAGTTTATGATGGATGAACCTTTACCGGTAAGCGGCAGTGTTTTCGATGTATCGCTGGATGAGTTAAGAAAGATTAACGAAGAGTAACAGCACCTGGCCGGCAGAAACTGTGGGTAAAAAGTCAAACCACAGCTTCTGGCGGCGGTGCTTTTTAATGTAAAAGATTCGGTAGAAAGAGAGCTATTTGGGGAAAGATAAAGAGAATGATAATACAGGCGATAATTGCCAGCAGATACCAACCGACGCCCCGGAATATTTCCATAACCGGGGTTTCGCCATCCACACCGGCAACCACGTAAACGTTGGCCCCAACAGGAGGGGTGATCACACCCATGCCAAGAGCCAGAACGATTATTACCCCGAACCAGATCGGGTCATAGCCAAGCTCCATAGCTACGGGGTAAAAAATTGGCACAGTCAGTAAAATCAGGGCAAGAGCATCGATAAAACAGCCCAGAATCAGATAGATTAAGAGAACAATTGCCATGATGGCCACCGGTGGCAGAGGCAGCGCAACCGCCCAACTGGCAAGTCCTCCCGGTAGCCCTGTTATGGCCAGGAACCGCCCGTAAATGGAGGCAGCAGCTACAAGAAACATGATCATCGCTGAAATGCGCACCGAGTCGGACAGCGAGTTAAGGAAACCTGTCCAGCTTAACTGCTTTCTGACGAGGGCTACCAGCAGGGTTGAAAAAGCGCCGACCGCTCCAGCTTCAGAAGGGGTAAAATAGCCGGCAAAAAGCCCGCCCATTACCACGATAAAGATGAATAGAACTTCAACCCCTTCGCTAAAAAGCGCCTTTAATTTCTGCATCCATGGAACTCGCGGCCCGGCAGGCGCCAGGGCGGGGTTTTTTACGGCCTGCAGGTAAGCAGTCAGCATAAACAGCAGCATTAACAGGATGCCAGGGATGATGCCGGAAAGAAAGAGCTTGCGAATCGATTCCTGAGCGGATATGCCGTAAAGGATAAAAATAACGCTGGGTGGAATCATCACCCCCAGAATTGCGGCGGAAGCAACTGTTGAAGTGGAAAGCGAACGGTTGTAATTGTACTTTTTCATCTCAGGCAGGGCGACTGAGCTCATCGTTGCCGCTGTTGCCGTAGTCGATCCGCAGATTGCGCCAAAAGCAGCACAGGCTGCAATCGTGGCCAGCGCCAAACCTGCTTTAAGGCTGCCGACAACCTTGTATGTGGCATCGTAGATACGCGAACTGATCCCTGAATAAAAAGCGATGTAACCCATCCAGACGAACAGCGGGATAACGATTAACGAGTAAGAAGCAAAAGTATTGTAGATAGTTTGCGAAGCGATTGAAAACATGGCAGCCGGGGTACGGAGGATGGCGAAACCGGCCATACCGACAACGAGCATTACATAGGCAACCGGCATGCGTAAAAAAAGCAGGATAAAAATAACGGGAATGGAAAGCAGGCCGACTTGAATGGAGGTCATCTGCTTGCGCCTCCTTTCAGGGCCTGGTTAAAAGCTTTGATTAGATCCAGAAGAAGAACCAGGGATAGCATCATAAAACCGAAAGAAACGATAAAAATTGATGGCGCCAGCGGTATTTTTAAATGCCCGGTTTCATAGCCTTTCTCCATCATACTGATCGCGTAAAATATAAGTTCCCGTGTCAGTAAAAAGGAGAAGAAAAGCGAGATACTGGTGATTACCAGATCGATGATACCCTGAATCCGCGGCGGGAACTGATCGACCAGGATCCCGACCATAATATGACCTTTTGTCATTGCGGTGTAGGCCACTCCGAGGGCCAGCAATATGGCACCGGCCATTTCAACCAGCTCCACGGTTCCACTTAGGGGCTTCCAGGGGATACGAAGGATTATGTTGGCTACGATGATTAGCATTGCCAATACCATGGCCAATTGGGCTGCCTGGGCTGTTCGTAAGGTCAGTTTGTGCACAAATTTCTCAAAGAGTATGATCACTGGTGTCGATCCTCCGTCGAATACAGTTGCTGTTTTTTAAAGATCAGCAGGGGGCTGCCACTGATGGCCTTAGCTGCAGCCTGGGTGGAAGCCCCCAAGAGCAATCGGGATAGTTTACTTTCCGTAGTTGCCAAATTCTGCTGAATACCTGGCATCAAGCTCGCGGACCATTTCTACGATCTCCTGGCCCGGTAAACCCAAAGAATCAGCTTTCGTAACCCATTCTTCCATGATCGGATCGATCAGATCTACCCAACGCTGGTACTCGGCAGGATCAAGATCGATTACTTCATGTCCAAACTCACTGACAGCATACTCCTGGCCGATGATCGTATGATCTGTCCGCAGTTTACCGTACTCAATTACGTACTTTTCATTTACTTCATTAAAGATCTGCTGGACAGAAGGGGGCAGTGAATTCCAGGTGTCCAGGTTCATTATTTTCATAAAAATAATATTGTAAGTTGGCGGACAGTTGGTGATATAGCCGGTTACTTCCGCCAGCTTGAAGCCTTTTAGCACATCGGTCGGGGCCAGCAGCCCGTTGACTACACCCGTCTCCAGGTTTTCATAAGAGGCGCCCATGCCAAAGGATACCGGGTTTGCCCCGAGAGCGGCTACCCAGGGGATCGTGCCTCCGACTGCCCTGATATTCATGCCGGCAAGGTCTTCCATCGAGCGCACCGGTGTTTTGGTCATAAAGGCGCCGGGACCGGTTGCCCAAAAGTGCATGATTTTTACTGCGGAATATTCTTCCTGAAGCATTGCGGATTGTTTCCACGCTTCGTGCATGGTTACAGAAGAAACCAGGGCATTATCGTTATGGTAACCGGGCAGCTCGAAAGCTTCGGTTATCGGAAAAAGACCCGGGGTGTAAGCCGGGCAAGTTGAAGCCAGGTCGGCAACTCCCTGGGCGGTTCCTTCAAAGAGCTCAGGCATTGAGAGCAGGGCCTGGGCATAATGCCATTCAAAATCGACCTGGTGAGGGGTTTCTTCAGCAACACGCCGGGAGATCTCGTCCGCCCAGGCCTGATGTCCCTCGGCCACCTGGAAATCGCCTGCCGGCCAGAAAGTGGCAAACTGCAGGGTAAATTGCTGTGGGGTTTCTTCAGAAACTGGTGCAGCTTCATCTTCAACTACCGGTTCGGACGGTGATCCACAGCCGCTGATCATAGTGACTAATAGTAAAACACAAATAATAGTCGTTAATAATTGTTTAATGTTCATCTTAAACTCCTTTTCGATCTCATTTAATATTCAGGGTTCCAACTAACTTAGTGGGCATTACAGTAATCGGCAAAAAGGTTAGTTCAACTGCTCCTCCTCCAGTCTTTTCTAAAAATTGCCGACTGGGTAAAAAAAATACCCCCACAGGGAGCATTCAAATAAAAAATAAACCGGCCACGCGGCCGGTACTTATTTTTCACTTACCCTGCCGTTCTACCATGCTACGCTTGATACATTTCGGTACTTTATTAAAAAACCCTTCTTGTTGAAAAAATTTTTTTAAAAGGCATAAATCCTTTTACTGCTGACAATTGGGATATTGTTGTTTTCCAGAACTTCCAAAGCCCGATCGATCTGTTCAACACGCATCATGATCATGGCATTCTGTGCCGGTTTGTCGATCAGGGAATAGATATACTCAATATTGATTCCGGCCTTATTTAAGTAAACTAGCACCTCGGCCAGCCCTCCCGGGCGATCGGGCACTTCGATGGCAATAACATCGGTTAAGGTAGCCATAATATCATTATCTTTTAGTTCTTTAACTGCTTTTTCCGGCTGGTCAACAATCAGCCGCAGGATGCCAAAGTCTGAGGTGTCGGCGATCGAAAGGCCGCGGATATTTATTTTTGCTTCACCAAGGATCTGAGCAATACGAATCAGGCGTCCCGATTTATTTTCCAGGAAAACAGAGATTTGTTTGATCATCATGATCTACCTCCTTTTGCCCTTTTTAGAGGGTTCGTTTGTCAACTACCCGCTGAGCTTTACCTTCACTGCGGGGGATGCTTTTCGGCTCAACCAGTTTTACATCGGCTGTAACCCCAAGCAGGTTATCAATCTCTGCCCGAATTTTATTTTCTAGGGTTTCAAGGCCCCTGACATGATCGGAAAACATTTGCTCCGAAACTTCAACCAGCACTTGCAGGGTATCAAGTGATCCAACCCGGTCGACAACCAGTTGATAGTGCGGTTCGGTTTCGCCCATTTCTAAAAGGATACTCTCGATCTGGGAAGGAAAAACGTTAACACCTCTGATAATTAGCATATCATCGGTGCGGCCGCTGACTTTTTTCATCCGCATGTGCGTGCGGCCACAGGCACAGGGTTCACTGGTCAGTGTTGTGATATCCCTGGTGCGGTAACGGATCATCGGCAGTGCTTCCTTACTGATCGTGGTGATTACCAACTCGCCTTTTTCACCTTCCGGTAAAACCTTACCGGTTACCGAGTCGATGATTTCCGGAATAAAATGGTCCTCACTTAAATGCAGGCCGGCTTTAGCCGGGCATTCGTAGGAAACACCAGGGCCGATTATTTCACTGAGGCCATAGATATCGTAAGCGTCAATCTGCAGCTTTTCTTCAATTACATGGCGCATGTTTTCAGACCATGGTTCGGCGCCAAAGACCCCTGAGCGCAGCTTCAGATCTTTGGGGGAAAGATCCATCTCTTCCATGGTTTCGGCGATAAAGAGGGCATATGAAGGGGTGCAGGCCAGTAAGGTGGTCCCCAAATCTTTCATCATTTTAACCTGGCGTTTAGTTTGGCCTCCCGAAATTGGCACTACCGTAGCCCCGATTTTTTCCGCCCCGTAATGGGCGCCGAGGCCTCCGGTGAAAAGGCCGTAGCCGTAGGCGATGTGTACCACCGATTCTTTGGTTGCCCCGCCGGCGGTAAGGGTGCGGGCCATCAGCTCGGCCCAGGTATCAAGGTCTTTTTGGGTATAGCCGACAACTGTCGGGATGCCGGTTGTTCCCGAAGAAGAATGAATGCGCACTACTTCATTTAGATCAACAGTGAAAAGGCCGTAGGGAAAGTTATCACGCAGGTCGTTTTTAACTGTAAAAGGCAGCTTCTGTAAATCGTCCAGCGAGCGAATATCTCCCGGCTCAGCCCCTGCCTGTTTAAAGCTTTCCCGGTAAAAGGGAACCAACTGATAAACTCGTTCCAGGGTTTGCTTTAATCTTAAAAATTGCAGGGTATAGAGTTTTTCCCGATCGATTGCTTCGTAGTATGGATTCCAGATCAATTTGCTGCCCCCAGTCGTGAATCAATATAGTGGAGCAATAATAACATAGCTGCCAATCATCAATCAATGCCTGCATTCTAAGATTGTCAGTATCTTACTTGAAAAGATCGAAAAACTCCTTTAACTGCAAGATCTTGTTGCCTTCAACTTTTAGCCGACCGGTTGCCAGAGCTGTTACGGGGCTGCTCAGGCCAAGGGCTAACTCTTTCCATAACGGTTCCTCAACGCTGATGACCAGGTCGGCTTCTCCGTGCAGCCCCGGCCTGGTTTCTGCAATCCCCCGGCGGACTGTTACAGTATACTGTGCGCCTGTATCGATCATCATAAAATGTGCGGTTATTTTCTGATCCAAACTTGTTTCAGGGTTAAGACGCACTGCCATATTTTCAAAAAGCTTATCTAAGGGAAGCTGGTGAGCTAAGGTGATATCTGCTTTTAGTTCACCTGCCGGTTCCAATTGCCCGCTAAGCTCTAAACTTTGGGTAAAGTAGTAAGCACGGGCGTTGGCATTATATGCAGATTCCCCAAGTTTGAACAGTGCTTCGGCTTTTATTTCGCGAGCGATGTTGCAACCCGGTTCCGCAGCCAAAATCAAATCAGCCAGCTCAGCTGCCCACTGGTAATCAGCGCTTAAGATTGCTTCTCCGGCAGCTTCGCGCAGTTGATCCAGGCCGCCGGCCAGGCCGGCGATCTTTTCGGCCCGCTCGGCCACAGTGAGCGGATGCAGTGATGAGGCGTTGCCGTCAAACCAGCCAAGGTAGCCATTATAAATTGCCCTGACCGACCAGCTTACTTCGCCATACAGTTCGCGTAACTCGGGGTAAGCCTGGAGGTGGGGTGGTAAAGCGATTTCCTCTACCAGCTGCTCGATGGTTTTGCCCTGGTTAGCACCCCTGATCACGGCATCGTGTACATATTGGATCGCATCACGGTAAGCAGTAAGCAGCTCGTAAATACGGTCGGCGCCGTAAACCGGCTCTGTGTGGCTTGGCACAAGATACTCAGCCTTAAGATCCCTCATCCGGTCTAAAGTGTCAATCCAATCCCGTATCGGGCGGGGAGCACTACCGCGGATGGTGTAGAGGTTGGGAAATGCCGGGTAATAGTTGTCGGCACAGAACAGCACTTTTTGCTCCGGTAACCAGATCATGATCTGATCTTCCGTTTCACCCGGTGCATCAATTAGCATTAGCTTTACCCCGCCGATATCAAGCTGAAGCTCGCCGGAAAAAACGGTGGTTGGAAAGACAAAACCGGAGATTATTTCGTGATCGAAACGCAGGCCGGGGCCGATAGCGCTGTTGGGTAAATATTTTTCAGGCAGGTAGGTTCCAAATTGGCGCATGCCCCGGACATTTAAAATCTGTTGCAGTTGGCCAAATTGCTCGGAGAGAAAAGCGTCGGTTTTTGTATGGGCGTATATTTCAACTTCATTGTTATTTGTAACGAAAACCGGCGTGCCGAGAATGTGATCAGGGTGGCCGTGAGTATAAATAATGGCCGCGGTTGGCTGGTTAGCAATTTTATCAAACTCTGCTTTTATTTCTGCAGCGGCAGCAAGACTTTCTGTGGTGTCGATCACTATGTTTCCTTCGGGGGTAACGATCAGGATACTGTTGGCGAGGGCGTAGCCGACTGCAACATAGATGTTGTCAGTAACCTGCTCAACTCTTTTTTCGAAGCGCCCGGCCTGTTGGAGTAAGTCCTCAGGTGAAAGCGGTGCAAGTTTTTCTGCTGCGTGCAGCTCATCTTTTAACGGTTGTCCAAATTCATTTCCACGGTACAGGAGTACCGCCGCTGCCAGGATCAAAAAACCGGCCAGGATTAAGATCGTAATCGGGAATCTTTTTAAATTTAACACCCTGATCACCCCACCGAATTATTGATGATAATGATAAGCTAATTCCTCATCCTAAATCGTTAAGGCCTTCCCGGGGCAACTTATCCGGGTTTTTATTATTGCTGAGGCAGCAATTGATTTGGTTGGACAACAGCTGCGAATAGGAGATGATCAGGCCCTGGTTGTTACGGCTAGTATTCTTTAGCGGCCAGGCTGCCGGTCAGAGAAGATCCGGCCTTAAAAACCTCGATCTGCCTTTCAAGCAGGTCGTTGTGGATATAAAAAGGATTTCCTTTCAGATCATACTCAAAAAATTCGCTTTCGTTCTGCGGTTTACCTGCATGCACGGCAGGCATAAAAATTGAACCTGCTCAGCTGGTGCGCACCGTGTAGGTCAGAGTGAATAATTCACCACTGTCCATCATGATTTCCAGGGCCTCGGCGGTAATCCGCACTCCGGGTGCTTCTTCCACAGTGTAGAAGTTAGTCGAATCATCGCTTCCGCAGCCGGTCAGCAGCATTACTGACAGCAACAGAACAAGGAAGCAGATAAAACCAAACTGTTTTAAAAAGTTCATTAGTGATTAAATCCTTTCTCTGCAAAAAAGCTGTAGATACTTTTCCATCGCTTACCTGCTTTGCCTTCCACTTGCCTTAATGCAGCAGTAAAGCGTATTTAATTATAGCATAGTAAAGGATAGTTCAACGCTATCAGATGAACAGAGGGGGTTCATCATGTTTAAAAAACTGCTTGACATTTAGTATAAAATATATTATAAAATAAATAAGTTTATAGCATAAAGTAAATGAGGTGTTGTCATGGATCCCAAGGATCAGGAACTAAGTGAAGTAATTGCCGATTTAAAGTTGATTAAAGAGGCTGTTACAAAGAGCGATAATTTTTTCCGCTTTATTGATACACGCCGGGCGATGAGAGGGGTAATGCTGGTTGCCGGATTGATGATTACCTTTTTTGCCACCCTATTTTATTACTTCATCACCAGTTACGGTTTTTTTCTGGCAATACCTCTAAATATCAGGGCTACCCTTTTTGTACTGGTTGGGATCTGTTGGATCAGCCTTGGTTTTATCAAAGCCGGCGGTTTTATTAAAAGTGGCCGGGCGATTAGCGCGGATATGAACCTGAACAGGCTATTTGATGAGATTTACACTTCCCGGATGCTTAGCCTGATGCTGCCCTACCTCTTTGTGATTGCCCTGATCATCGTTTTTCTCTGCACCAGGGGGCAGTTAATTTTTATTGTTCCGGTTATGGCTATTCTCTTTGGGTTGCTCTTTATAGCCATGAGCCCGATTATCTACTTCAAAGAACTTTATCTGCTGAGCATCTGGTTGATAGCAACCGGACTATTGGCTTTTTTCACAGCCGATGTCTATCACCCTATGGTGGTGCTCGGTTTCACTTTCGGGGTTGGTTTTGTCCTGGCCGGCCTCTTGCTCTATATCGAAATGCCGTCACAACGGTCTTAAGGAGAAAGAGCGATGGTCGAGGGTAAGGGGAAACCTAAAAAAACAAAGCTGGACCGGGTCATCCATGAACCGGCCCGCCTGCAGATTATCAGTTACCTGGCCACCGGAGGAGCGGAAGTTCCTTTCTCTGAACTGGGCGAAAAACTGGATCTCAGTGCCGGCAATCTTTCGGTTCAGCTAAAAAGGCTGGAAGAGGTCGGGTATCTTTTAATTGCCAAGTCTTTTAAAGATAACAGACCGCTGACCAGTGTTACCCTGACCCGGAGTGGTATGGAAGCGCTTAAGCTTTATTTGCTGGAGCTTGAAAAGATGATCAGTCATCTTAAAACCAGCATGCCGGATTAGCTAGATGATTGGAGGTGAGAACTATGCCCTGGTGGGGATGGGTTTTAATTGTCGTTGCTGTTGCCGTGATTATACCGTTAAAGATTAAGGTTTGGAAAATAATGCTTGCGAAAATGAGCAAAAAAGAGCCGGAAGACGATTATTAAGCGGTTAATGCAGCAATACTGCTGTTAAGTAAAAGGGTAAAACCTAACGAGAAGCAGGTGATTGGCGATGGACGAATTTGGCAATGTTTCCGACGGTGAGAACCGCACCATCCCCTGGATGAAAGGCACTTATCGCGGTCAGTTGCAAGCAGGGGTGCCCTCCGGCAGAGGACAATTGCAGCTGCCCGCTGGTGCAGGATACAAAGGCGAGTGGCTGGATGGGAAACCGCACGGAGCAGGCACAATCTATTATGCCAGTGGCGGCTCATTCCATGGGGAATTTCGGGATGGCAGACAGCATGGTTATGGAACCTATACTAAACCAAATGGAACTGCGGTCAGGGGCTATTGGGAGAAAGGACAGTATATCAAGGCTGGTGATCTTGAACGGCAGCTTTCGCAAGTTCTGCAGCCTCAGGAAAAGCAATCCCTGCCGCCGGTGTTGCAGGATGATGAATGGACTTCTTTGGGTCTTAAACCTGAACCTGCAGCTAAATCCGCCCGCTTCTTTGAAACCTTCGAACGTCAGAGTCAGAAGGAACCGCCTCTGCGAGTCCGGCGGGGCGTTCCGGCCATTGCGGTTGATCAACTCAGCCACTGGTATGGCAAATTACATGCAGTTGATGAAATCAGCTTTGAGGTGTACCCGGGAGAAATTCTCGGTTTACTTGGTCCAAACGGCGCCGGCAAGTCGACCACAATCAAGGTGCTCACCGGGCAGCTACCCCTTAAGGGCGGAGCAGCGCAAATCCTGGGCCGTGAAGTAGGGCGTGATGATCCCCGGATTCAGTCGCAGATCGGAGTCTCATTTGAAGAGAAAAACCTCTACCTGGAGATGACTGCTCTTGAGAACCTTGATTTCTTTGCTTCTCTCTTTGATATTAAGAACCCCGGCTCCCTTGAAGCTCTGCAGCGGGTCGGTCTGGCCGACCGGGCCAGGGAGCGCGTAGCCAACTATTCCAAGGGTATGAGGCAACGTCTGATGATCGCCCGAGCTTTCATTAATAAGCCGAAGGTGCTCTTTTTAGACGAGCCGACCGACGGGCTTGACCCGGTTACTGCTACAGCGATCCGCAAAACAATCAAGGAGGAAGCTGAGCGGGGAGCCGCGGTGTTGCTGACCACCCATAATATGTTTGAGGCCGATGAACTATCTGACCGGGTGGCTTTTATCAATGAAGGTAAAATTGTGGCGCTTGATACAGCCGAAAATCTAAAGTTGAAATATGGTAAAAGAGCAGTAAGGGTTAGACTGCGCGACGGCGATGGAGTGCGCGAGGAAGAGTTGCCCCTGGATGGCGGTAGATCATCTGCCCGCCTCAGCGAGCTGGCTGCTTCGCCTGATCTGATGACCATCCATACCGAGGAAGCGACCCTGGAGGCGATCTTTATCCACCTGACCGGCAGGAGGCTGGTGTAATGCATAAACCAATTTCAACCGGCAGGCTGCTGGCGGCGGTGCTTAAAAAAGATATCCGCATTTACAGTCGCAACAGTATTTACCTTTTTCTCACTATCCTCAGCCTGGTATTCTTCGTGGCTATCTTCTGGATCGTCCCCGATTCGGTTGATGAAGAGCTGCCTTTTGCGATTACTCCGCCCTTGTCTGTTATCTTCGCCGAAAGCAAAACAGCGCTTGAGACAGCAGGCATTCCGGTTGACGATGCTACCCGGCTGGCGGAGCTTGAATCAACCTTTAAGGAAGAAGGGCTGCAGCTAATTGAATTTGCCGGCGCAGATGAGCTGCAGCGGGCTATCAGTGGAGAGCTGTTGGTTTACAAAACGGCAGAGGGTGGCTATATCTTCCTTGATCCTGAGCTTGATCAAAAAGCGCCGAAAGGGGCCTCAAAAGTAAACTTAGGGGTGGGGATCTCTTTCCCGCCAACCTTTTTTAGCGCAGTGCTGCTGCAGCAAAAACCGCAGGTAACTGTTTATGCCGATGCTGCTGTTCCGGAAGAAATTCGGGGCGCCATGCAGGGCTTTGTGCGCGAGCTGGCTTTTTCGCTGGCCGGAAAAGAGCTTCCGGTGGAGCTGCCGCCTGAGGACACCATTATCCTGGGGCGTGACCGGGTGGGAGAACAGATCTCGATGCGGGCCAGGATGCGGCCGCTAATTGCCTTTTTTATCATGATGATGGAAACCTTCGCCCTGGCCTCCCTGATTTCCAATGAAGTGCTGCAACGCACCGTTACAGCCCTGCTGGTTACGCCGCTTCGGGTAGGCCATTTTTTACTGGCCAAGACGATCTTTGGCACTATTCTGGCCCTGATCCAAGCGGTTATTGTCCTGGTCCTGGTCGGTGCTTTTACGGTCGACAACTGGCTTTTGTTGCTACTAATTGTTCTTTTGGGTTCACTGATTTTTACCGCAGTGGCCATGCTGGTTGGCTCAGCCGGAAAAGATTTTATCGGCCAGCTGATGTTCAGCCTGCTCTTCCTGATCCCGCTGATGATCCCGGCCTTTGCTGTGCTCTTTCCCGGATCGGTTGCATCCTGGGTCAGGGTTTTACCCAGCTACCCAATAGTCAAACTACTTTATGATGTGACAATCCATGAAACCCTGTGGGCCGACTCACTGGCTTTACTGGGTAATGCCGCTCTTTGGTCTCTGGTTATCTTTGCGGCTGGCTTGTTTGTTTTAAAGAGGAAGGTGGCAACATTATGAACCTGAAACGAGTTCTGCGTATTTTACGTAAAGATTTTTCGATCGGTCCGCGCAAACCTTTCTTTATTTGGGCGCTGGTGATGCCTTTTGCTTTGACGCTCTTATTTCAGTTTGCCTTCGGCTCGCTTTTTGAACCACAGCCGCGTTTAGCCATTGTTGACCTGGGTAACTCGGGGCTGACCACAGAAGCAGAAGCTCTTGAAGGTTTTGCTGTAACCATCTTAGATGATCCGGAAGAGCTCTTTAGCCGGGTTGAAAACCACGACTTTGATGCCGGCCTGGTGCTGTCCGCCGGTTTTGATCAGGCCGTCAGAGATGGAGAAAAACCGCTGCTGCAGTTTTATATGAGTGGTGAGAGCCTGGCCTCGAACCGGATCATTATTGCTGTTAGCACCGTGGAAATGATTAGGGGGCTTGAAGGAGCAGCGCCGCCCGTTGAAGTGAAGACGGTATATTTAGGAGACCCGGGTCTGCCCATTTCGATCCGTCTGGTCCCGGTGATTGTTTTCTATGCCCTGGTGATGGCCGGTATCTGGGTGCCAAGCGCCAGCCTGGTCGAAGAAAAAGAAAACGGCACTTTAACGGCGATGGTTGTAACCGCGGCCAAAGCCGGTGAAGTGCTGGTAGCCAAATGGTTGCTGGGCTTTATTTTTGCCCTCTTCCTGGCTGTTGCCACTTTGCTTCTAAACAGGGCTTTCGGGCCACGACCGTTGGAAGTTGTTGCTGTTATTGCCGTTGCTGCTGCCCTCACGGCCGAGATCGGCTTGATCATCGGTGTTGTCTCAAAATCAGCAACGATGCTTTTTACCCTGATTAAGAGTCTCGGCATCTTTCTATTTGTGCCGGTGATCTTTTATCTCTTTCCCGAGTGGCCGCAGTGGATCGCCCAATTCTTCCCCCTCTACTGGATTATCAAGCCGATCTGGGAAGTTTCGGTAATGGGGCAGCCGCTGAGCTCAGTCTGGTTTGAAATGTTGATTGCCTTAAGCTTAACTATTGCGCTTATTCCGGTAATCATTTTGCTGAAGAGGAAACTTTTTGCCTGACAAACCACTTCGAGTAATGATATAATGAGCACTGTTTTATTACAATTGCGAGGTGGATAATGCTCGGTAACTATGTTAATGCCCTGGCGATCATCGTCGGCAGCCTTGTTGGCTTGCTCTTTCACAAAGGATTAAAGGAAAAGTATAAGACTATCGTCATGCAGGCTATCGGCCTTTCCGTGCTTTTTATCGGGGCTACCACGGCTCTAGGCGGGTTGCTGAACCCGGACAGTGAGCCGATTCTTTTTATTATCAGTTTGGTAATCGGCGGGATTATCGGCGAGCTGGTGGGCGTGGAAAATGCCCTCGAGCGGCTTGGCGCAAAGCTGCAGCAAAGGTTTGGGTCGCCGGAGAACAATGTTGCCCGTGGTTTTGTGACAGCCAGCCTGATCTTTTGTGTCGGGACGATGGCGATTATCGGCTCACTTGACAGTGGGCTGCGAGGCAATCACAACATGCTCTTTGCCAAATCTGTTTTGGACGGCATTACCTCAATGGTGCTCGCCTCATCGCTCGGTTTCGGAGTGATTTTTTCAGCTGTGGCTGTTTTCATTTACCAGGGAGCGATCGTGCTTTTCGCCAATCTGGTCGAGCCTTATCTGACGATTGCCGTAATCCGTGAAATCTCGATCATCGGGGGTATTTTGATCTTCGGCATCGGCCTGAATCTGCTGGAAATTATCAAGGTCAGAACAGCCAACCTCTTGCCGGCTATCCTGATTCCGGTTATCTATTACCTCTTTACCGGTTAAATTATAGTTCACTCGTATATCAGACATTAACCAGAACAAAAAACTAATTTACTTTTTTTCGTCAACACCAGGACAAAATCACAAATGCCACCGGTAATGATCTTATTTTGCATTTTTTTAAGAAGAGGTAGGAAAATCCGACTAAAATGCCGAAAATATGAGCAATTATATAAAGTAGTCAAGGAGGAATTTATTGATGATTTCGTTTCAGCTGACCGAAGAGCAGGAACAGATGCAAAAGTGTGCCAGGGATTTTGCTGCGGCTGAGATAATCCCGATTGCCGCCGAATACGACGAGAAAGAGGAAATCCCCTGGCAGGTGATTGAAAAAGCATACGAGGCAGGGCTGATGAACCTGGCCATTCCGGAGGAGTTGGGCGGTCAGGGAATTGACCCACTTACTGCTGCCATTATTACTGAAGAGATTGCTTACGGCTGTCTGGGCGTTAATGGTACATTTGGGGCCAACGAGCTGGCGGTGCAGCCAATTCTAATCGCCGGAACTGAAGAACAAAAGAAGAAGTTTTTGCCTGATTTTTGCGCCAAGCCCCAGCTGGCTGCTTTTGGCCTGACCGAACCGGAGGCCGGTTCAGATGTTGCCAATGTGCAGACCAGGGCGGTACGCGATGGCGATTACTATGTTTTAAATGGTAACAAGTGTTTTATCACCAATGGCGATTCGGCAGCGCTTTACACAATATTTGCTACCATTGACAAGAGCCTGGGACACAAAGGGCTATGCGCTTTTATCGTGCCGGGAGATACCCCTGGCATTCGCGGTGGCAAGAAAGAACAGAAGATGGGTGACCGCTGCTCCGAGGTGGCGGAAGTGATTCTGGAAGATGTACGGGTGCCGGTTGCCAACCTGCTCGGCAAAGAAGGCGACGGGTTTAAGATTGCCATGGAAACCTTAGATGTTACTCGGCCCGGTATCGGGGCGGCAGCAGTCGGGGTAGCCCGCAGAGCCTTTGAGGAAGCCAAAAAATATTCGCTGCAGAGGATTCAGTTTGGCAAGCCGATTGCTGCCAACCAGGCGATCCAGTTTATGTTTGCCGAGATGGCCACTAAGATTGACGCTGCCCGGCTGCTGGTCTGGCGGTCAGCCCAGTACCTGGCGATCGGCCTGCGTGCCTCCAAAGAGGGTTCAATGGCTAAGTTTTATGCGGCTGATATTGCCATGGAAGCCACGGTCGATGCCTTGCAGATTATGGGCGGCTCGGGTTACATGCGCGATTACCCGGTTGAAAAGCTAATGCGTGATGCCAAGATCCTGCAGATCTACGAAGGCACAAACCAGGTCCAGCGGATGGTTATTGCCCGGGAAATCCTGAAATAAAGGACTTGATGGTTATGAAACTTGTTGATCAGAAGGTTACAAATGAGGAACTCAAAGAAATGTCAGCCAAAATGTTTGACGGTTTGGTCAAGGCAGTAGTTGATGTTGAGGAAGAGATAATGGTAGTGGATTCTGAGCTACATGCCGATCAGGAGGAGTATTTACTTGAGAGAGGTTCGAAGCAAGAAAACTTATGGGGTATTAACATTTATCCCGAGCAGGTAGGTCAAGAAACCTGGCTTGAGTTTGATTCAATGATTAATCTGCGACCTTCTCAAAACAACAAATCTCGTGGTGTTGAAGACGAAAATATTAGGAACAGGATTACTGCCATTGTTGAGAAGTTGGTGCTAAAGTGAAAATCCACAAAGAACTGGCAAGCGGTCGCTGGTTTGAGCTGTCTCTAATCGAACAGCTGGCAAATATAGGTACGGACGTTGAACGTGCGATCAGGTGGAAGCAAAAAGGTAATGAAGATTACAGCAGGCAGGCGTTTGAACGGGCGCTTGACCTGATCTACCTGACTGTTGAAGACCCCAAAAATAGAAAAAGGCTAAAAGAGATCCTCAGAACCAGGGAAGCGCTGATCGACCATTTTGTTTACGACAATGAGTATAATACCACTGAAGAGCAGTGGCAAAACTATTTCTACCAGTTTAACTATGCTGCCGCAATGAGCATGGGTAGGTAAAAACTAATTTGAAGTACCGGGAATCAATCTATTTAAGGGGAAGGGGTAAGCAGCTTGGATATTTATGAAAGCTTAAGACAGGTTTTGGATGCTCATCCGTCGACAGCGCCGCCGGCTCATTCAATCGACGAGATCCTGAAAATCCTTTTCACCCCGCAGGAAGCAGTTGTTGCGGTCAGGATGAGCTACAAGGTTAAGCCGGTTGTCGCTATCGCCCAAAAAGTTGGTCTTTCGGAAGATGAAACAAAAAAACACCTGGAGGCGATGGCCGATAAAGGCATTATTATCTCACGCAAAAAAGAAGGCGAAATGCATTATGGCCTTCTGCCCCTCATCCCCGGTGTTTTTGAATTTCCCTTCATGAAAGCAGAACTTACTCCGATGCATAAGCGATTGGGAGAGCTCTGGGAAGAATATCACGCCGAGGGCCTCGGAGCGGCATTCGCCGGCAATCCCACCCCGCTGATGCGTGTGGTGGCAGTTGATCAGGCAATCCCCGCCCGCGACCGGGTACACCCCTATGAAGAGGTGGTGCGTTTTATTAATGAATCATCTTTCATCGCGCTGGCTGACTGTGCCTGCCGGGTAAGCGTGCAGGCCTGCGATAAGCCGAAGGATGTGTGCCTTATCTTTGGGCACGCGGCCGAGTTTCTGGTAGAGCGTGGTTTTGCCCGTCAAATCAGCAAAGAAGAAGGGCTCCAGGTGCTCGATAGGGCCGAAGCAGCCGGCCTGGTGCATACCAGCAACAACAGCGCCGACCGGGCGAATTTAATCTGTAACTGTTGCCCCTGCTGCTGCACCGTGCTGCGCGGTAAAACCCAGCTCAATCATCCCCATGCTTTTGAGCCGAGCCGTTATGAAGCTACAGTAATAACTGAGGATTGCAGCGGTTGTGCGAATTGTGCCGAGGAGCGCTGTCCCGTAGAAGCGATCGCCATGGTCGATGATTCTGCCGTGGTTAACGCTGAAGAATGTATCGGTTGCGGTCTTTGCGTTAGCAGTTGCCCGACCGGGGCTATGGTTCTGATTGAGAGAGCTGAGATGCCGGTAACCCCGGCAACGGTTACAGAGATGGGCATGAAAATATTGCAGGAAAAAGGAAGGCTCGAAGCCTTCCTGAAAATCATGAATGAATAGTCTTTATTAACGCTTTGGCTGTTGCTGAGTAATGCAGTGAATGTTGCCTCCGCCTAGGAGGATTTCCCGGGCATGAATGCCGATAACCTCGCGGTCGGGAAACAGCTCTTTTAGTTTTGCAAGGGCTGGCTGGTCAGCGGAATCTCCAAACAGAGGGGCAATAATGGCATCGTTGGAGATGTAAAAGTTAACATAGGAGGCGGCCATCCGGTCGCCTTTTTCCCTGGGGATGGAACCTTCCACGCTATCCACCCCTTCGCACTCTTCAGCGCTGATCAGGACCGGAGAGGGCAGCTTAAGCTTGTGCACTTCCAGCTTTCGCCCCCTGGCATCGGTCGCACTTTCCATCACTGCAAGCGCTTCCAGGGAAATTTCGTGCTGCGGATCATCTTTGTCGTCAGTCCAGGCCAGCAGTACTACCCCTGGCCTGACAAAGCAGCAAATATTGTCGATATGGCCGTCCGTTTCGTCATTATAGATACCGCGAGGCAGCCAGATTACTTTTTGGATTTTCAGGTAGTCACCTAAGTAGGCTTCGATCTCTTTTCGTTCAAGGTGGGGGTTGCGGTTGGGGTTCAGCAGACATTCCTCGGTAGTCAGCACGGTGCCCTCACCGTCAGTATGGATTGAACCACCTTCAATCACAAGGGGGGCCTTGTAGCGATCAACGCCCGCAAGCTCGGCTACTTTGCGGGCAATCAGGTCGTCCTGATCCCATGGAAAGTAGAGGCCGCCGACGAGACCGCCCCAGGCGTTAAAATCCCAATCGACAGCTCTTAAATCTCCTTTATCGTTAACTACAAAAGTAGGGCCAACATCGCGCATCCAGGAATCGTTGTTGGACATTTCAACAACCCTGATCTGGGCAGGCAACTTGTTTCGGGCATTGACAAACTGCTTAGCTGAAACGCACATGGTAACCGGCTCAAAACGGCTGATCGCTTCTGCCACATTAACAAAGGCTTTTTCAGCCGGCTTGCCCCCCAGGCGCCAGTTGTCGGTGCGCTCGGGCCAGATCATCCAGCA
>Ga0194126_10004427_pt1 | contig 21418 bp, 17 predicted proteins | sample TA2KigC150mmetaG_FD_148641 | JGI IMG/M metagenome (GOLD analysis project Ga0194126, IMG submission 148641) | Freshwater microbial communities from Lake Tanganyika, Tanzania - TA2015035 Kigoma Deep Cast 150m | ecosystem: Environmental > Aquatic > Freshwater > Lake | place: Tanzania: Lake... | reverse complement strand
TCACGCGCGAGGTTCTGCAGGACTTCGATTTCCGCCTCATTTTCCATTTTCATGGCGCGCCAGTATTGATCAAGCAAATCGAGCGGGCTTAGACTGCTGACCGCCTGGCCTTCCGGGATGCGGACGCGGGCATCCAATTTTGGGCGTTTCACCAAATGAAACTCAAACGCCTCCCGGGCGTGGACGCGCAAAGCAGTCTCGTCTATCAGTGAATCCCATTCCCGTGGATATTCCACCGTCAATCGCACGATCGCCTCGGTCATTTCCTCCGGCGAGGGCAACGCGGTGATCAGCGCCTCGGTCACCCGCTCGCTGGATTGAAGCACTGTTTGTCGGTCGATAAAGGGACGGATGCCTGCTATTTTGATCCATTCCACCTTTGTGTCCCTTGCGGATTCGATCTCAGCCAGGATGAAGTATTTCTCATCCATTGCCTCCCCAAAATCCACCCGTTCGATCGAACCTGGGTAGATCACCGGCGGTTGCCCGCCCTGATTGAGATCCTGTGGTTTGTGAATGTGACCCAGCGCCACGTAACTGAACCTTGGATTCCGCACCAGGCTCCCGGATAGGACGAGATCGTTTCCGAGCATGACCAGCCGTTCGCCGCCATACCTGGCGCCTTCCACTGAGGCATGTGCGGTGAAGACGATTGGCAGAGATGGTTCGGCTTCAACGAGATATTGCTCCACCAGTCCTGAAACGTTATCTTCAATTCTCGATATCGCCTCGGTGGAATTGGTCTCGCCAGTGCTCGCCATCAATCCGGATCGAGCAATCCAAGGCAAGGCGATCACTTGTAGCGGAAGATCCCAAAGATCCTTGGGAGTGAGCAGTTGCGGTTTGTTCAAGACGCGTACATAGGGAACCTGAAGGGTATCGAATTCCTGAACTGCGTTGGCCCGCCCGGCTGCAGGGGAGATGTCGTGATTGCCAACCAGCAGCAGCGTGGGTATTTTCGCCAGCGATAGTCGTATAATGCGCTTTCCCCACTCCCTCTGAAAGGTGGGTGCCGGGGAACGGTCTTTATACGCATCCCCCGCGAAGAGAACCAAATCCACTTTTTTGGAAATGGCTGTGTCCACGATGATATCGAGCGACTTGAGAAAATCCAGCACGCGGAAAGGCAGGCCGGATTGCGGATCATGCCGCCCGTAGTTGGCCATGTCGATGTGAGCGTCAGCGAAGTGGAGGAGTTTCATTTGTCAATATCTCTTCCAGCCAAGCGGAGGGTGAAGCCCGAAGTCGAGGCGTGATGGTTTCCGTCCTTCGACTTCGTTGCACTTCGCTCAGGACGGGTTATGGTTGCAATCCCAAATCCTGCAAAGCCTGGACGGCAGGAAGCCAGTTCACGTGGATTTTCAGGGCGGCGCGATAATCATCCACCGCGGCCTGTGTATTACCGAGTTGGTAATAAGCGCGGCCACGCCAGAGGAGCGATTCCTCGAGTGTCGGGGAGGATATCGTCTCGTTCAGCGTTGTATCTGCCAGGCTGATGACATCCTGATATCGGTTTGAATAAAAGTAGGCGAAATACGGTCCGGTTTGGTACCACATCATGCGGAAGGGCCGGTTCTGTTCACGGACGTCCCAATCGGCATACAGGGAAAATGCCTTGTCGTAGGCATAACTGGCATCCACATATTCCCGCACTGCCACGTGGCTGGTTCCTTTATTGAACCAGGCGAAGAAAAGGTTGTTATCCTTCAATTCCTGGATTTCCTCCAGGGCAATTTCAAGCGCGTGCGCGGCTGCCCAGCTCTCATCCACCCATCGACCCAGTGAAGCCAGCAGCTCCGCTTCGCGATCGGGAGGGTATACAACGAAGAAGAGGTAATTGAACGAGCGCCAGCCCTCCTGATAGGTCTCGTACTTGCTCAGCAGGTTCTTCCCCGGCTTGAGGTACGCGTCCTGAACAATGAAACCGCCGCGCGCATCGTCGTATCCGGTGGTGAACAGGTAGTGACCGAGCCAGTCGATCTTGCCCGCGTAATCGCGTTCATAGTATCCCTTTTCCACCACAACCGGAAATCCGGCTGCCAGAAGTCGTTTGATGAGTTGAATGTCCCCTCCGTAGCGTGAAAGAGCACGAAAATCCGTGTGTTCATTGACGAAATCCACCAATTCGTACGGCATGACGTTCTTGTCGGGGAGACCGCGTTCGATGAAATTCTTGCGAGTATCTGAGGATCCCGGCTTGACGACCCTGGCCACATCGTCCCGGTTTCCCTCCCATCCCCAGAAGTTCAAGGCCATGGTCAGGTTGGCCGGACCACAGTAATTCCATCGCTCATGCTGGTCCACATAAACCACGCCGGGCAAATTGACGGACGCTGGCAGGGGTGTGGGGCTGATCGTCACCGTCGGCGTTGGGCCGGGTGTGGGCGTGGAGGTTGCCTCGGGGGTTAACGTCTGCAAATACTCCGCGCGCGTGGTGGCAATCACTGTCTCGATGGTCAACGCAGAGGCTCCCCCGGGCTGGAAAACCGCCTCGCTGGGTGGATTGAAAAAATAAACCACACGAGATCTTAAAAGATCAAACTGCAAGGATAGGCGCGATTGGACCGGAGGAAGAAAATAGATTCCAACCGCAGCGAGAACGCCAATAAGTAACAGCCAAACGCGGTTGAATTGGGGCCGGAATTTCACGAAGCGGATTATATAACAAAAAGATGATCGCCAATTGACGATCATCTTTCTCTAATCCCGAACATGCAGATTATTCTTTTACTTCACCATCGATCACATCGCCCTCATGCGGTGGCGTGGAACCGCCCCCTTCGGGCTGTGCTTGTGCCTGTTGCTGCCCCTGCGCGTACAACTGCTGGCTGAGCGCATGGAAGGTATTCTGCAGTTCCTCGGTGAGTTTGCGGATGCGGCCCACATCCTCTCCCTGCGCAGCCTGTTTCAATTCACTCACCTTGCTTTCGATCGAGCCTCGTTCAGCGGAGGGGACCTTATCCCCAAGTTCCCGCAAGGCTTTTTCGATTTGATACGCAAGGTTGTCTGCGTTGTTCTTGACCTCGATCACCTCACGCCGTTTCTTGTCCGCCGCTTCGTTCTGACGCGCCTCCTGCACCATGCGGTCGATGTCGCCCTTGTTCAGGTTGGTCGAGGCGGTGATCGTCACCTTCTGTTCCTTGCCGGTAGCCTTGTCCTTGGCGGTCACATGCAGGATGCCGTTCGCGTCGATGTCGAAAGTGACCTCGATCTGTGGAATGCCGCGTGGAGCCGGCGGAATGCCGTCCAGTCGGAAGCGTCCGAGACTCATGTTGTCATTGGCCATCGGTCGTTCGCCCTGCAGAACGTGGATGTCGACGGCGGTCTGATTATCTGCTGCAGTGGAATAGGTTTCGGTTTTCCGGACGGGAATGGTCGTATTCCGTTCGATCATGACCGTCATCACGCTGCCCATGGTCTCGACGCCGAGCGAAAGCGGGGTGACATCGAGCAGCAGGATGTCCTTGACTTCCCCACCCAGCACTCCGGCTTGAATGGCCGCCCCTACTGCAACGACCTCATCCGGATTGACGCCTTTGTTCGGTTCCTTACCGTTCGTGAGTTTGCGCACCAATTCCTGGACCATGGGCATGCGGGTGGACCCGCCAACCAGCACCACCTCGTCCAGCTTTTCCGGAGCCATGCTTGCATCCTTCAAGGCCGCCTCAAAGGGTTTTCGACAGCGGTCCAGAAGATCCTCAGTCATTTGTTCAAACTTCGAGCGTGAGAGTTTCAACTGCATGTGCTTCGGACCGTTTGCATCCGCCGTGATATACGGAAGATTGAGCTCTGTTTCCATGACCGTTGAAAGCTCGATCTTCGCCTTTTCCGCGGCTTCGCGTAAACGCTGCAAGGCTTGTTTGTCCGCCCGCAGATCGATGCCCTGGTCTTTCTTGAACTCGTCTGCGGCCCAGTTGGTGATTCGCTGGTCCCAATCATCGCCTCCCAGGTGCGTGTCGCCGTTGGTGGCTTTGACTTCGATGACGCCTTCGCCCACCTCCAGCACGGATACATCGAATGTGCCTCCGCCGAGGTCGAACACCAGGATTTTTTCGTTCTTCTTTTTGTCCAATCCGTAGGCCAATGCCGAGGCAGTCGGTTCATTGATGATGCGCATGACCTCCAGACCGGCGATCTTACCCGCGTCCTTGGTGGCCTGGCGCTGGCTGTCGTTGAAATACGCCGGCACCGTGATCACAGCCTGGGTGACTGTTTCACCCAAATAAGCCTCTGCGTCCGTCTTGAGTTTGCCGAGCACCATGGCGCTGATCTCCTGTGGAGAATACTCACGACCGGTCATCGGGACCTTCACGCGCACATCGTTGGACGGTCCCTCGACCACCTGGAAGGGCACCATGCCCCGTTCCACGCTGGTCTCCTGAAAGTGACGGCCGATGAACCGCTTGATGGAATAGATGGTATTGTCCGCATTCACGACTGCCTGTCGCTTCGCGGTCTGACCCACCATGCGTTCCCCGTTTTTATTAAATGCGACAACGGATGGACATAATCTGCCGCCTTCCGCGGTGGTAATGACGGTGGGTGAGCCGCCTTCCATGACGGCTACCACACTGTTTGTCGTTCCTAGGTCGATGCCGATGATTTTTCCCATTGGATTCTCCTTGCTCGTGATATTCAATACAACCCATCTTAAGCGGGTTGTGCAAGAATTCTGTTAACAGAATATAGATGTTTCATTGGGTTGGAGAATTCACCTGCACCCAATCCACCGCGGCGATCATGGGGACCTCTTCGAAGGAGGCAAAGGAAAGCCCGATCCTGCCGGAGGTGAGTGCGTATCGGGAGACGTCGAGCTTGCGAAATAGTTTGCCATTTACATGCAGCATAAGATAGTTTCCCTGGCAGGTCAATCCGATTTCGTATGCCAGCTCACCCGGCTGAAGGTATTCCGACTCATCCGTGCGGATCGGCGAGTATTGCGCGATGCCTTCCCCAAGCCATTGAGCGAACAAGACCGAGTACTTTCCGTCGCTGGAGATGTTGTACTCAAACCATCCGTTTTCGCCGTAGCGGCAGATCAATCCAAGGGCGCCGGAAGAGGTTGCGGCAACCCTGGCTGAGACGTGTACGTCAGGATAGTCGTGGATGTCATGAATGGCATAGAACCAGACATTCGAAGAATTGATATCCAATCGGAGGTGACCGTTCTCGATTTCGAGTATGGGCAGGGTTGTCCCACCGGTTTGAAAGGTTACCCATGCACTCAAATCCGATTCAAACCCCTCGGTAAAATACATTGGAACCGGCGTTTGTATGGGGGTGGATGTGGGAGTCGGCGATTCGCCCAGCATGACGGTCGGAGACACCAAGATTATTCGGGCTGGCGTGATCGAAGCCGCCTGAGTTGTGGCGGTAGGGGTTGTAAGGTGACCGCCACAGGCTGTGGAAATTCCGACGATCGCAATCAGGAGGATCTTATGCAAGCGGCACCTGCTTAACAAGATTCGACCAGCAGATTCTCTGCTGATCGAATTGGAGTGGAGATGGCGGGAATTGAACCCGCGTCCGAAAGAATCGACCCTCGGAAATCTACGAGCGTAGCCTGCCGATCATTCTCGCGGCAGGGATCCCGGCGGGCTGGTTACCCTGCAGCCATCTGCTGATCTTTCGCACAGGTAGCAGAATCGTGTGCGGCACTCCGCCATTGTCTCGCCCGGCCCGACACCCGACGGAGGGAGGTGCCGGCGGACGCAGTCCCATCTGGGGGACTGTGCTGTTATTCACCTGCCTTAGGCGGCGAGGGGCATAGCAGCATAGGAAGTGCGGTTGGCACTTGAAGGTTGCGCTGATTTTCCGAGTTCGGCGCGCTCTCGGCTCGCATTCCGGGACCAGCCTCTCCCGTCGAAGCCTGTCATCCCCGGATTCTAGAGGTCAATCCTTGCCTGCGATTGACCTCCGTACAATTTCATTATAGCACAAGTGAAACGAAATCCCTCGGACCTTATCCGTTATAATTGTAAAAAATGACGAACCACTCACCCCTCGAGGAATTATGCCTGAAAAGATCCTAATTATTGATGACGACCTGGATACCTTGCGTCTGGTGGGTTTGATGCTGCAAAAGCAAGGGTATATGATCAGCGCTGCCTCGAACGGAGCGCAGGGACTGGCGAAAGCCTTCGAGCAACGCCCGGATCTGATCCTGCTGGATGTGATGATGCCGGATATGGATGGGTATGAAGTCACGCGGCGGCTGCGCAAGAATCCCGCAACCGTATCCATCCCGGTTCTGTTGTTTACCGCCAAAACCCAGCTGGATGACAAGGTCATGGGGTTCGAAGTGGGCGCGGATGATTACCTGACCAAACCCACACACCCTACCGAATTGCAGGCACATGTGAAAGCGCTGTTGGCGCGTTCGATCAAGCGGGATGCGCAGGGAATCGTCACTGCCGTGCATGAACATCACGGGTACGTGATCGGAGTGCTCGCGGCGCGCGGCGGGCTTGGGGTGACGTCGTTTGCCTCCAACCTGGCGGCTAGTCTCCTCGCTCGGGCCCAGACGGAGGTCGTGTGCGCCGAGCTTACCCCCGGTCGAGGCTCCCTGGCGGCAGATTTTGGCATATCCAATCAGGTATCATTGAATGAAATCCTGCATGGAACGGTCGCTGAAGTAACGCGTGAAAAGGCGCAATCTGCCCTTATCCCGCATAATTCCGGCCTGAAATTGCTGCTCGCCTCTGAGAATCCTCGAGATGTGACTCTGATCTCCCAGGTTCAAAACTATGAAGCCTTGGTAACGAGGCTATCCACTTTTGCCCGTTTCGTCGTGCTGGATCTCGGAGTTGGTCTGCCGCATTTCGTGCAGAGGATCCTCCCCTTGTGCCATGAGCGGATCGTAGTGACGGAAGGGATAACCAACACGATCCGGCATACCAAACTCCTGATCAACGATATCACAAGTCTGAAGATCGATCGCAAGGGCATTACCGCCGTATTGAATAATCGTATGCGGCTTGAGGTGACCACGCCCCTGAGCCAGGCGCAGGACAGCTTGGGGCATTCGATCCTCAGTGCCATCACCCCGGCGCCGGAATTATTCCTCCAGGCAACCCGCAAGCAAACTCCGGCGGTGATTTGCCAACCCGGCAGTGTTACTGCCCAACAATTTCTTCAAATCGCAGATGCCTTGATCGAGCGCGATAAAGCGCGATGATTTCCCTGTCTGAGCAGACCAGGACTGCCATTGAATTTGCGGGGGACTTGTTTCGTCAATCAAAACATGCGGTGGTACTGACTGGCGCAGGCTTTTCCACGCCTTCGGGGATACCGGATTTCCGTTCCGAGGGTTCGGGTCTATGGTCCCGCGATGAGCCGTTGGAGGTGGCTTCGCTGACCACCTTCCGCACCGCACCCGAGAAATTCTTTAACTGGTTCAGGCCATTGGCTGGTCAGATCTTTCATGCCCAACCCAATCCCGCCCATTACGCGCTAGCGGAATTGCAGAAAGCCGGCTGCATGCATGCCATCCTCACGCAAAACATCGATGTCCTGCATCAAAAAGCAGGTTCGCATGCCGTGATCGAAATGCATGGAAGCATGCGTACCATGAGTTGCACGCAGTGTTATCATCAGGAGGAATCCTTTCGTTACCTGGATGCGTTCGTCTCCAGGGGTGACCTGCCCCACTGTCCAAAGTGCGGAATGTTGATGAAGCCGGATGTGATCCTTTTTGGCGAGCAGTTGCCCCAGAGAGCCTGGCAGCAGGCTCAAAGGGAAGTTCATACATGTGATTTGATGCTGGTGGCCGGCAGCTCTTTGGAAGTACTGCCTGTGGCCGGCCTGCCATTGCAGGCACTTGATCGCGGAGCCCATTTGATCATCGTCAATCATTCCCCCACCTATCTAAACGTTCGGGCGGATGTCGCCATCCTGGATGATGTGGCTGAGATCATTCCAGCGATCGCGGCACGGGTGGTCCATGGCTGAGATCAAGACCGAACATCTGGATGGATACCGGCGCCTGATTGACATCGCGCGGGACCTCGCTTCCACCCTCGATCTGGACATACTGCTTTCGCGCATCGTTCATGCCGCGGCGGAGATCAGTGGTGCCGAAGCTGCCTCGATCCTGTTGTACGACGATACCTCCCGCCAGTTGTATTTTCAAGTATCGACAAATATGGACGAATCCACGCGGCGGGGAATCCTGGTGCCGCTGGATGGAAGCATTGCCGGCTGGATCGTGAAAAACCGCCAGCCGGTTCGAATTTCCAACGTTCATGAGGATTCGCGATTCTACGGCGAGGTTGTCGAAGAGACCAGTGGGTTTTCGACTCAGTCGATTCTCGGCATCCCCTTGGTGACCAAGAACAAGATCGTCGGGGTGTTGGAGGCTTTGAACAAGCACAAGGGAAAGTTTTCCGACCTGGATGAATCCATGCTGTTGGTGCTCGGCGCTCAGGCGGCTGTGGCGATCGAAAACGCCCGCCTCTTTCAGCAATCCGACCTGATCTCTGAATTCGTTCACGAACTGCGCACACCGTTGTCCTCCCTGAGCACGGCGACCTACCTGTTATTGCGGCCGGAAATGTCTCATGAACAGCGCGATCAGATCATTAACAACATTCATAACGAAACCATGCGCTTGAACGCGCTGGCCTCCTCATTTCTCGACCTTGCCCGCCTGGAATCCGGCCGGGTCCAATTTCGGAAGACCAGTTTCAGCCTTGCGGATTTAATGTACGAATGCAAGGATGTCATGGCTTCCAAGGCCGTCGAGGAAAACATCCAAATTCGTGTCGAACCTCCGGAGGGGTTGCCTCTCCTGGAAGCGGATCGCGATAAAATCAAGCAGGTCCTGCTTAACTTGCTCAGCAATGCCATCAAGTACAACCGTCCGAACGGAACCGTGATGCTGCGGGCGGAGGCGGGTGAGAGTGAAATGACCATCTACGTTCAGGATACAGGGGTGGGCATCCCGGACGAGTCTTTGCCGCATTTGTTCGAAAAGTTCTATCGTGTCCGCGAGCATGAGACGCATGCCTCAGGGACAGGCCTGGGTTTGTCCATCTGCAAACAGATCATCCAGGGACATGGAGGACGTATCGAAGTGAAAAGCAAGATCGGTGTAGGAACGATATTTTCGCTTTTCTTACCTCGCCAGACCCGCACCCAGCCGCGTCCCAGGGCTTAAAGGGAATACGACCTTTTGTACTACCTCCAAATGAATTGACTTTTTAAGGCGAAGCTTGTAAACTAGGCTTAATTATTTTCGCCGTTCTTGACTGGAGGAAAAATGGCTCAATTCCAATTTGTAATGAGGCAAGGTCCGACCCCTGGGGTGACGTTTCCCTTGGAGGGGGATCAGCTGACCATCGGGAGGGATTCATCGAACGGGGTGGCGATCAACGATTCAGAAGTTTCCCGCAAGCATGCCCGTCTGGGATTCCAGGGCGGAAAGTACGTGCTCGAGGATCTTGGGTCGACAAATGGAACCTTTGTCAACGGCCAGCGGCTTTCCGGTCCAGTGGTGCTCAAGCCCGGCGATGTCGTTTCCCTCGGTGAACAAATCATCCTGATGTACGACGCGATCAATGCAGATGCCGGCGCAACCATGGCCGCTCCGCGCAAATCCGCACGTGTGGAACCGCCGCCGGCCTACTCCCCTCCGCCTCCTGCCTATGCAGCTGCGCCGCCCGCACAACCCGCCAAGAAGACCAATATGACACCGATTTTGATCGGAGGCGGCATCCTGTTGTTGATCTGCGCCTGTTCCGGATTTTTGTGGTGGGTGGATTCAACCTATCGCTGGTGCGTGTTTCTCCCCTTCCTTGCCGGTTGTTGATGGGATGGATATTCCCCGGCCCCGTGGATTTCATCTGCGGGGCTTTTTTCATTCTTCTTTGATAGAATAGGTTCGGCAGGTTGCAATGGCTAAAGAATCGAACCGCACCTCCCCCTCCTGGGGCACCAACACAAAACTTGTCGTTACCCTCACCATTGTGGTGATCATCGGTGCGTTGCTGGTGAAATTCCAGTTCATCATCAGCCCGTTGTTGATCGCGCTGGTGCTGGCTTATCTGCTTTATCCGGTGGCCAATCTTCTGCGCCAGCGATTGCGATTTTCCTGGAATGCCTCGGTGGGAGTGATCTTTGGCCTGATCGTTTTGATCCTGCTGACCCTGCTCACCCTGGGCGGCGTGGGTCTGGTACAGCAGGTTCAAAGTGTGGTTGTCATTGTGCAGGATGGAATCGCGGCCTTGCCCGATCTTATCGAACGGATCTCGGGCCAGGTTTTCACATTTGGCCCGTTCACACTCGACTTTCGTGCCATCGATCTGGATACGGTGAGTCGCCAACTCATCGACCTGGTGCAACCGGTTCTCAGCCGAACGGGATCGCTGGTCAGTACGGTCGCTGGCAGTGCCGCCAATTTCCTGGGCTGGATGGTGTTCGTAATCCTGGTGGCTTATTTTGTGCTCGTGGAGAGCGGGGGTCTGCGGGATCGCATCCTCAAGGTGGAGTTTCCAGGTTATGCTCACGACCTTGAACGATTGGGACGTGAACTGGGCCGCATCTGGAATGCGTTCCTGAGGGGACAGATCATCATCTTTTTCATGGCGGTGGTGGCGTATTCACTGATTCTCTCCCTCCTTGGAGTGCGCTACGCACTCAGCCTTGCTTTCCTGGCGGGTTTGGCGAGGTTCGTTCCCTATGTAGGTCCTGCGGTCAACTGGCTGGTATTGGTGATCGTTGCCTATTTCCAGACCTTTAAACTCTTCGATCTCTCTCCCTTTGCCTATGCCCTGCTTGTCCTGGGAGTGGCGCTGATCGTGGATCAAATCTTCGATAATCTGGTCTCGCCGCGCATTCTATCGGATGTGCTGAAGGTCCATCCGGCCGCGGTCCTGGTGGCTGCGATCATCGCCGCGAATTTATTGGGATTGTTGGGCGTGGTTATTGCGGCGCCGATGCTGGCGACGGTTGCCCTGTTTTGGCAATATACTTTAAGGAAATTGATCGATTCCGATCCCTGGCCGGAAGAGGAACTTCGCCAGCCGCCTCCTCCGGGCGGACGCATTTTTGTTTGGATCCGGCGCCTCTTTCGGCGGTTTCATGGGAATCGCAGGAAGGTGCGATAAATCCCGAAGCCTGGGAGATAGTCGAACCAAGGAGTCAGACATGAGCAATGGAAACCACGAACCCAAGACACAGACAATTGCGGAAACTGAAAATTTCCTTGCCTGGAGCGCGGAGGAACCGGATGGCGAGGTCACCTACCATATCGAATTGAACAATGTAACGATTCATTTCTTTACTGAGGAGTGGAGGGAATTTCTGGAGCTCGTTCGCGGTTTGGGATGAACCTTTGGCATAAATGAAAGTTAATAATTCGATTACGGATGTGCCCGGTATCGAAGTTGGGCACGCGCAGGATGATACCGCCCTGACCGGTTGTACTGTTTTACTTTGCAGGAAGGGGGTAGTGGCCGGTGTCGATGTCCGTGGCGGAGCCCCGGGGACGCGCGAAACGGATCTGCTCCAACCGATCAACCTGATCCAGAAAGTCCATGCAATCATGCTCGCCGGGGGTTCCGCCTTTGGCCTGGATGCGGCCGCCGGAGCAATGCGCTTCCTTGAAGAACGCGGCATCGGATTCAATACCGGCGCAGCCCGCGTGCCAATCGTTCCCTCTGCCATTCTGTATGATCTCTCGCTCGGAAATGCCAAGATCCGGCCGGACTCAGCGATGGGATATCAGGCTTGTTTGAATGCCTCGATGGCCAAAGTCGAGGAAGGCAGCGTTGGGGCCGGCGCAGGCGCCAGTGTGGGCAAGATCCTAGGACAAAAACAGGCCATGAAATCGGGCATCGGATCTTCAAGCTTGTCCATCGGAAAAGGAATTGTGGTCGGCGCCCTGGCCGCGGTCAATTCATTTGGGGATGTGATCGATCCTTCCAATGGCCAGATTTTGGCGGGAGTTCGCTCGACCAAGGTCGGTCCTTTTCGAATCGGTACCACGCAGCCCTTCGCGGATACATTGAGTTTGATGCGGACCCTGGTGGGAAGAGCCATTCTGAATTTTGCTTCGCGCGCCAATACGGTCTTGGGGGTTGTGGCGGTAAATGCGGATCTGACGAAGTCGGAAGTGACCAAAGTGGCACAAATGGCCCAGGATGGCATTGCACGGACCATCCGACCGTCGCACACCATGCTGGATGGAGATACGGTATTCGCACTTGCGAGCGGTGGAAGGAAAGCGGATGTATCCACCGTAGGGGCGTTTGCGGCTGAAGCCTTGGGAAATGCCATTCTCCGATCTGTCCTCATGTCCCCTTCCGCGGGAGGATTGCCGGGATTGCGCAATTCCCGATAGAGTCTTTATGGCCGCATTCTTCAAAAGGTCGTTGATCGCTTTATTCGTCGGCTTTGTCTTATCGATTGCCTTGGGGGAAATATTCTTCAAGATATCCAGTCGACCGGTTTTCGATCAAATTTCATTTCTTCTCGTCACAACAGCCGCATGTGGAACCATTGCTTATTTCATCCTGGAGGCGTCCGTCCATCGACCGGCCTTATTAAAAATGCAAAACCCAGCCATAAGCTTTGCAGGATTGGCTCAATATCTTCGAGAGAATGCAATCGGGCTGGGACTGGCTGTCCTTTTTTTCTTGATCTATACATCCATCGGATTGAAACTTAACCGGTCCTCAGTGGATTCAATTGACAATTACCTGGATGCGGATAATTCGACCTGGATGGCGAGAATCGCGGCGCCAGGTGGTTCCTCCCTGGAGATGCGTGGACCCCATCCCTTCGCATATTTCATCCTTCGCCCGCCGGGCTGGCTCTTCATGCTACTTGCAGATGACTTCGCCCTCGCTTCCAATTTGCTGAACACCCTTGTAGGCGGAATATGTGTGCTCCTGTCATGGTTCTTCTTCAAACGTCTCTACGGGGATCCGCTTTATTCCTTCTTGGTGTCGGCTTTGCTGGGATTGTCCACCTCCCATTTGTTCTTCGGTTCCGTGGTTGAATCTTACATTTTTTCCGCGGCGGCGCTCATTGGATTCACCCTGTTGGTCCAGAGCGGTGGTGCTTCGATCTTCGTCCTGATCGCTTCCAGCCTGCTTACATTTGGAATTACGCTGACTAATTTTGCCCAGAATCTAATTCTCTTCATCGTTTCCCGCCCGAGATGGAGGGAGTTCATTCGATTCTCCGGCTGGGCGATTTCGCTGGGTGTGCTTTTGAGCCTGGCGCATGCGGCCTGGTTTCCATCGGCGAAATTGTTCTACCTGCCATCCGATGCCCGCGCAGAGGAGGAATTCAGTCTCTCGATTTTCGATCAGCCTGCCTGGCGGGCGTTTGGGCGAATCCTGCTATTGATTCGAACCCAGTTGTTGTATACCATCATGGCGCCGCGTCCTTACGTCTTTGGGGAAGAAGTGGGAGGGACATTTCCTCGGTTTAATTTTTTTAAAATCGTGCCAGGCACGTTCTCACTCAGCGCGTATGACGGCATGGGAAATGTCCTGGTCGGATTCTGGGCTATTATTTTGCTTGTGGCCGGGGTGCTTTTTCTGCGGGATCTCATTCGTACTCGCAGCCTGGACCTACGGATGGGCTTCGTGCTCTGCTTGACCTTTAATTTTGTCCTGCACCTAAGCTATGGTTATGAGCCGTTTCTTTATTCGCCGGATTGGGCTTATGCGCTGGTCTTCTTTGTCGGGATGTCCCTGGCGCCATTACGAACGAACCGGCTGTTTCTGGGGATCTTTCTGGTTTTCCTGGTTATGCTGGCACTCAATCAGTATGGGTTTTTCAAGTTCATCTTCCTGACAATTGCCCCCTTTGTTAATCCGTGATGGCTGAAAAAAACGGTTCTTCCTGCATTGCGCAAGTATAAAATTCGCGTGTACTTGCGCGAGATGGGTATTATTCGCGATCGGCGCAGGTCATCTGCATTTCTGCGGTATTCGACTGCTGGATCTATAAAATCCCCAGTACACGTTTGGGTCTTTCTGATGGTCAATTGCGCGGGACGGTCTGTTCGACCGTCCCGCGCATTCCACCTTGATTACTTCTTTTTGCCCTTTAGTTCATCCTTCAGGAACAAACTGAGAACCACGCTAACCAGGCTGATCACCAGGCTTCCAAGGACGGCTGTCCAGAAGCCATCCACGGTCAGCCCGAGGCCAAACGCCTGACCAATGCGGCTGGTCAGGAGCAGCAATCCGGTGTTGATCAGGATGGTGAAAAGTCCAAGGGTCAGGACAATCAATGGGCAGGTCAGGAATTTCAGCAACGGCCGCACCAGGGCGTTCAACAGGCCGATGATGAGTGCCAGCCATAAAACGCTTGTCCAATCCCCGCGCAGCTCAATGCCTGGAACAGTAACGACAGCCGCGTAGAGCGCCACGGCGTTGATTGCCCAGCGGATGATGAATTTGGTCATTCGCTCTCCTTTCGTTATTGATTAATACGCAACCGGTCTCAGAGGGTTGCCTGCATCCAAACGAGAGTTCGCAGTTTTTGAAACCCCGCCGATTGTATGGGGCCGTCGAATTGACCGGTCGGCGCTTCCAGGGTAATGTGGGATTGGATATGAAACAGATCGCGACGTGCACGCAGGAGGAGTGCCGGGACCGCATCCGGATCTGACGCCTCGCCTGTAGCGATGAAAAGGGGTTCCCCGCGCCCAAAGGGAATCCAGGCCAATACGGCTTCGAGGTTGTTCCCTCGAACGGCTGCCCATTGGCGGATATTCGCGTCGGTGAGGAATAGATACAACTGGTTCCACATCCCGGGTGCCAAGCGCTGAAAATCCCAACGTCGGTACCAGGACAAATCCTCCGGGTAAAGGTGGGAAAGCCATCGCTGTTGGATGGGCCAGAATCGCTTTTGGCGCGAGGTGACGGAAAGTCCGGTTCGCAACGCGGGAGCGTTTAGATCCGTGGCGGCCTGCCAGGATGTTCGCTTGGCGAGCTCCACAAATCCGAGCCCCGAGTACAGGAAATGGGCATGCGGATTGTCATCCCGAACATGCAGCCAAACGAAATCCACCCGCTTTTCACGCGCATGTTGCATGGCTCTCACTGTGAGTGCGCGGGCGATCCCACGCCGGCGGACGTCGGGGTGGACAGCAATGTTCGCAATTAAATAGAGACGCTTATTTTTGTGACGGAAAGGGACCAGACTGGCATTCCCCACTATTCGATGATCTTCCTCCCAAACGTAACCGGAAAGCGGCAGCGAAGTGGATTCCGCTGCCCGGCTGGCCCAGCGCAGAAAGGAATGATCCCCTCCAGCCCGCCGCATATCCTGAAGATATTGTTTCCCTTCCATATCCATACTGCTCGAAAAACAAAGTTCGATCAAGTCCGCCACGGCCGGCAAATCCCGAAATACGTTCAAGGGACGCATTTGCTGGTGCAAATCCGGCTGGATGGGGATCGAAATGGACGTCATGCGGGTATTATAGCTGTTAATTCTAACGCAATTCATATGCAGGATATACCAGGCTCAGAAAGTGGTTTTGTTATAATGCCAACATTGCTGAATCGTGGTGAATTGGCACCACGGGAGGAACCCCTTATGATGCGTTTTGACCGATTTACCGAACGGGCGCAGGAGGCTGCGCAGCGCGCGGCGGAGATCATCCAGCGCTATGGTCACAACCAGATCGATACCGAACACATTCTGCTGGCGCTGATCGAGCAGCCCGGTGGAGTCATCCCCCAAATACTCGAGAAATTGAACGTCAGTTCCGACGCGCTCACCGAGCGCCTGGATGCAACCCTGCGCGCCAGCCCGAAAGCCAACATCTTCGGGGGAGGGGCGGGCCAGATCTTCATCACGCCGCGCGTCAAGCGGATCATTGACCTCGCCAATGAGGAGGCCAATCGCCTCAAGGATGAATACATTTCGACGGAACACATTTTTCTCGCGATCCTGACCGAACGCAATACCCCGGCAGCGCGCATTCTGGAGAGCGCCGGTCTGACGCGCGATCGCGTGTACGATGCCATCCAGGACCTGCGGGGAGGGCAGCGGGTGACCGATCCTCAGGCGGAGACGCGCTATCGCACGCTTGAGAAATATTCCCGCGATCTTACCCAACTCGCACGCGAAGGAAAGCTCGATCCGGTCATCGGGCGGGATAACGAGATCATGCGTTTGATCCAGATCCTTTCCCGACGCACCAAGAACAATCCCGTTCTCATCGGAGAGGCGGGTGTAGGGAAGACGGCCATTGCGGAGGGGCTCGCACAAAAAATCGCCTCCAACGACATCCCGGAGATCCTGAGCGGAAAACGAGTGGTCGCACTCGATCTTGGCGCGATGATCGCCGGTTCCCGGTTTCGCGGCGAGTTCGAGGAACGCCTCAAGGCGGTGATGGAGGAGGTCCAGCGAGCCAAGGGCGATATCATTTTGATGATCGACGAGTTGCATACAGTGGTCGGCGCCGGAGCGGCACAGGGCGCGATGGATGCCAGCAACATGCTCAAGCCGGCCCTGGCGCGCGGCGAATTGCAATGCATCGGCGCGACTACGCTGGATGAATTCCACAAGCATATCGAGAAGGACGCCGCGCTCGAACGGCGCTTCGCACCCATCTACGTCGACGAACCCTCCGTGGACGATACGATCAAGATGCTGCAGGGATTGCGCGACCGGTATGAAGCCCACCACAAGGTGCATTTCTCCGACGATGCCCTGGTGGCTGCTGCCCGTTTGGCGGACCGTTATGTCACCGATCGTCATCTGCCGGATAAGGCCATTGATCTGATCGATGAGGCTGCAGCGAAACTGCGCGTCGCGCTGTATTCCATGCCGCCGGATCTCAAAGCGATCAAGGTCGAGTTGGACCGATTGCATGCCGAGGAGGAACAGGCGGGTCTGGAAAGAGATTATGAACGCGCCGCCCAGAAAAAGGCTGAACGCCTGCGCCTCGAACAGGATTACCATGTCAAACGCGACCGGTGGGAGGCGGACCATCAATTGGATGAGGTGGTGGACGTAGACGATATCGCCTCCGTCGTGCATCAGTGGACCGGGATCCCGGTCTCACAAATGATGGAGACCGAATCGGAAAAACTCCTGCACATGGAGGCGCGCCTGCATGAACGGATCATTGGGCAGGAAGAGGCAATTCACGCGATCTCGGATGCCATCCGCCGCGCCCGTTCCGGCTTGAAGGATCCTGCCCGGCCGATCGGCTCGTTCATTTTCATCGGACCTTCCGGTGTCGGCAAGACCGAGCTGGCGAAAGCCCTGGCGTGGTTCATGTTCGACGACGAGGATGCGCTTGTTCGTATCGACATGTCCGAATATCGCGAGCAGCACACGGTCTCACGCCTTTTCGGCGCTCCTCCCGGTTATGTGGGCTATGAAGAGGGAGGTCAATTGACGGAGGCAGTTAGACGCAGGCCCTATCGGGTATTGCTATTCGATGAGATCGAAAAAGCCCACCCGGAAGTTTGGAATGCCCTGCTGCAAATCCTGGATGACGGCCGCATGACGGATGGACAGGGAAATGTGGTGGACTTCCGGAATACGGTCCTGATCATGACCTCCAACCTGGGCACGGAATACGTACGCAAGGGCGGCGCGTTGGGCTTTCTTCCTCCGAAATCCGATGAATCGGATCGCGAATCCCACGACAAGATCGAGAAAGCGCTCAAGGGCGCGTTCCGTCCGGAATTTCTCAACCGCATCGATGAGATCATCATGTTCTCTCCGTTGAGTGTGGAACAGATGGAGCAGATCGTGGTGCTGCAGATGAAGGAGGTTCAGGACCGGTTGAATGAGCACAACATTACCGTCCAATTGACCGATGGTGCCCGCATCTGGCTCGCCAAGGCGGGATACGATCCAACCTTTGGCGCACGGCCGCTGCGGCGCGCGATCCAAAAATTTGTCGAAAGTCCGCTTTCGGTGGAGCTGTTGAGCGGCAAATTCAAGGATGGGGCGCAGGTGATCGTGGACGTGAAGGATGACAAGATCGTATTCAGTACGAATGAGCCTGCCAAGAAATCCAGGCAGCATGTAAATGCTTAGAGTGCATTTGATGTACATTTGACAGAAGAAGATGGGCTGAACCCATCTTCTTCTGTCAAATGGCTTGTGAATTCCCGCCCCAGAAAGGTATGATACGCGGTATGATGGGGCAATTATTTTACTTTCTGAGGTACCATGCAGGATAACAAGAATACTACGATATGGCTCGTGATCGGAATTGTCCTCGCGGTATGTTGCATCAGCGCAATCGCCATTCCACTGGGTGGGTATCTTTACCTGACCTTGGCGGACCCGCAATTCCTGGCAGATCAACCGATCTTATCCATGGATGACGTCGACCCAACGCCGGAGCCCGAGATCACGCGACCAGCGGCTGAATCCATTTCGAAGGAAACGCTCGAATTGCTGCAATCGACGATTGTCCCACCCAACAAGCCCAAGGAGTTGGCCTGCCGCCTGGAGGGAAAGTGCAATATCCCGGATGTCATGGCTTCGTCTGCGTTTCCTCGGGCAGTGGGGGAAACGGAGACATTCTGGGTGACGAATGTGGAGACGAACGAAAATAATGAAGTGGACGCCACTCTAAAGTACGTGACTCCGCATGTGTATTTCTGGGTCCAGAATGACGTTTCCTTCGATGAGGGGGAAATGAAAGCCCTCGTGGATGAATTCGAGGAAAAGATCTACCCCACCAATCGGGAGTTCTTTGGGGAAGAATGGTCTCCCGGAATCGACGGCGATGAGCATATCTACATCCTGTATGCGCGCGGTTTGGGGTCCTCGATCGCCGGGTATTTCTCGTCGGCCGATTCGATCCACCCGCTCGTGCACGAATACTCGAATGCGCATGAGATGTTCTTGTTCAACGCCGACAACACGTTTCTCGGGGAGGAATTCACCTACGGCGTGCTGGCTCATGAGTTCCAGCACATGATTCACTGGAACCAGGACCTGAACGAGACCTCATGGCTTAACGAGGGATCCTCGGAACTGGCGGCTTTCCTGAACGGTTACGACCCCGGCGGATTCGACTGGTTGTACATTAGCGATCCGGATCTGCAGCTGAACGACTGGCCGAACGACCAAAATGCGACTTCCCCTCATTACGGCGCAGGATTTCTATTCATGACCTATTTCCTCGATCGCTTCGGGGAGGATGCGACCAAATTGCTGGTCAAGGATCCTGCCAACGGATTCGAAAGCGTCGAGGATGTACTGCGAGCGATCAACGCCATTGACCCTCAGAACGGGCAGCCAATCACAGCAGATGACTTCTACATGGATTGGGCGGTGACGAACTTCCTGTTGGACGGATCGGTGGGCGATGGAAGGTATGTGTACAGGAATTATCCTGAGGCCAATCGCGCCTCAGCCACCGAGACCTTTTCTACCTGTCCCCAAAGTACGATCACTCGTGATGTCCATCAATATGGCGTGGATTATCTGGCCATCGAGTGTGAAGGTGATTTCACCCTTTCTTTCACTGGTTCCACGGTCACAGGCTTGCTTCCGGCGGATCCCTACTCGGGTCAGTATGCCTTCTGGTCGAACAAGGGCGATGAATCGAACATGACATTGACGCGCGAATTCGATTTTTCGCAAACCACCGGAGAGATCAAGCTTTCCTTTCGAACCTGGTATGACATCGAGACGGATTATGATTATGTCTACCTGGAGGCTTCTGAGGATGGGCAGACCTGGCAGATTCTCACCACGCCTTCCGGCACGGCGGAGGACCCGTCCGGAAATTCGTACGGCTGGGGATATAATGACGTAACGGATGGCTGGATCGAAGAGACCGTCGATCTTTCACAATTTGCAGGCAAGAAGATCTCCCTGCGATTCGAGTATGTAACCGATGCGGCCGTCAATGGAGAGGGCTTCTTGCTTGATGATGTATCGATTGATGCCATCGGGTACCAAACGGATTTCGAAACCGATGACGGTGGCTGGTCCGCCGAGGGTTTCGTACGAGTCCAAAATGCCCTTCCGCAGATCTTCCGCCTGGCGCTGATCCTGACACAGGAATCCAGTGTGAAGATGGTGCCGGTCAATGCTGATCAGACGGCGGAAATTCCCCTGTCGCTCAAGAATGGAGAGAAAGCCTTTTTGGTGGTCTCAGGGACGACGCGTTACACACGGGAGCTTGGCACCTATCAGGTCGACATCCGGTGAACCGCAGGGGTTTCATTCTTTGAGTGAGCACGAAAATGACACAGGCTGAAAAGTCTCAAATTCTACAGCTGACCGGAATGGTCGCATACCAATCCGGTTCGGTGGTGAGCCGCCAGATCACCAAGGCCGATGCCGGGAATGTCACATTGTTTGCTTTTGACGAGGGACAGGAATTGAGCGAGCACACCGCCCCGTTTGACGCCCTGGTCCATATCCTGGAGGGGGAGGCTCAAGTGAAAGTGTCCGGGATACCCCACATATTGAAAAGCGGGGAGGCGATCATCATGCCGGCCAATGAACCGCATGCGGTAAAGGCGGTCAGCCGGTTCAAGATGCTGCTGACCATGATTCGGATGTGATTTCCGACCGGCATCCCGAGGAGGATGCCGGTTTCATTTCATTGCGGTGAATATTATCCAGACTTCGATTCTCTTGGCGTATAATCCGGGTGAAACATCAAGGTCTCATGCAATCTTTTCCAGGCAGACGCAGGACGATCGCAGTGCTGGGCGCTCAACTCAACCGCGCCTGGGGTGGGGAATTCTTCGCCGGCGTGATGGAGGCGGCGGAAGCCGCGGATGTCAATGTGGTTTGCTTCGTCGGCGGGCGGCCGTCCTCCATGACCGGATCCATCAGTCGGGAAACATCCTTTGGATTTTACGATCTGGTTAAACCCGGTCATTATGATGGAATCCTGCTGGCTGCAGATATCGGCCATGGCCTCACTCCGGATGAGTTAAAAGCATTTCGTCGGTTGTTTGCCGACCTTCCCCTGGTGACATTTGCCCTTCCGATGGATGGATCGACCGATTTCATGGCGGATAACGAGCAGGGCATGCGATCGATCATCCGCCATCTGATCGAAGGACATGGGTTTGAGAGGATTGCCTTCATACGCGGCATAAAGGGACAGATCGAATCTGAGATGAGGTTCAAAGCCTATCAGGATGAATTGAAAAAGCATCGGATTCGATTTGAAGAAAGGCTGGTGGTGGATGGAGATTTCTCCACCGAAAGCGGGCGCTCAGCGGTGCGCACACTGCTGGAGGAACGGGGGATCAAATTCCAGGCGATTGCTGCCTCGAATGATCGCATGGCGTTCGGTGCAATGGAGGCTTTGCAGCAGCGGGGAATTCAAGTGCCAGATGCCGTGGCTCTGACCGGATTTGACGATGTGGCGGAGGCCGAATCCTTGGGGGTGCCGTTGACCACTGTTCATCAATCCTTTTATGACTCCGGTCGAAGGACGTTCGAG
>Ga0194126_10004423_pt1 | contig 21439 bp, 23 predicted proteins | sample TA2KigC150mmetaG_FD_148641 | JGI IMG/M metagenome (GOLD analysis project Ga0194126, IMG submission 148641) | Freshwater microbial communities from Lake Tanganyika, Tanzania - TA2015035 Kigoma Deep Cast 150m | ecosystem: Environmental > Aquatic > Freshwater > Lake | place: Tanzania: Lake... | reverse complement strand
CCAGCACGACGAGCGCCAGCAGGACGCCGAAGAATTTGCCGGCCAGCAGGATGTCCAGCCCGCCCGCGTGGGGATTCATGCCCAGAGACGCCGCCAGCAGGGTCAGGCCGGTCAGGCCGAGCGCGATCCAGGTCCAGGCGTTGAAGCCGTTGTGGATGCGCTCGAAGCCGCGCCAGGCCGAGAGTCCCACCAGGAGCAGCAGGCCGATCAGGACCGCGCCCTGGGCGGTGACGCCCTCCTCGCCGCGGCTGGCATCGTAAGGGACCAGGTTGTTGAGGAAATCCTGGAAGCGGTCCATGCCGGAGATGGGCAGGTTGAAATCGAGGCAGGCGTCCGTCAGCAGGCCGACCTTGAGCGTGCCGGAGAGCAGCAGGGCCACCAGCACGAGCAGGAAGACCAGGGCGGCGCGGCGCATGGCTTTCTTTCCCCCGAACATTTCCTCGGCCGCCTTGTCGTGGGCGGTGTCGTCCTTACGGAAAATGAGCGCCATGATCATGCCGATGCCGATGCCGAAGGCCAGCGAGAGCAACAGGCGGGCGAGCGCCAGGTCCGCGCCGATGACGCCGCCGGTGTAGATGAGCGCCAGGATGTTGGCCGCCGGGGCAAAGAACAGGAAGGTGATCGCCGGGCCGATCCCGGCGCCCTTTTTGTAGATGCCTGCAAAGAGCGGCACGATGGTGCAGGAGCAAACCGCCAGCGCCGAACCAGCCAGCGCCGCCGCCGGGTAGGAAATCCACTTGGGCGTGTTGCGCCCCAGGAAGCATGTGACCGTCTCTTTGGGGATGAGGGCGGTCATCGCCCCGGCAATGAAGAAGGCGGGAAGCAGGCACAGGAGAACGTGGGCGGCCAGGTAGGCGGCCAGGTTGCCCAAACCGCCCTGGAGCAGGCTCAACAGAAAAGTGGGAATGTCGCTCATGCGCTTTCCCCCTTGCAGCAGTTCGGGCAGCCGCACTCCGGCGAAGGGGCCAGGTCCGGCAGCGAGACGCCGCGCAGTTCCGCCGCATGCCGGACGAGCGCCAGCAGGCGCGGGTCGGCGAGGCGGTAGTGGATGAAGCGTCCCGCCCGGCGGGATTCGAGCAGCCCGGCTTTGCGCAGCGCCATCAGATGCTGCGAGAGGTACGCCTGCCGCCAGCCGAGCGCCGCTTCGAGATGGCAGACGCATGTTTCCGTCTCGCCGATTGCAAGCAGGATCTGCAGGCGGGCGGGCTGGGCGAGGGTTTGCAGGAGTTGGGAGATGGTTTCGATGGGCGATATATTCGTTTGCACGAATGTATTGTACATTCCCTGACGGCTCCCTTGCTAGTGAGAAGCGTACCCTTATCCCCAGCCGGATGTAACCCGGAGCGATGCAGAATGGGATGGGAAAACTACGTTGGACGCTGGCGAAGGCGTTGAAAGTTACGTTGGAAGAGGTGATCACGAGGGAAGCGGAATGACGATGAACAAGTAATCGGCAACTATAAATCCGAAGCCTTGCGACTTCGGATTTATTACTCACGCGTCCACAAACTCGGCCACTGCAACGCTTTTCAACTTCGCCAGATTCTTTCGGTGCAATTTGATCCTTTCGATCTCGTGCAATGTTTCCGCGGTGAGATAACTCTCCCCGCAGTTGGGACAGACTACCACAGGCACGTTCTCAATAATCAATAAATTCGCGCCCTTCCCGTAACTGCGCGTCATGTAACGGATTTCGGCTCCTTTTTTGCCGCAAATGTCGCATGTAATAGTTTCTCCTTATTCGCGAAACACATTGACGAACGCCAGTTTTCCAGTTGGGCTGATTCTGGCAACGGTAACGATAGACTCGCCAGCCAGCGATTCGCCCTTGACGAGATACTTCCATTCGCCTGTATTCTGGTCTTTCTGACGTTCGATAATCTTACCTGACAGGATCACGCTTTCCACGTCAAAAATTGTCAAGCCGTCTTCGTCCATTTCATCTTCTGCATGGACGGTCATTACATATTGCCGTGTGCGGACTCTCTCTCGAAGTTGGCTCAGGATTCGCTCGAACACAGATGACTCCGTTGACAGGATGATGGTCTAAATATACATCAGAATCGTTTTCGTGGGTAAAGGATTTTCATCGAGCAGATCAAGACAGGCAAACGCAAAGGGAAGCACGGACATCCTGTCCGCGCTGGCGAAGGCGTTGAAGGTGACGCTGGAAGAGGTGGCCGCGAGGGAAGCGGAATAAAGTAAACCATCCACGAATAAAAACCACGAATGCTCGAATACGGGCGCTTGTCCATTCGTTTATTCGTGAATCATTCGTGGACGGTCTCTCCCAGAATCAAAACCTGCCCTGAGCGCTTCGCGATCGAAGGGAGGCGGCGTGACAGCCGCCTTTTGGTTTGAAGTTTCCTCGCCAGCGGACTCCCCTCTCCCCAATAGGGAGAGGGGTCGGGGGTGAGGGCATTCGTGACCCACCTCCCCGCGCCAACCCTGGTCAACCATGGCGCGGGTGAGACACTTCGGCAGTTTTTTCCAAATCAAGTGAGGCGATTCGATTTCGAGTACAATACAGGTAGGATATCGAAATGAACACCATCCAAATTGATCTACCCATTGACCAAATTCAAAAAGCTGTGCGTCGCCTGCCCGCGCAGGAAAAACTCGCGCTCTGGCGTCTCCTGGACAAAGACCTTGACCGTCCCGCGATTGCGCGGCGATTCGCTTCCTCCGTCAACGCGATTCGCAAGGCATATGCCCACATTGATGAAAACGAAGTAATGAAGGACGCGGTGAAAGCCACGCGGCAGGTTCGCAAGGCGCGCCATGCCAAAAGTCGTTCTTGACACGAACGTGCTGGTCAGCGGGGTGATCGCTTCGGGATATTCGGCATCCATCTTGGACGCCGCCCGCCGCGAAAAGATTCAACTGGTCACATCCGCCCATTTGCTCGAAGAATTCGGCAACGTGGTTTCGCGCCGTCACATTGCCCGCAAGTATCCCAAAGCCGCCCAGGAAGCCGAAGCCCTGCTTGACTTCCTGCGCGCGTTCGCGGTCCTCGCTTCTGGGACTCTCGAACCAGACGCAATCAGCCCCGACCGTGACGATGATTTTGTGTTAGCCTGCGCGGTGGAAGAAGAAGCCGATTGTATTGTCTCTGGCGACCCTCACTTGTTGGATTTGAAAACTAACAAGGGGATTTCCATTCTTACCCCGAAGCAATTCGTGGAACGATTTTCCATTTCTCACAAGTAAGAGTAAAACTCCACTTGTCGTGACCTACATCCACACGTCGATTCTGGTCAACCACGGCGCGTATAAGACACGTCAGATCTTATGAACTCGTCACTTCCTTGTCCTTATCCCTGAAGTGACCCAGCTTCCCGCCAGCGGACTCCCCTCTCCCCAATAGGGAGAGGGGTCGGGGGTGAGGGCATTCTCCAGCCGCCTTTTGTTTTGAAACGCGCGACTGAATGTTCGCCGCTTCGGTTTGGTCACCGTGAATATTTCCTAGTCAGTATTTCCTATTTCTTCCTATGCCCCGCCGCGGACTTCCCCCTCCCCATCCTCCGGTACGGCGGCATATCGATCACGTGGACTTGGCTCTTCGTCGCGTCGAGGATCTTATTCCACAACCCGGGGTAATTGACCGCGAACGGGTCGGGTTTGAGCGTGGAGGTGATGACGGTCGGCAGCTGGGCGTAGTAGCGATGGTTGAGGATCTGGTAGAGTTTGTCCTCCGCCCAGACGGAACTGGTCCCGCTCTCTTTCAGGTCGTCGAGGATCAGCATGGGCGTGGACTTGATCTCGTTGAAGCGGCGGTCGAACGACACATCCGATTTGGGGCTGAAGGTCTGGCGCAGGTAATCGAGCAGGTCGGCCACTTCCACCAGGATGGCCTGCCCGCCCAGGTCGATGCGATAGTTGCCGATGGCCGCCGCCAGGTGGGTCTTGCCGCAGTAGGAACCGCCCAGCAATACCAACCAGCCGCCGGGTTCCTCGGCGAACAGGATGGCGGCAGTGACAGCCTTGCGCAGGGTATTAAGATCCTCCTGCGCCACCGTGAGGCGCGTGATCTCCTTGTCCCTGACCCGGTTGCCGAAACGGTCCTGCTTCTCGACCGTGGTGGTGGTCACAGCCTCCTTGCCCAGTTCGTCTTCGCGGGTTTCGAAGTTCTTGAAGGTCATGGCCTTCATCTCGGGCAGGGACAACATCGAGATGCCGGGGTTGCTGGTCTCGGTGGGACGGCGGTAATCGGGGGCGGTGATGCGCACATGCGCCACGAACTCCTCGTCCTGCAAGCGTGAGCGGATGCGGCTCTCGATCTCGTCCAGCATCAGGTTGGTGGTAATGACCGTCGGTAGTTTGTTGATGTAACGGAAGTTGATGATCTGGAACAATTTTTCCTGCGCCCAGGCGGTGGCGTTCTGGGTGCCGAAGTCGTCCAGCGCCAGCAAGTCGGCGTTGCGGATCTGCTCGAAGCGCGCCTCGAAGGTCGTCTCGGGGTCGCTGAAGGCGAAACGCAGGCTGTCGAGCAGGTCGGGCACGGTGATGAAGAGCGTCGGCCTGCCCATCGAGACCGCCAGGTTGGCGATGGCCGCCGCCAGGTGGGTCTTGCCGCAGCCGTATCCGCCCTCCAGCAGCAGCCAGCCCTGCGGGTTGCGCGCAAAATTCTCCGTCAATTCGCGCGCGGTTTGCAAACTGGTCGCGTCCTGCGGGGTCATGAACCTGGCGTTTCTGTTCCCCCGCGCCTCGAAATTCTCGAATGTCAGGTGGCTCAGCCGGTCGAGCCGGCTCATTTCGAACAGGCGCTCGCGCGCGCCCTCGGCAAGGTCCGCCGCCCGGCAGGCGCACACTTCCAGCCGGCCGAACTTCGGGTCGCCCAGCGGGAGGTCGTAGCGCACATAGCCCGCCCCATGGCAATGCGGGCAGTCCGGGTCGCCGAGGGCATCCCCTTTGGGGAGCGTCTCCCTAGTCGTGTTTGAAGAACTCGGCGAACTCGCCTTCACTGTATCGCTTGAAATCCTTGACAGCGTCTTGCCGATCTTTTCCTTCATTTTTCCCTTTTTCTTTCCAGCGCTTCAAGATGGCTTCCACATACTTCCAGTTGCGGACGTTCTTCACGACCGCGATCTCCAGCGCTTCCGCGATCCATTCGGCATGGTACTCCCGTTCGGCGTCCTTCAACATGTCGGCGATGAGCGGGGTCAGCGGCCCGATGTTCTCCTCGTACAGGCGGAAGATGTTCGGACGTTCGGGCGGCGGGACGGAGCGGGGCAGGGAGGCGGGATCCAGGCCGCCGTCCCGCAGGGCCTCGGCCGCCGCCCGGCCGCGGGGCGAGTTCAGGAAGAAGAGATCCCCCGTCCCGCCCGGGACCTGGAGCAGGCTGCCGCGCCGGACGGCTTTTTCCAGCGCCGGGGCCGGGTCTGCCAGCGCCTCCGCAAAGTCCGCCTCCCGCAGGGGATGCAGCGCGCCTTCCATGTGTTCGACGCGCCAGATGGCGTGCAGGATGACCTTCAGTTCGTCGAGCTCGTCCACCTGCGCCAGCAACTGGCGGAAAAACGAATCGGGGACCCGGGTGAAGGTCTCATCGCCGCTGAAACCGGGGAATTTACCCATGCCTGCCTAGAGTTGGGAGAGGTCCATGCGCCGGGTGGCGGCGTTTTCGAACTTGGCCAGGTTGTTGCGGAAGATGAGTTCGATGCTGCCGGTCGGGCCGTTGCGGTGCTTGGCGACCATGATCTCGGCCACGTTCTGCTTGACGGTATCCTTCTCGTACTGGTCGGGACGGTAGATGAACATGACGATGTCGGCGTCCTGTTCGAGGCTCCCGGATTCCCGCAAGTCCGAAAGCACCGGGCGTTTTTCGGTGCGCTGCTCCACGGCGCGGCTGAGTTGCGCCGCTGCCAGCACCGGCGTCTTGAGTTCACGCGCCAGCGCCTTCAGGTTGCGTGAGATGTAGGAGACTTCCTGGACGCGGTTGTCGGTGCGCGTGTCCCCGCTCATCAGTTGCAGGTAGTCCACGATCACCAGGTCGAGGCCGTATTCCATTTCCAGCCGGCGGCACTTGGTGCGCAACTGGAGCGGGGTGATGGCGGGTGTGTCATCCAGGAACATGCGCGTGCCGCCCAATACTTCGATGGACTGGGTAAAGAGCGGCCATTCCTCCTCGTTCAGTTTACCGTTGCGCAGGCGCTGGCTGTCGATGCCGGTCTCCTGCGCCACCAGGCGCTGGACAACCTGTTCGTTGGACATTTCGAGCGAGAAGACCGCCACGTGTTTCTTGTGGGTCAGGGCGGCGTTGCGGGCGATCGAGAGCAGGAAGCCGGACTTGCCCTGGCCGGGGCGGCCGGCGATGATCAACAGGTCGGAGGCCTGCAGGCCGCCGAGCATCTTGTCCAGGTCAATGAAGCCGGTCGGGACGCCGAAGAAATCCTCGGGGCGCTTGGCGAGTTCGTCGATCCGGTCGTAGTATTCGCTGACGGCGGCCGAGATCGGCTGGACATCGTGCCGCAGCCGCCGCTCGCTGACATTGAAGATGGACTTCTCGGATTCCTCGATCACGTTTTCGACCGACTCGTGCTGGTCGTAGGCCATCGAGGCGATCTGGTTGGCGGCGGTGATCATGCGGCGGCGGATGGCCGCAGCCTCCACCATCCGCCCGTAGGCCTCGGCGTGGAGCGAGGTCGGCACCTGGTTGAGCAGGGCGGTGATGTAGGCCGGGCCGCCCACTTCGGACAACTGGCCGGCCTTTTCCAGTTCCTCGGTGACGGTCAGGAAGTCGATTGGCGTGCGGTGTTCATGCAGGCGGTTGAAAGCCTCCCAGATGAAGCGCAGGCGGTGGATGTAGAAATCGTCCGCCTGCAGGAACTGCGCCAGGTCGTAGTAGGCTTCGGGATTGATGAGCACAGCCCCAACAACGGCTTCTTCGGCTTCACGGTTGTGGGGGATGACGGGGGCGGTCGGGAAGGAGGTCCCTTCCAGCGGCGGGGACTCAACCGGGCCCAGGTCCGGGCCTTCGGGGGGCAGGTCGGTCATCATTGCGTCTCAAACCCCTTTTTCCGGGCGGTCTTCGTCGGGATCGAGTCCCTTCAGGAAATCCTCGAAGACCGAGAGCCGGTCCTCGCCAGCCTGGGTTGCGCCCGGTGGGGGCGGCGGTTCCTCGACCGGCGGCAGGTCTGGCTGTTCTTCGAGGTCCTTCTCCGGCGTGATGCCGGCTGTATCCATGACGGAACTCCCGACCAGGATCGGCGCATGGGCGCGCACGGCCAGGGCGATGGCGTCCGACGACCTGGCGTCGATGTTGTAGACCTTGCCGTTGCCCTCGGCTACGATGTTGCCGTAGTAGATGTCCGCTTTCAGGGCGCTGATCTCGATCCGCAGGATGCGGACATCGAACAGTTGGAAGACATTCCGCAGCAGGTCATGGGTCAACGGGCGGATGACCTCCACCTCCTGCAGGGCGATCGTGATGGCTTCGGCCTCGAACGGCCCGACCCAGATGGGCAGGTAGCGCTCGGCATCCTTCTGGCGCAGGACGACGATCCGCTGCGCAGACATCAGGCTGACGCGCACACTGTCGATGACAACTTCGATAAAATCGGGCATTGGGGGCTCCAGGTTACCGGTAGGCAGGTAGCGGTATTCTAACACGGGCAGGGAGGCGCTGCAACCAGAATTGCCGGACCATGATGATATAATCCTGCCAGGTGACTTATGATCAAAAGGACCCCGCTGGCGCTGGTTTTTTCCCTGGTTTTCCTGTTGTTGGCAGGACTGTCATTCAACGCCCTGGCCGCCGGGGAAGCCGCGCCGCTCTCCCAGCAGTATGCCACCCCCACCCCCCAGCCGGATGGGCGGATCATCTACATCGTCCAGCCGGACGATACCTGCCTGCGCATCTCGCTCCTTACCGGCGTCTCGGTGGACTATATCCGCGAGACCAACAATCTCGACGAAGCCTGCACCATCACCCCCAACCAGGCATTGGTGATCGGCTTCGGCGGCCCGGCCTTTGCCTCCGCAACGCCGGCGCTATCCGTCTCACCCACCCCGGCCGCTCCCACGCCCACGCCCTTCCCCGGCGGCGCCGATGTGTGTGTGGCGTTGTATGAAGACCTCAACGGCGACGCCATGCGCCAGGCGGATACGGATGCCCTGGGCGCCTATATCCCGGATGTGACCGAACCGGTGATCGCCGGCGGCGCCGTTAGCCTGACCGGCCTGAGTGGGGGGTATTCCAGAACGCTCGATACCCTGCCGGGCCTCGACCCGGTCTGCTTCAGCGACGTGCCGGAAGGCGAGTACACAGTCAGCGCCGCCGTGCCGGACGGGTACAATCCTACCACGGTGTTGTCCAATTCGATCACGGTCACGGCCGGCGACACCACCCTGGTGGCCTTCGGCGCCCAGTACGGCAGCCAGCCGCAGGTGGAGGAAGGCGGGGGGCGCTCTCCGCTGCTTGGCGTCCTGGGTGCGCTGCTGCTGCTGGGCGGTTTTGGCCTGGGGTTCTACGCCTGGCGGACGCGCAAACAAGATTAGCCGGGAAACAGGATGAAAAAGGAGACCGTCGTGCAGGACGGTCTCCTTTTTGGTTCAACCCATTGGGTATTTCATCGGCTGGCCGCCGATCAGGTGCAGGTGCAGGTGGAGCACGGTCTGGCCGCCGTGCGGGCCGGTATTGACGATCAGCCGGTAGCCGTTTTCATGGAGGCCCATCTCCTGCGCCAGTCGCCGGGCGGCGGTGAACATGCGTCCCACCAGGGCCTCGTCGCCGGGGTCCAGGTCGTTGACCGATGCGATGTGCCGGTTGGGGATGACCAGGATATGCACCGGGGCGGCCGGGTGCAGGTCGTGGAAGGCGGTCACCAGGTCGTCCTGGTAGAGGATGCGCGCCGGCAACCTGCCTGCTGCGATCTTGCAGAAGATGCACTCGGACATGTTCCAGACCTTGCGCAGGACGGCAGCCACCAGCGGGCGGATCGGGCTGGCGTCCACCAGGCGGCGCAGCCGGCTACTTCTTCCCATCGCCGCGGATGAAGGCCTCGGTCATCTCCCGGCACAGTTCGTCTCGGAACTGTTTGGGCGGGGTCTTGAAGAAATAGGACGACGGTTCGATGATCGGGCCGGAGAGGCCGCGCTCGAGGGCGATCTTGGCGCAGCGCACGGCGTCGATGATGACCCCGGCCGAGTTGGGGCTGTCCCACACTTCCAGTTTGGCCTCCAGGTTGAGGGGCACATCGCCAAAGGTGGTGCCTTCCATACGGATGTAACACCACTTGCGGTCGCTCAGCCACGGCACATAGTCCGACGGCCCGACGTGGACGTTCTCTTCCCCCAGGTTGTAAGGGATCATGCTGGTCACCGCGCCGGTCTTGGAAATCTTCTTGGATTCCAGCCGCTCGCGTTCCAGCATGTTCAGGAAATCGGTGTTGCCGCCGAAGTTCAACTGGTAGGTGCGGTCGATCTTCACCCCCCGGTCCACGAACAGGCTGGTCAGGACGCGGTGCAGGATGGTGGCCCCCACCTGGGACTTGATATCGTCACCCAGGACGGGCAGCCCGGCATCCTTGAAGCGCTTGCCCCAGTATTCCGACGAGGCGATGAAGACCGGGATGGCATTGACGAAGGCGCAACCCGCTTCCAGGATCTGCTCCACGTACCACTTGGTCGCCATCTCCGAGCCGACCGGCAGGTAGGAGACCACCACATCGGTCTTAGTCTCCTTGAGCAGGCGGACGATGTCGGCGGTCGGACCGGGCGCTTTCTTGACCACCTGCGAGAGGTATTTTCCCAGGCCGTCGTGGGTCATGCCGCGCACCACCGGCACGCCCATCTTCGGCACGTCGGTGAATTGATAGGTGTTGTTGGGGTGGGCTAAGATCGCCTCCGAGAGGTCCTTCCCAACTTTTGTGTCCACCACATCGATGCCAAGGGTGAACTCGATATCACGGATGTGGTAACCGCCCAGGTTGATGTGCATCAGGCCGGGGACGGTGGATTTATCAGGCGTATCTTTGTAAAAATGCACACCTTGTACCAGTGAAGAAGCGCAGTTGCCCACGCCGATGATCGCCACGCGAACTTTTTTCCTGCTCATGAACGGTTCTCCTTATCGATGGATGATGACCTGGTATTTGCTATAATCGGACTGCCTCGATCCCCGTCGCTGACGGGTCGCCCTGCCATCGGAGGAACTGCCGGAGACCGGGCATGCACATTATACCGAGGATGACCGGACAATTCTAGAGACTCAACCCGGCCAGCCTGCGACTGGCGCAAAGAACCTCCTTGCCATGAAACCAGACGCCCCCACGTATGTCCTGACCGGCGCCCTGCGCCGCGAGACCGTCCTGCCGCCCAACGGAAGGCCGCTGGTCGACGCGCCGGGCGGCAGCCTGCTCTATGCCGCCGCCGGGCTGGCGGTCTGGGATGGCGGCGCCGGCCTGCTCAGCCGGGTCGGGGAGGACTACCCGGCCGGTTGGCTGGCAGCGCTTGAAGGGCGCGGTTTCGACCGGCGCGGCGTGTGCATCCTGCCCGGGGCATTGGACGTACGCTCCTTCCTGGCCTACACCGGCCCGCAGACCGCCCACCGCACCAACCCGGTCGGGCACTTTGCCCGCCTCGGTCTCAGCATCCCCAAGTCGCTTCTCGGTTACCAGCCTCCGGACGAGAAATTCGACGGCCGCGCCGAACCTCCCCCCGCCGCCCCACGCCTGGCCGACATCCCGCTCGAATACCTGGAGGCGCGCGCCGCCCATTTCTGCCCGCTCGACCTGGGGACGCACAGCCTGCTGGCTTCCGCCTTCCGCCAGGCGGCGGTCCCGACCCTGACGGTCGACCCCGCCTCCGCCTATATGGTCACGGCCGGCTGGGATGGCGTCCGCAGCCTGCTGCACGGGCTGACAGCCTTCCTTCCATCGGAGGAGGAGGCGCGGGCGCTCTTTTGGGGCAGCACCGACGACTTGTGGCAGATGGCCGATGAACTTGGGTCTTTCGGCTGCGAGATCATCGTCATCAAGCGCGGGGGGCGCGGCCAGTTGCTGTACGACGCCGTAGGCCGCAAGCGCTGGCAGGCGCCGGCTTACCCGGTGCAGGTGGTCGACCCGACCGGGGCGGGCGATTCGTTCTGCGGCGGCTTCCTGGCAGGTTACCGTCAGAGTTACGACCCATTGCGCGCCGTCCTGCAGGGCAACGTATCCGCATCCCTGACCATCGAAGGCAGCGGCGCCTTCCATGCCCTGGAAGCCCTGCCCGGCCTGGCGCAGGCGCGCCTGGATGCGCTCGGAGACAACGTGAGGCAGGTATGAATCCCATCATCGCACGGGTGGCGGAGGCGATCTGCGAAATCCAGCAGATCCCCGCCCCCACATTCCATGAGCAGGAACGGGCGGAATACATGCGCCAGCGTTTCTTCGAGGAGGGGCTGGCTGATATTGCGCAGGATGTAACCGGGAACGTCTATGCCCGGTTGCCGGGGAGCGGCGCTGCCCGGCCGCTGGTGGTCTCGGCGCACCTGGATACCGTCTTCCCGTTCGAGGTGGACCTGCGGCTCGACCGCCAGCCGGGACATTTGACCGGCCCCGGCGTGGGCGATAACGCCGCCGGGCTGGCCGGGTTGCTGGCGCTGGCCTGGTCCCTGCGGGAGCGCGGCCTGTCCCTGCCCGGCGACCTGTGGCTGGCGGCGGATGTCTGCGAGGAGGGCCTGGGCGACCTGCGCGGCATGAAGGCCGTGGTCGAACGCTTCGGCAGCGCCCCGCGCGCCTACATCGTCCTGGAAGGCATGGCGCTGGGACATGTCTACCACCGCGCCCTGGGCGTGCGCCGCTACCGCATCACGGTCCAGACCGGCGGCGGGCATTCGTGGATCGATTACGGCAAACCATCGGCGGTGCATGTGCTCACCCGCCTGGCGGCGGGCATCACCGGCCTGCAGGTGCCGGCCGCGCCGCGCACCAGCCTGAACGTCGGGCGCATCTGCGGCGGGACCTCGGTCAATACCATTGCGCCGCAGGCCAGCCTGGAACTCGACCTGCGCTCGGAGGACCCCGGCGCCCTGCTGGCGCTGGCCGGCCAGGTGGAGGCCCTGGCGCATGCTTCCGAACAGGCCGGGGTGGAAATGAATGTGGAGGTCATCGGCCAGCGCCCGGCAGGCGAGATCCCGGCCTCCCATCCCCTAGTGAGGCTGGCCTGCGCCTGCCTGAAGGAACTGGATATCGTTCCGACGCTCAACATCGGCTCGACCGATGCCAATATCCCCCTCAGCCGCGGCCTGCCGGCTGTTGCGATCGGACTGACGCATGGCAGCGGCGGACACACCGTGCATGAAAGCATCGAACTCGACCCCCTCGAAAAGGGACTGGCCCTGCTTGTGGGGCTGGCCAGCCGCTGCGAGGTATGAAAACCGTTTGTCACCGGCCCGATCCTCGCCTTGCCTTTCCAGACTCCAGGTGTCGCAAAACTGACTTGACGGCGCCGCATCCGAAAGACAATGCCCGGTGAGATATCCATCGGGCATTGTCTTTTCATGTGACAACATCCAAAACAGGGACAGGTGGAGGATTACAACCTGCCTTCGGGCGGAAGAAGAACCAGGTCAGCGCGATGGCGATGGCGTACAACACGGCGGTGCCGACGAAGAGCGGGGAAAAGCCGTAATGCTGCTGCACCACCCCGGAGATATAGGGTCCGACCGCCCAGCCCACGTTCCAGGCCAGGTTGCGGATGCTGTTGACGGTCCCGTGCTCGGCCTCGTCGGTCCGTTCGAGGGCGTAGGCGTCGAAGAAGGGCGCCACCATGTTCATCAACGCCCCGCGCACCAGGAAACCGGCCATCGCCAGCCAGGGCCAGGGTGAGAAACCGATCGCCAGCAGGAAGAACAGGCTGATGGCCTGTCCGATCACAACCGTCCGGATCTTGCCGCCCAACCCGCCCACCAGGCGCGGCCCGATGATGCAGCCGATGCCGGTGATGAGCGAACCGGCGCCGAACAGGATGCCGAGAGCCGAGTCGCTCATCCCGTAGCGTTCGACGAAAAAGATGTTGAAATACGGGACGAGGATCGCCGCCCCGAGGCCGATCGCCAGGTTCGGCAGGGAGAGTTTGAGCGTCAGGGGGCGGAAGAGCGCTTTCCGGAGCGGGGGCCTGTCCGCCGTACCCCCGGCTTTTTCCTGCGCCGGGGCGGATTCCACATCCCGGATCAAAGCGAGCGGGATGAGCGCCACGAAACTGGCTGTGACACACACCAACAACGCCGCCTGGTAGGCTCCCGCACTGGAGGCGACACCGGAGAACTCCCGGAAGAGCCCCGGCAGGTAGCCCGCCAGGAAACTGCCCAGTGTGCTCGAAAGCGGGAACATGCCGAAACTGAAACTGAACAGGATATCCCGGCTCTTATCATCGGAGGCTTTCATCATGAAAGGGGCATGGCTGAGGAAATAGAGTTGTCCGGCCGCGCCCCAGATGAACGCCAGGACGATGATGGCCGCTTCGGAACGGGTGAGCAGCGTCCCTATGATGGCGAAATTGGCGATGGTGAACCCGGCCAGCATGGCGCGTTTGCGCCCGATGCGGTCCGAGAGCAGGCCCATCGGCACGCCCAGCAGCAGCGCTGAAATGGACGGGGCGGCGTTGACCAGCCCGAGGAAATCGCGGTCGAACCCGGCCTCGATGATGTACAGGTTGAAGAACAGGTTGAAACCGCTGAACAGCAGGCCGTCGAAGAAGATGGCCTGCAGGAACAGGCGCGCCGGCCTGTTCAACAGGCGGAATTGGTCGAAAGTGGAGGCGAGGAATCTTTTCATTCTTTCCTGGGCGCTAGTTCACGAACATCACCGATGAGGCTTTTTTCGGGAAGAGCGTATCCAGCAGCAGGCGCGCCTCATCGCTGCTGTACCAGCAATCCGCGTAGGATTGTTCCAGTTCCTCGAATGACCGGTAACCGAATACCAGTTGCAGGAACGACAGGTCGGGGAAGGCCGCCTGCCCGCCATCCCCAGGTTTCGGCTGCCAGGCTTCGGCGGCGCTCAGGCGGCCGGCCTCGAAGGCCAGTCGCAACCCCGAGCGGTAGAAACTGACCTGCAACGAACCACGGTAGCCGACGATGGCCGACTCCGCGATGCGCCGCTCCAATACCGGGGCGATGTGACGGATGAACTTCGGCAGGTCTGGCACGCGGATGTACCAGGCATATGGGTCGCGCAGGCGCGGCAGTTTCTCGCGGAAGATGTCGTAAGCCGGGTGCTCGGCGCCGAACCAGAAACTGTACGCAGTGCGGGTCCCGGGCTTTTCCTCCTGTTTCCAGCGGGTTTCGCCTTCCTGCCACAGGTAGCGCGCCACGCTCGGGGTGGCCTCCAGCCAGGAGACGCCCGGCTTGAGTTCGTAGTGGTTGGCGATCAGGCCGGTGTCCCAGACGAACCAGGGATGGGTGAAGTAGCCGACGGGTTCGCCGCTCCCGGCGCGCGACAGGATTCGGTACTCCAGCCGGTCGACATTCTTCGGGCTCTGGCCGCCCAGGTCGTAACGCCAGTTCCCTTCATCCCGGGCGCAGGTGACCAGCCGCCGTTTGCAGCCGTGGGCGTAGACTTCCATAAGGAAAGGAATATCGGCATCGACCGCCGGGCGGATCACGAACGGTTCACTCTCGCCTTCTTTCAGTTTTGGCAGTTGGGCTTCATAACCGGTTCTCCCGCCGCCTAGTTCCAGGGCCATATCGTAGCCGAAGAGTTTGTAGTAGAACGGGATGCCGGTGATACCCTGGACCAATTCGCCGCGCCCGGCCCTCCAGCGGTGCACCTCCTCGAACTGGAGGCGCACCAGGCCGCGGCCGCGGTAGTCGGGCAGGGTGCCCACCAGTTCCGGGCGACCGACCCCGAAGGGAATCCCATCATAGGCCCAGGTCTGCGAGATGAGGTTGAGCGAGGAGACGATCCTGCCGCTGGCGGCCTCGGCCACGATGGTGAAATCGTCGCTGTGGAACGTGGGATGGGGGAGTGTGAGCAGGTCGCGCACCCAGGCCCCGACCTGTTCATCCGGTTTGTCGAAGCCCGAATCGCTGTGGATGCGGGAATTGAACTCAGCCAGCCCGTCGGCGTCCTCCCTCGTGGACCGGCAAAGCGCCAACCCATCTCCCAGGTCGCGCAGGACCGGGCGGTTGTTCAGTGTAATTTTCATTGTCTATCCTGTCAGGCGACCTATCCCCCCGACAGGCGGAAGGTCACCGGTGATTGTTGAGCAGTTGTTTCAACTCTTCCTGCGCCGCTTCGGGCTGGGTGAAGTGGATGCCGGCCATGCCGGCTGCCCGCGCCGCTTCCACGTTGGTCAGCACATCGTCGATGAAAACGGACTCCCCGGGGCTGGCAGCCAGTTCTTCGAGCGCCAGGCGGTAGATGCGCGGGTCGGGTTTCATCACGCCGACCTCGGCCGAAATGACCATGTGGTCGAATGCATCGGCGAAGCCCTGCCTGTTGATCCAGGCCCGCAGCCCCGACCAGGCATTGCTGATGAGACCGACCTTGCATCCCGGTCGCAGGCCGCGCAGGTAGCCAAGCAGGGACTGGTCGGCGCGGTCCCCGGCGAAGAACTCGGCGGTCACTTTATCGGCTTTGGGGCGCGGCAGGCGCAGGGCTTCCGCCACCGCCTGCCAGTGGGCTTCCTCCGGGATATCGCCCGTGGAAGCCCGCAGGCTGGTCTCGCTCTCGAAGATGATCTTTTCGAGTTCGCGGCAGGTGAGGCCGAGGCGTTCGGCCTGGCGTGTGCGCGGGCCTTTATCCTCCGTGCGGACGATGACGCCGCCGAAGTCAATGAAGATGTTACAGATCGTCATTTCTTCTTCGTCCCGGCGGCCGGCTTCTTGCCGGTTGTGGTCTTCTTCTCGCTGCTGGCCGTCTTGGGGGCGGGCTTTTTGGCGGTTGTGGTTTTCTTATCAGCGCCGCCCGCCTTGGGGGCGGGTCTCCTGGTCGCAACCGGTTTGGCAGTCACGGTTTCCTTTTTTGCGCTGGCGCCCGTTTTCGATGCTGCCGGCTTTCCCTTGGATGACGCTGCGGCGGCCGGTTTGACTGTGGAAATTCCCTTCTTGCCGCTCACGCTGGGTTTGGCAGTGGATGCCTTCGCGCCGGGTTTTTTGGCGGCGACCGGTTTCACGGTGGTTGTTTCCTTCTTGCTGGCTATAGCCGGTTTTTTTGCTGTCGCTTTCCCGGTTACCTTGGCGGCGCTGCTCGCGGCAGGTTTGATCTCCCTGCCTTTGGCCGCCTGGATCTGAACGGGCTGGGCGGCGGCTGCCTGTTCCTTCTCGGCCTGGGCTGCCTGTTTTTCCAGTTCCTTCGCCGCCTGCTGCCAGCCAGGATAGGCGCGTTCCAGCCGGTCGCGCGGGATCTGGTTGGCGCGGCGGCAGCGCGGGCAGTGGGCGTCGTAGTGGGTCATGCTGCCGGTGGAGATCTGTTGCAGCGCCATGATGGCTTCATCGCGGCGCGGGGTGAACGGGGTCTGGCAATAGGTGCAGCGGAGTTGTAACATGGGTCTCTCCTTGGGTTCCGGTATTATCAGGCGAATTCTCCGGCGATTGTACACTGGTTTTGGCTGCGGCGGCGGGGTGAATGAGCCCGCTGTTGCAGACCTGCCTAGTCCAGCGGCTTGCGATAGATGATCTGTTGTTTGACCTTGCGGTAGCCGCACCATTCGTACAGGCGGACGGAGCCGGAGATGTTCTGCGAGTCCGTGCTCAGGGCGGTCTCGGTCATGCCCATCTCCTTGAACATCTTCATGCTCTGGACGATGAGCGAGCGCGCCAGTCCCCTCTTGCGCCAGGGACGGCGGACGCAGATGCCCTCGGTGTAGCCGCGCTTGCGCTTGTATTCGGCATTCTCCTTCTCATCCACGAAGTTATGCACCACGCCCGCCATCTGGTCGCCATCCCAGGCCACTTTCCATAGTTCAGGGCGGAAGATCGGGCTTTCCTGGTGGGCTTTAAACTCCTCCTCGCTCTCGTCGCGCGCCCCCCAGTGGTCGCGGAAGGCTTCGTTGGCGCCGTCGAAGATCGGGCGGATATGTTCCGGCTTCACCGGGCGGACTTCCAACCCCGGCGGCATGGGCGCCTCCGGGAAGGGCAGGCTGAGGTCGCGTACCATGTGGGTCTCGTAACGCGCCGGCCGGTAGCCGCGGCTTTCGAGCAGCCGGATGAGCGCCTTTTCCGTCTCGTACGGTTCGGAATGGAAGAACTTCGGCGCTTCCGGGCTGTGACCGGCGGCAATGGCGCGGCCGCGGTCCTCACCCGCTTCCCACATGGCCTGGCCGATGCCCATCCCGCGCCATTCCGGGTGCAGGAAGCCAAACGGGATGTAGAGGTACGAACCGTCCGCCATATCGGCCCAGTAGATGCGTCCGTAGGCAATTGCCTGGCCGTCCACTTCGGCGAAGAGCATATCGGTCTGCGGGTTGCAGTTCTCGAGGTGGCGGTAGTTGCGGGCGATATCCTCCACGCTGGTGGAACGCTCCACGCCATCCACGACTTTGCAGGCCGCAATGATGGCCGCCATGTGCGGGTAATCCGCTTCGCCCCGGAAACGGCGGAAGGCCAGGCCGGGGATGGATGGGGCATTGGGTAGTGTGATGTTATTATCCATTGGATTTGTCCTTTGAATCATTGGAAAGGCTCTCTGTTGCGTCGCCGCTGACCTTGAACTTCAACCAGACCGGGATGACGGACAGCAACGAGGCAACGGCTGTCAGGTAGAAGGGTAACTGCGGGCTGACATGCTCCCATAACCAGCCGCCAATCAGCGGGGCAGGCAGCGAGACCAGACCCAGGCTGGTGCTGAGCAGGCCGAAGGCTACACCACGTAAACGCTCCGGCACGGCCTTGCTGATCAAGGATTGGTAGGCGGGCGTCAACAGGCCCACTCCGATCCCGGCGATGATCCAGCCCAGGGCGTACAGCCAGGCGGCGCTGGCAGGCGGCAGGATGGCGATCATGCCAATCGAGACTGCGATGAACAGGAAACCGGCCGCGATGTTGACCCGCTCGCCGACCTTGTCGGCCAGCCAGCCGGCGGGGATCATGACCACCATCATGGCAACGCCAAAAATGCCGGACATGATGCCGATCTGGCTGATGGACAGGCTGGCGATATCTTGCATGTAAACGGACATGAAACTGAAAGACATGTTGAAGAAGATGTCGCGCACGCCGTCGGTGACCATGATCCAGGTGAACAACCCACCGGAGATCACCAGGCCCAGGATGGCGCCCAGGTTGTCCTTCAACCCGCTGAACGTGAGTTGCGCCGGCCTGGATTCGGCGCCCCGGGCGGCCTCGCGCGCCATCCCGATCCGGATCAGGGTGGCCAGGAAGTACAGGCCGGCTGCCACCATCAACATGCCCTTGAAATCCAGCGCATCCACCAGCAGGCCGCCCACCGGTGGACCTACGACCGAGACCACCCCGAAGAGGGTCTGGGTGATGCCGTACAACCTGGCGCGGTTCTCTGGCGCTGACTTCTCGGCGATGAATGCGTCGAAACTGGGGCCAACCAGGGCGCGGGTCATGGCGCCCAGCGCTGAGGCGATCAGCACCCATTCCCAGCGGTTTGCCAGCAGGAGCGGCACATAGACCAGCACACCGAAGGCGCTGCCGATGGCGATGGCGCGCAGACGCCCGAGCGAGTCGGAGACCCAACCGCCCAGGATCTGCAGGGCGAGCGGGATGATCTGCGATAGGGTGTAGAACAGCCCGATCTGTCCGATGGTGGCGCCCAGGTCCTGCAAATAGAGCGCCTCGAACGGGCCATACATGTTCCCGCCAAGGTTGGCCAGGATCATGGCGAACATGAACAACAGCAGGAAGGGCGTGAGCATGCGAGCCTTTTGTTTCCGCTCGCCGGCCGGGCTGGTAGAAGGATTGGTTGTTATGCTCATTTTGTCTCACGTGTTTTCATTACTGCTGCCCGTTGGCGGCCAGCCATTCTTCCTTCAGGATGCCCATATAGAGCACGTCCCAGCGGCGGCCTTCCCGCAACAGCATCCCGCGCTGGCGGCCTTCGTGGACGAAACCGGCCTTTTCATAGGAGCGGATGGCGCGCGGGTTGTAATTGAATACGTCCAGGGTGACGCGGTGCAGGTTCAATTCGGTAAAAGCGTAGCGCAGGATGACCTTCATCGCATCCGTACCGTAGCCCCGCCCCCAACAGGCGCGGTCGCCCAGGCCGATGCCCACGAAGCAATCGCGGTGCGTCCAACGGATACCGTCCAGGCCGATCTCGCCGACAACCCGGTCGTCGTCCAGGACGCGGATGGCGAAAATGTGGCTGTCATTGTTTTCCTGCTGCTTCTCGAACCATTTCTGGATGGTCTTGGCGGAGGCGCGCCGCGCCGGGTCCCAGTCCAGCAGGCGCGAGTATTCACTGTCGGCGCACCACTGGGAGACCAGTTTGGCCAGGGATTCAGGGTCTTCGACGGACAGGCGGACCAGTCCGCCCCTCAGCAGGTTCTCGTTCATCGGGCATTCTCCTTCCATTCGGCGGCCAGCAGGCCGAAGTGCAGCAGGTCCCAGCGGCGGGAGTCGCGCTCCAGCGCCTGGCGGCGGCGGACTTCCTCGGTAAAACCGCAGGATTTGAAGAGGCCGATGGCCGGCAGGTTGTATTCCTGGATGACGGCTGTCAGGCGGTGCAGGTTCAATTCGCTGAAAGCGTAGCGCAGGAGCAGGGCGAGGGCTTCCCGCCCGCAGCCTTTGCGGCGTTCCTCGGGCGCGCCGATGCCCAGGCGGACGAAGGCGCTCCCGTTCGACCATGAGATCCAGGTCAGTTCGGCGAAACCGATCAGGCGCTCTTCTGCCAGGGTGCGGATGCGGAAGTGGCAGGCGTTCTTGTCCTCCTCGAGCGACTTCTCGAGTTCCTCCAGTTTCTTCTTCGCCTGCCAGGTGGAGAGCGGGCGCGCCGGTTCGAGGTACATCATGCGCATGAAGCCGGTGTCGTGGCTCCAGGCGGAGACGATGGCGGGGTCCTTCTCGTGGTCGATCGTCCCAAGCCGGACCAGGCGGCCTTCGAATAGGGGGGTGTCGATGCTCATGCTTCTCCTCGCTTTCTGAATGTGAGCAGGCGTTTGACCTTCTGGAAGCCGGCCGATTCGTATAAACGGATGGCGGCTGGGTTGTCGTTATCGGCGCAGACCGAGGCGGAGGTCATGCCTTCTTCTCGAAGCCGGCGCAATCCGCCATGGAGCAGCGCCTTCCCCAGGCCGCGCCGCTGGAAACCGGGGTGCACACCGACCGGCTCGAAATAGCCGGCCCGGTTCAGGCCATCGGTCCAGATGCAGCAAAAGGCGGCCACCTGTCCATCCGGCGCGGTGATGAACCATTCGTGCTCCGGCACATAGACCGGCGATTGCATGAAGCGCAGGCTGCGCTGGCAGTAGGGTTCGAAGTCCATACTGGAACCGAAGGCGGCGTGCGAGGCGGCTGCCCGCAGACGGGAATCGGCTGCGCCGCGCGAGGCCCGCAGGTCGAAACCGTCCGGCAAGGGCGGCCCGGTCAACGGTCCGCTGAGCGGACGCTGGAAGAGCAGCATGTGCGTCTCCCTGGCTGTAAAACCGTTTCCTTCCAGCCAGCCGATGCGCAGGTCGTCATCCTCCGCCACCCAGACGGTCTGGATGTAATCCCTGGCGGTCATGTGGGCCACCGCCCAGGCAAGCATTTCCTTTTCCTGGCTGCTGCCGCGCAGGGACGGGTGGGCGTAGACATCGAAGGCGTGCCCATCGAAAGGCGAGAGCAGGCGCCAGCCGGCCAGGCGGTCGTGTTCCATCCAGAGACGGACGCGGGACTTCCACTCCTCGGCGGTATCGTTATTATAGAAGAGCCACCATTGCAAGTCGCCGCGGTGGACATAGTAGGACCCATTGCCGGCCTGGCGTCCTTCGGATAGCAGTTCAAGCATGGCTTGCAGGTCGGGCGGCCCCTGGTACGAACGGTGTTCCATTACTATCCCTTTCAATCCGGAGAGAGGCAAAAGAAAACGGCCACGGTTTGCCCATGGCCGGAGCGGAAAAGAAAAGGCCACGGGCAGGGAGTGTCCGTGGCCGGTGAATCGCTGGGGGGGTCGGATTCAGGCAACAGGCGCACTCCGCGCAGGCAGGTTTCCACCAACAGCAGGATCGGTGAGAACCACAACAGCCTGGAAAGCGATGATCATGAAGTGCGCCTCCTTTCTTTGGGATGTAGAACGGGCACAGTGTATCACGGGCGGAGAATGGCCGTCAAGGTTTTAGACCGTCCGCAGCCCGGCGGAGGGTGGCGTACTGCCATAGCGTGCGCATGCCCCAGGCTGCGAGCAGCCCGGACGCGAAACCGGCCAGCAGGGAAAGGATACCCGCTGCCTCGCTAGTGTAACTCCGAGATGGATATTGGGGGAAGTGGTATAGTAGGCGGCATGAGGAAACCGATATTTGTACGCTCACTAATGGAAGATGAACGACAGAAGTTGGAAGCCAGCTTGCGCTC
>Ga0194126_10004420_pt1 | contig 21454 bp, 26 predicted proteins | sample TA2KigC150mmetaG_FD_148641 | JGI IMG/M metagenome (GOLD analysis project Ga0194126, IMG submission 148641) | Freshwater microbial communities from Lake Tanganyika, Tanzania - TA2015035 Kigoma Deep Cast 150m | ecosystem: Environmental > Aquatic > Freshwater > Lake | place: Tanzania: Lake... | reverse complement strand
AATAATTATTTAGAGGTAGATCATGTACAAATATTCCGAAGTAAATTCTGTTCATCTTGAAATAACTGATTTGTGTAATGCTCGTTGTCCTCAATGCCCTAGAAATATCATGGGAGGAGCAGACAATCCATATTTAAAAGGTTCACAGTTATATCTTGATGATATCAAAAAAATATTAAAACCAGAATTCATTAAGCAACTTAGAAGCCTATATATGTGTGGTAATTTTGGTGATCCTGGTGTTGCTAGAGACACTAGAGAAATATTTCAACATTTAAGAGACACAAATCCTACGATGTCTTTATCAATGCATACAAACGGAAGTATGCGAACTCAGGAGTGGTGGAGTTCTCTTCCTAAAATTTTAGGAAAAAACCATCATATTGTTTTTGGCATAGATGGTTTGGAAGATACAAATCATATATATCGTCAAGGTACAAATTGGAAAAAAATAATTGAAAACGTAAAGTCATTTATAGATGCAGGTGGAAATGCAAAATGGCATTATATTGTTTTCAAACACAATGAACATCAAGTTGAAAAAGCAGCTAAACTTGCAAAAGAAATGAAATTTGTAGAATTCTTAATAAAAAAAACAGGAAGATTTTATAATCAATTTTCAATTGATGCTTGTAGGGGAGTGCAAGCTGTTGATATAAAAGGTAATAATACTAATCTTATAGAAATGCCAGAAAACTCAAAATATCAAAATGAAATGATTTTTAAAATCTTAAATGACAATAATGCAAAAATAAGAGAAGTAAATAAAAAAATTTCAGGATTAAAAAATGAACGATATGAAGAATATTGGATAAAACAAAAAATAACTAATAAATTTTTTGGTTATGAAAGTTATAATCTTGACTTTGATAAGAAGAATAGTACTGAAAAAAATTTGGATAAAGTTGAAATAAAATGTAGAGTCTTGTCGGAAAGGAGTATTTTTATTTCTTCTGAAGGATATGTTATACCTTGTTGTTGGATAGGTAGTGACATGTATAGTCCGTATAGAGCATTTAAAGGATCTCAAGTTTGGGACGCAATAAATGAAGTTGGAATAAACAAACTTGACATAAAAATAAATGATCTTGAAACAATAATTAATGGTAAATTTTTTCAAGAAACAATACCAAATCGCTGGAAACAAAAAAGTTGCGCTGAAGGAAAATTAGCAGTTTGTGCTAAAACATGCGGATTAAATCGTAATGTGTATGACGCAACTTTTTCTGGTCAATCTAAAACTTTAAGAACCGATCTAACTGATGAAGAACGATTTTTTAAAAAATAATGATTTTATTTTTATATTGGAAACAGCAAAAAAGTTTCATCAAACGCATAGTAATGTTTTTGATGCATTTGCAAAAACACAATACATATCAAAAATTTGGTTGATCCTTAAACTTCTAAACTACATTGATTTAAATCAAAAACACAAAATCTATGTCTTTGGCGGATGGTATGGTTTTTTACCTTTTCTTCTTTTTAATGCAGATGATATCAAGATAGACAAGATTTACAATATTGATACGAATAAAAATTGTGAAGAAATTTCAAATTATTTAAACAAAAAGAATAAAAATTATATATTTGTAAATCAAGATATGAAAGATTGGAACAAATATGATTCCAATCCAATTGTTATTAATACATCTTTTGAACACATTAACGATGAAACATACCAGCTTTGGTACGATAAAATACCAAAAGATTCGCTAATAATACTTCAATCTAACAATCTTTTTAGAATAAAAGAACATATAAGATGTTGCAATGATCTAAAAGAGTTTGAAAAACAATCATTAATGACCAATATTTTATGGAAAGGTGAGACATACGTCGATCAATACAAAGAATATAAAAGATTTATGATTATTGGAAAAAAAATATAAACTAAATAATACTACACCGAAATCTTCATCATATGTTATAGTACTTGCATCAATACTAAGATGCAGCAATATGATTAGAAGAAGATAAAGGAGAAATAAATGGACTTTGTTACAAATCTACTATCCCTTGTATGGGCCCTACTTTGGACAAAAGAAGCATTTTGGCTAGTTGTTGGTCTTCTTGTTGGTTGGAATGTTCTTCCGCAACCAACATGGATCAAGAGCCTGGTTTCAAAAGTTCTTCCTAAAAAATCTACATCTGTAGAGTGATACAATAAACATGGTTACGGTCAAAAGAAAATCAAACGTAAATACTGAAGTAGAATTACTAAAAAAAGATATAACTTTGATAAACGATGTTTTTAGAAAACTTGATGCAACAATAGAAAAATTAGAAGAGTTGACCGTATCCATGACTAAGATTCTTTCACTTCATGAACAAAAACTAGAATATCACGAAAGAAAAGATCAAGAATTAGATAGACTAATAGAACTAAGAAGAACAGAGTTATTAACAGATATAAAAGAATTACACTCAAGAGTAACAACAGTAAATCGTGAATTAACAATACAAATTGAAAATACCGAAACAAAAATAACAAACGAAATCAAAGCACTAAAACAACACATAACACAAGAACATAATAAGTCTTCAAACGTAGTTGAACAAATACAACGCTGGAAGTGGATGATTCTTGGTGGGTCAGCCGCAGTAATGTGGCTGATCTCCAGCGTAAATTTTGCAACACTATCCAAGATATTCAATTAATCATTTGACTTTCAATATCATCTCATTTATACTTGAGACATGATATGGTTAGATAAAAAATACCTAAATTTGATCTCGCCTAAGCTTGAACGCTTTGCATGGAAAAGTGATAGACTTGCCAATATGAGATGCCCACTTTGTGGCGACTCTCAAAAAAACAAGTTGAAAGCTCGTGGCTATGCATTTGAACTCAAGGGCAGCTTGATGTATAAATGCCATAATTGTTCTGCATCTATGGCAATTTCAAAATTTATCAAAATGATTGACGAAAATGCATATCGTGAATATATGATGGAAAAATTTGGTGCTGCTAACACAGTCGTCATGACTCCACCAAAAATGACAATGAAAGCACCCGTGTTTCGTGCAAGAATAGATCTACCAACAATAGACTCATTAGAGAATGAACACTATGCTCGTCAGTATATAGCAAATCGTAGGATTCCTAAAGAGTTCTGGATCAATCTATATTATGCTGAAGATTTTCGTGACTTCATTGATGAACTTGTTCCTGCTCATGGAAAAGAATTGAAGAAAGACACTCGTATTGTCATTCCATTTTATGACACACAAAAGAAACTTGTTGCTGTTCAAGGTCGTGCATTGGCTGCCGACAACAAGATACGCTATATCACGATAAAGATTAATGAAGAAGCACCAAAGATCTATGGTCTGGATCGTCTTGATGTCTCCAAGACGACATACGTTGTTGAAGGTCCAATAGATTCAATGTTTCTACCAAATGCAATTGCAATTGCCGGTGCTAATCTAATTCAAGTTCGTAAATATGTAAATGATAGCACTGCTGTGTTTATTTCCGACAACGAGCCAAGAAACAAAGATGTTGTGCGACAAATTGAACAAAACATAGATGCGGGCTTGCGTGTTTGTATTTGGCCATCAACGATGAATTGCAAAGATATAAATGATCTGGTTCTTTCTGGTAAGAATTTGCAACAAATCGTGAAGATGATTGACGAGAATGTATTTAGTGGCGTTAAGGCCAAGTTCATGCTAAATCAATGGAAAAAAATATAAAATAATTTTTTGTTGATATTTTCTAGATTTATGATATTATCTATGATAAGTATACTATCCTCAACATCATGGGTGATTCATGAAAATAGAATTGGTGTCTTATACAAGACCTGTGAAACGATTAGAAGATCAAGGGATTGTCACGCCCATTGATCTTATTGCATTTTGTGCGCGTGTTTCTAATCCAGGCAATCAATTCAATAATGATACATCGGAAAAGCTTGTCAATTATTTGATCAAGCACAAGCATTGGTCCCCGCTTGAAATGGTTGACATGACATTAGAGATTGAAACCACACGCGACATCGCACGACAGATTCTTCGTCACCGATCATTTGTATTTCAAGAATTTTCACAACGATATGCCATTGCAGATTTGGGTTGTGAATTTCGTGATGTCAGATTACAAGATAATAAAAATAGACAAAATAGCGTTGAAACAAATGATGAGTGTCTGAATAATAATTGGTTAAATTATCAACAAGAAGTATTAGATGTTACAAAAAAAGTTTATGATTGGGCAATTAGTAATGGTATAGCAAAAGAGGTGGCAAGATCGGTGTTACCAGAAGGTATTACACTTTCTAGAATGTACATGAAAGGAACTCTTCGATCTTGGGTTCACTATATAGATTTACGTTCAGGTAATGGAACTCAAAAAGAACACATGCTTATAGCTGTTGAGGCTGCAAAGGTAATATCACAAGTATTTCCTATTGAAAAAATATTGTCAACAAATAATTAATAAAGAGGCATAAATGAGTAATTCACTTCCGACACAATATCAGTCGTTCATTCATCTTTCAAGATATTCAAGGTGGCTTCCGGAAAAGAATAGACGCGAGACATGGTTTGAAACTGTAGGTCGTTTCTTTGATTTCTTTGAAAATCATTTGAAAGATCATTGCAACTACAAGGTAAAGCCCGAAGAGCGTCGTGAACTTGAAGAAGCTGTTCTTGGTCTTGAGATTATGCCATCAATGCGATGCCTCATGACTGCTGGTGAAGCATTGCATCGCGAAAATGTTGCTGGTTATAATTGCTCATATGTTGCTGTTGATTCACCTCGATCATTTGATGAAATTCTGTATATTCTTATGAACGGTACTGGAGTTGGTTTCTCGGTTGAGCAAAAGTTTACAGATCAGCTTCCTATCGTTGCGGAAGACTTCTATGATTCTGATACAACTGTTGTTGTCGGCGATAGCAAGTTGGGCTGGGCAAAAGCCCTCAAGGAAGTCATTCATCTTTTATATGGTGGACAAATTGTTCGTTGGGATGTATCAAAGGTTCGGCCTGCAGGTGCGCCACTCAAGACATTTGGCGGTCGTGCATCTGGTCCAGAACCACTTGTCTCATTATTTGAATTTGTCACACGCATTTTCAAAAACGCAGCTGGTCGCAAGTTAACATCTCTTGAATGCCATGATATCGTGTGCAAGATTGCCGAGATTGTCGTTGTTGGTGGTGTTCGTCGTTCCGCTCTAATTTCATTGTCAGATCTTTCAGATGATGGTATGCGTGCTGCCAAGAGTGGTCAGTGGTGGGAACAAAATGCACAGAGAGCGTTGGCCAACAATTCATTTGTTGCAAAGCGTAAGCCTGACATGTCTGTCTTCATGAAAGAATGGCTGGCTCTCTATGAATCAAAGTCTGGCGAAAGAGGAATCTTCTCGCGAGCAGCATCGCAAGCACAAGCCAAGAAGTATGGTCGTCGTAATCCAGACTTTGATTTTGGAACCAATCCATGTTCCGAAATCATTCTTCGCAATCGTGAATTCTGCAATCTAACCGAAGTTGTTGTTCGCGCTACGGATACTGAAGTTGATCTTCATCGCAAAATCAGGCTTGCAACAATTCTTGGAACATGGCAATCTACATTAACAAACTTCAAGTATCTTCGCAACACATGGAAGAACAATTGCGATGAAGAAAGATTGCTTGGCGTTTCATTGACCGGCATCATGGATAATGAAATCACAAATGGTAAGAAAGGTAGAGATGAACTTCGTGCAACATTGAATTCCATTCGTGATCGTGCTGTGAATACAAATGTTGAATGGGCAAAGAAGTTGGGTATTCCTCGCTCTGCTGCAATCACATGCGTCAAACCTTCTGGAACAGTATCACAATTAGTTGACTCGGCATCAGGTATCCACGCTCGTCATGCACCATACTACATTCGTACAGTTCGTGCTGACAAGAAAGATCCTTTGGCCAAGATGATGGTTGATGCAGGCTTTCCTGTTGAAGATGATGTGATGAAGCCAGATCACACATATGTATTTGCATTCCCCATGAAGACACCAGAGAATGCAGTATTCCGCAAGGACATGACTGCGATTGAGCAGCTTGAATTGTGGTTGGAATATCAGAGACATTTCTGTGAACATAAGCCATCAGTTACCATTTCTGTAAAGGAAGACGAGTGGATGGAAGTTGGTGCGTGGGTATATGAACATTTTGACGAGATGTCTGGCGTATCGTTCTTGCCATTTTCTGATCATGTTTATAAACAGGCACCTTATCAGGATTGCACAAAGGAAGAATATGAAGCCATGCTTCTAAAGATGCCTAAGAATGTTGATTGGACCAAGCTATCAGAATATGAAAAGCGTGATACAACAACAGGCACACAGGAGTTGGCGTGTTCGGCGGCCTCTGGGGGATGCGAGGTCATATGATAGAGAGGACTCTAATGTGTGTATCGTGTGATTCAGAATACACGATAGAATATGATGAAGATGCCGTATCAGGTAAGGATTGCTACTGTCCTTTCTGCGGTCATCTTTATGATTTTGACGATGATGAAGATGAAGTTGACAAGTCCTGGAGTGACGAAGAGGAATAAATAGTACATAAACTCATTCTAGAATCCATGAATAAATAATTTTATGGATTATGAAAACCCCTGGATATATCAAGATAAAGTTTTTACTTTAGAACAAATAAGCGACATCATTGGATTTGTTTACAAGATAACGAATCTCAATGATGGTCGCTTTTATATCGGCAAAAAGCTATTCACCCGCGCTGGTTATAAAACAATCAAGAAGAAGAAGAAAAAGATTCGCGTGGAATCTGATTGGAAGAACTATTACTCTTCATCAGAAGAACTAAACGAAGATGTGCAGAAGCTAGGCAAGAACATGTTTCGCCGAGAGATACTTAGACTGTGCAAGTCAAAAAGCGAATGCACATATTATGAAGCCAAGTATCAATTTGAGTTATCCGTGTTGCTTGAAAATACATACAACAAATGGATACAGTGCAGGATCAGAAGAAATACACAGCTGTATTCAACGGCAAAATTATGAGAAATATAGATGAATAATCTTGAAAATCATCCTTACTATTATTATTACAAACTTGGTGATCAAAAACTCTCAACAAAACTATTTGCCCTATATGCAAAAGAAAAGTTTCAAGACAAGCACATAACTTGGCATTTTCCTAATTGGGAAAACGCTTTGTCAAAAATTGATATTACTAAGGAACCAGAAGAATCTTTACAACAATTGTATTTGCAGAGAGCTATTCAACTGCGAAATAAATACGATTATCTTATTTTACATTATTCTGGTGGGAATGATAGTCATCAAATATTAGAGACTTTTATGTTGAACAATATTTTCATTGATGAAGTAGCAGTTCATACTTATAATAACGATAAATTAGAATTGTTTTTACAAGATCATATTCTTTTAGATCACTATCACGAACCAATAAAATCTGCAATACCACAGGCAAAATTTTATATAGATACGTTTTCATCAAAAACAAAATTATCAATAATAAATGATGTATATGGAATTAACTTTAAATATTTTCAAAATATTGATAAAAACAAAATTGAAAATTATCTTAAATCATGTAGTTTAGGTATTCAACCAAAACTTACTTTTAGAAACAAAGATTTGACATTATTCAACAAAGAATGGCAAAAAATTACTGAAATGAAAAAAGTTGGACATATTTATGGAAAGGAAAAAGTAAAACTAAATTATGATAGTGTTGGATATTATATTCATATGACAGATATAAATGTTGTTGATTTTATTGATCTATCTCATGTTATTTCGCAAAAAAATTTGCCAAACAATATGGAGTTGTTTTACATACATCCAAATTTTGCAAAGATACATGTAAAGCAGGCACATTTAATATTGAATAACTTAAAAAAAGAAGAGATATCATCCTATAATAATAAAGTATATTCAACTCGAAAAATAGAAGACTTGTACTCAAGTGTGATATACAAATTCAAAAATAAAAGATTGTTTACAGGACCAAAATATGCAGACGCCACAATTGAGCTAGTAAAAAATAAAAACTTATCAGAAAATCAGTTAAAAAAATATTTATCTATTGATTATTTTTCTGAATATACAATGTCTTTATATGAAAATGAAAAATTGTCCAATTACAAAAAAGTAATTGATATTGTTCAAACAAGTTTTTTTCCAAAAAAATCTATAGAGACCGTTATTAATTTTTTTGATGAGGTTTTTTCAACAAACAAATATTATGTAAGATATCACAATGGTAACACACAATAATTGGCTTATTACAAATATAAAAGAAAGAATTGATAATAAAAAAAGCAATTTTTCAGTTGACTTTCTTCCTTATAAATTTACGCATTTGTCTTTTCAAGAAGAATGCGATATAACTTGTAATATTCTAACACAAAAATATTCAAATATTTTTATAGGACTAAGTGGTGGAATAGATTCTGAATTTTTGTGCAAGATTTTTTACAGAAACAATGCAAAATTTATTCCAATAATATCATTATATGAAAATAATTTGAAAGAAAGTGCTTATGCTTTTGAGTTTTGCAAAAAATATAATTTACATTCAATAATCTTGCGATTGACAAATTCTGAAATTGCTGATATAATTCAAAATAGTATAGTAAATAAATTAAATGGAATTGGTTTTTATTCTGTTGGTACAATAGCTGCTGCAAAATATGCAGAAAGTCGTGGAGATGCTTTTATTGAAGCACAACACATAATTGGCGATAGTGATGAAATAATAGAAAATTATGAATACTATCTTTCAGAATGGGATTTTTATAATGATGCTTTATCAAATATAGATATAATTCCGTTTTTTCTTTATAGGTTGGAGTTAGTATCATCAATGCTTCGAGAAATAAAAAATGATTTTATATCTTGGAAAAAACTAAAAAGTCAAGTATTTGATTGCGAGACGAGAGATAAAATAAGACCAATATTTAATGAAAAAATTCAAAAATTAAATTCTCTTTTTTTATTAAAGCATAACAAAAATAGTGTAGACACCAAATTTCATCTAGGAAAGCTAAATAATTTGTGGAAAAAAATGAGTTATGATAATGTTTAAAAATCCTCCTAAGGTTATAGGACATGTGTCTGCTTGTAAAAACAGACCATTTATTGGATACGAATACATAATGTCGCAATCAAATGAAAAGGTAAATCTATTTAATAGGACATGCCCCCACAGGTTTTATCCTATTGGAGATCAGTTAGGACCCACAGACAATATTACCTGCAAATTGCATGGGTTTCAATACGACAATAATGGCAGGCCAATTAATCAGCATCAATATAAACTTAACTGTCAAAGCTACGACTTAGGAAAATCTGGTATTGTTTTCAAAAACTTTGTCGAGCCAAAACACGAATGGGTCGACTGTATTTCAAATGAAACCAATCTTGAATATAGTCATAGCTATACTGGCAAGAGTGAAGGCAATTGGTTGTGGTTGACTGAGATTGAAGCAGATCTTCTTCATGTTCATAAAGATGGCATTCATTCTTGGCTGTATACTCAATACGATCCAAATAATATTTTTTTAGATAATGGAGATGGTTGGATATTTCAGAAACAACACACTGGTTTTTGGGTCTATGTGTTTCCCTACATATTTGTTGAATGGACACCTGGCTGTCTATCAATAAATTCAATTTTTCCTAAAAATAAAAATACTGAGTGGGGGTATAGTTGGATGACTCAAATTTATTTTAACCCCAGGATATCACAAGAAGAAAGAGAAATTTTTAACAAAGTAGAGGATGTTTTTATAGAAGATGTAAAAGCTAGCGAAAAACAAATTATCCCATATGTACCTTACTCTAATGCTATTAGTCCGCTGGAATATCAAGTTCAAATTTTTGGTGAGTGGATTAAAAGAAACCGTTTAGTAAATAGTCATGAGACACGATTCCCTTAAAGGGCACTTTTAAATGAAATAAAATGGATTATGAAAAATAAGGAGTGAGTTAGATATGATTAGAATTTTATCATTTTTGTTTGTAATTTTATGTTCGTCTTTTGCATATTCAAAAGAAAAAATTGAGTTGATAGTTCCTTATGGTGCTGGCGGTGGTTTTGATCTTCTTGCTAGAAGAATTTCCAATGCAATTGATGAATCAGTTTTGAAAGTTGATGTCATAAACAAAACAGGAGGCGCTTCAAATATTGCTCTAAGCTATTTTATTGATCAAAAAAAAGCTTTGTTGCTAACTGGAAATCCAATTATCGAGAACAAAAAATATGCCTCTGATGGTTATCCAAAAAATTTAACAAAAGTTGCAAAACCTATCTACTTTATAGGTGAAGGTCCTCAAATTTTGTTTACAAGTTTATCTGTCAATAGTATTGATGAAATGATTTTATTATCACAAACTAAAGATATTGTTTTTGGCGCAAATTCGCCAGGAACAGGATCTTACAATATATACGATTATCTATGTAACATTTTGAAAGTTTTCAAAAATTGTAATTTAGTCACATATAGAAGTTCTAGTTTTGCTATTCCAGATTTATTGGCTGGTAGAATAAACGCATATGGAAATACATATGGTGCATATAATGCATTTGTTTCTTCTGGTAAAGCTAAAGCAATTCTTGTTCTTGACAAAAAAAGATTTTATGCTTTACCTGAAATCGTATCTCTCAAAGAGAAAGGTTTTGATTATGATTTAACAACTTGGTTTGGCCTATTTCATGTTGGTTTGATTGATCAGCAAGTAAGTTTGATTAAAAAATCGATTGATGCATTGATGACAGATGAAGAATACAAGAAATACGGATACGAAAAGATTGAAGAAAATCCAATTATTTTTTTCAACTCGCAAATTCAGCAATTTAGCAATAAAAAATGAGGTTATCTTTAGTTGGAATGTGCTTTCTCTTCATAGGAAGCACATTTCTTTTTTTATCTCTTCAACATGATTTTGGATCTATATCAAAAATAAAACCGGGTTTTTTTCCAACAATTATCTCTTCAATACTTTGCATTTGTGGAATAATTTTACTAAAAAAGGATAATCCTCCTTTTTATATCGACAAAAATGTTTTATTTTGGATTATTATGAGTATTTCTTGTTTTTGTATATTTACTTATTTGTTCAACATATACGTTGGAGTTTTATTCATGGGAATATCTTATTTTTATGGTTTTAGAAATACTTGATCATTTTGGACAATTTTATACACTATCAAATGTAGTATATTGCGCCATTGGCGTTTTGATAGGTACTTTGATTGGTGTTATTCCCGGTATTGGTCCCAGTACAGCTTTAGCACTACTTTTACCAACAACTTTTTACATACCAGCACCACAATCCATAATAATGATGATAGGAATTTATTATGGATCACAGTATGGTGGATCAACAACTGCTATTCTAATGAAAGTTGCCGGAGAGATAACTTCCGTGCCAACAATTATTGAAGGTAATTTGTTAGCCAAAAAAGGAAAAGCAGGATCTGCGCTAACAATAGCAGCAATTAGTAGTTTTTTTGCGGGAATATTCACAACTTTTATAATTTATTTTTTTGTCGTGTATTTCTCGGAGTTTTCTCTAAAATTAGGTCCAGCCGAATACGTCTACTTGGGTGTTGTAGGGCTGATAGCATCAATATTTTTGTCTAATGATAATAATCATTTTATGAAAATAGGATTATTATGTATCGGTTCTCTAATTGGATTGATCGGATTAGATCCAATAATTGGCACGCAAAGATTCACATTCAATATTCTAAGTTTATATGATGGTGTTGGAATTGCAATAGTTTCGATTGGTATTTTTGGATTGTCTGAAGTTTTTAGATCGACTTCACAAGTAAATAGTCATCAAGTTATTGAAAAAATACATACAATGTATCCCACTAAAGAAGAAATAAAAAGAAGTATTTTTCCAACTTTTAGAGGAACTATTTTTGGTATTTTTTTAGGTCTTTTTCCTGGAGGAACTCTTCTATCATCTTTTGTTTCATATTTTTTTGAAAAAAAATTTAGCAAATATAAAAAAGAATTTGGTAGTGGTGCTATTGAGGGTGTTGCCGGTCCTGAATCAGCAAATAATGCTAGTTCTCAATCAAGTCTAATACCTACTTTGTCTTTAGGTATTCCAATAAATGCGTCAACCGCAATGATATTAGGTGCACTAACAGTATATGGTTTGGTTCCTGGTCCTAAATTTGCATCCCAAAGTAATGATCTATTTTTGATATTGATTTCATCAATGATTTTAGGAAATATATTTTTATTATTATTGAACATTCCTCTTGTTTCAATATGGATAAAAGTATTATCTATACCTAAAAAATATTTCAAGTTCATTATACTATTTGCTTGTTTGTTTGGAGTGTTCAATATAAATCAATCTTATTTTGAAATACTTTTGATTTTATTTTTTGGTTTATTTGGTTGGTTTATGATAAGCAATAATCTTGATTGTGTTCCAATAATTATGGGATTTTTATTGACTCCAATGATTGAAGAACAATTTAGACGAGCAATGATGATGTCTAAAGGTAATCTTGACATATTTTGGAATAGTGAAATAAATATTATATTGTTTATTGTGTTATTATTTCTTTTTTCGTCAATCAAGATATACAAAAAATGGGTGTAAATTGTCTTATTTTTTCAGGTAATACTGAATGCCCGTTTAGACTAATTTCTGCAGGTCCGTATAGAATAGCAACTCAGCTTAGAGAAAATGGATTTACTGTGCAAGTTGTAGACATTTGCAAGTTGAAAACATTTACAAAACTACACGAAACTATTCTAGATAAATTTGTTGATAAAGATACTTTGTGGATTGGATTTAGCGTAAATTTTTTAAATCATATTTTTGATTACAAATATTTTGATTCACAAACACAAGTTGATTTTTATAAAAAAAATAATCCAAATTTTGATATTGAACTAAAAAAATTCATTGAATATGCAAAAACGCTAAATTATAAAATACAATTTATTTTAGGTGGTGCAAAATTATTTTCACTAGACTATTTAAATTTTTATCAATTTAGAGGATATACTGATGAACAAATTGTAGATTTTACTAAAAATCTTGCGAAAAATATTTTACCATCAAATAAAATAATTTACAATAGGGAATATAAAAATTTTCATTGTAGTAAAATAAATTATCTAAAAAATGATGTTTTAAATTGTAGAACGCTAGCAGCGGAAATAAGTAGAGGATGCATATTCAAATGCAAATTTTGTTCTTTTCCATTAAATGGAAAAACAAAAGGTGATTGGATAAAAAATTATGATATTCTAAAAGAAGAATTTATTTATAACTATGAAAATTTTGGAATTACAAATTATACTTTTACTGATGATACATACAATGATTCATGTGAAAAAATTCAAGATTTATATGAAAAAGTGTATTCAAAGTTACCCTTTAAAATATCATTTAGCGTATATATGAGACTTGATTTGATTTATAGATTTCCGCATACTGCTGAAATATTGAAAGAATCGGGAGCTACAGCAATAATATTTGGTATAGAAACAATTAATAGAAATGCAGCCAAACTTATAGGAAAAGGACTAGATCCATATAAACAAATTGAGTTTTTACAAAAACTCAAACTAAATGAATTCAAAAATGTTGTTTTGGGATCCGGATGGATACTTGGATTACCATCCGATACAAAACAAAGTTTGATCAATTTCAGTAAATGGGTAGTATCAAATGATAATCCACTTAACGATAATATTTTCTCTCACTTTGGAGTAATGCCTCCGGAAATAACTCAATTTAAATTATATCGAAGTGAATTTGATCTAACTTGGAAAAATTATGATATGGAGTTTGAGTTAAAAAATGATGGTCATTTTGCTTGGAAATACAAGAATGAAGATCTAAATTCCGATTGGTGCTACAGTCTTTCTCGAAAACTATATTCAGTTACGGAAAAAAAAGATACACATGGCGCATTTTATTATAATGGTCTTATCAATCTTGGATTTTCGCATGATGAAATCATAACAAATACAAAAAGATTTTTTCGTACATTAAAAGTTGAAAAAATTATAGAGAATTTAGACAACGCATATTTTGAAAAATTATTGTCGTTGTAATTTTTACTTATTTTTCAACAAGAAGTAATTCCTAATACAAGTTAAAGTTTATTAAACTATACAAGAAAATTATTTATCAATGTTTTTATTTGAATAATAATTCATTCAACGACAACAATATAAATATACAGTGCTATCAAGTACTTATCAAGGAAAAAGATATGGAATATTTTTATTATGATCAATTAGGACAAAAATATTATTCCAAGTTTGATGCACTTCGTTCAAAGAACGAAATTTCTTTATATTTTTACGACAAAGAATTTCTTGAGTTTGATTGGAAAATAGAACCCAAGGAGACATTGTCTGAATTATACAAATTGAGAGCCCAACAGCTACGAGACAAATACGAATATTTGATATTAGCATATTCTGGCGGTATTGATTCAACAAATATGCTTGAAGCTTTTTACTATAACAATATTCATATTGACGAAATCATCATGGTTGGTGCGTTCTCTCAAGATTCATATTATGGATCAGACGAAAATCATAACGGCGAAATTTACCATAACTGTATTCCTACTTTACAGATGATGAATTTGAAAAACACTAAAATAACTTACCACGATTATTCAAAATTATTTGATACTCCAGAGAAATTTGTGTCGTACAATGACATTGATAAAAAATACATAGTTGTTGACACACATTTTAGTATACATTATAGATGGTGGGAAACATCATCATTGTTAAACTTTGATAATAACAAAAAGAAAAAATCAATAATATTTGGTATCGATAAACCCAATTTTTCTATTAATGATTATAAACCCAATTTTTCTATTAATGATTCTAAACATTTTTTATCTTTTAATGCTCTTGCAGTCTCTGATTATGGAAACTATCCATTATGTAAAGAATATAATGATATAAATCGAGAATTTTTTTATTGGACACCTGACATGCCTAAGATATTATCTAAACAACTACATTTGTTATCTAATTTTTACAATGAAAATGTGTTGTCAAAAAAAATAATAACTAATGACATATTTTTTAGTTCTAAGTATTATCATGAAATAATTAAGAAGATAATTTACAATAATGTAAAAAACTCTCTAAGATTTAAATCTCAGAAAAGTAATAATATTTTATCATTACGAGATAGCTTCATAATGAAAAATAAAAATTCAAAAATATATGAAGATTATGTAAAGCAAGTTGTTTGGGCTCATAAAAATTTTTCAGAATTGTTGATGAAACATGGATCTTATAATAGAAATGATATTTGGAGTCGTAAGTATTTTATCAATTAGTTTGTTTATTTTTTCTTGGCAAAATTAAAAACAAATTTATTCAGATCAAATCAGATGAACGTAGCTCTTCTTTGTCATAGTTCTCTTTCCACACAACTAATTGAAAATTACGATCAATATCATAATTGTAAATTGATACACATACAAGATATGGAATTTTCTACACTTTCTTGTATGCTTTCCCAAGATTGGTTAAAATCAAAAAAGATTGATCTTGTTGTTGCAATTGGAAATGCATATCAGAAAAGTGATTTTTTACAAAGATTGGCCAAAACCTGCACAATACCTTTTTTCTTACCTAATACGAACGTTGCTTATTTAGAACAATCAAAGATAACAACGAAAAAAATTCTAGAAAAATTGAAAATACCAACATCAGAATACAAAATTGAAAAGGGAAAAAATCTAGAAAAACTAGATCGTCCATTTGTTGCAAAATATGATGCTGATCATTTACTCGGTAAACAGACTGAAATAATTGATGAAAAATGGGAAGGTTCTTTATCAAAACCAAATTTTCTAGAACAAGACATATTGATTGAAAAATTCTTGATTGGAGAAGAATTTTCATATCAAGTCATGTGTAACGGACATACTTTTACTTTCCTTGGCATATCCAAAGATTATAAAAGATATAAAGGTTACAATACATGTGGAATAGCGTCAACATCTGAATCAATTCAAGAAAACATATTAGAAATAGATTCATATATTCAAAAAATATTGGATTTCTTGTCTTCAATTAAAATTTCATATAACGGTATAATGTATCTAAACATAATGAAAGTTGATTCAACATATTATGTGTTGGAAATAAACACAAGGTTTGGGGAACCAGAAACACAATCATTATATCCAACACTTTCAATAGATCTTTTTGATCTTTTTTATAGATCGTCAACTATGCAATCTTTACCAAAAATAAAACGAACAGGAAATGCTGGTGCATGTCTGCAACTAATTCATGATGATTATAGTGAAACAAGAAAAGAAAATTGTAATTATCCGTTTCTTGAATGGTCAAATGATGTCGTGTTTGGAAGTCAATTACGGTGGAGCAAAGGAAATGTCTTTGGCTCATTGACAGCATCAGGAGAAACTGTTGAGATTGCAATCAAAAAAATCAACAATTATCTTAAAGATAAATATCTAGGTGATTTTACTTACAAAAAAATCTGGTGAAATTAATTCAACGGCAACACTATAAATATAGTGTTCTGTCAAGTGTTTGTCAAGAGGAAAATATGAAAACACTTAGGTCTTTTTTACGCGAACAGGATAATGAAAGACAAGCAGCTGGCGCATTGTTTCACGCACAGGACACAGGCAAGTATGGTATTGCCAAGAGAAGCAAAGATTGCGATTGTCCACATACATATTCACCAGTAGGCGGATCGGCTGACACGAACGACAAGGATCTCATGGATACAGTCGTTCGTGAAGTTGGTGAAGAGATCGGATGTGAGATCACCAGAGATCAGCTCAAGCACATCCATACGGACTATAGTAAACCCAATTTTCAGTATCATACATTTCTATGCAAGATTCCAAAACAATCCGAGTTCATGCCAAATCTAAACTATGAAAATGATAGATTTGATTGGTTTGACAAAAATGAAATGCCCAAGAACTTGCATCCAGGCTTTTCGAAGATGCTCAAGGACTCATATCATAATCTTCCTTGACATTTTTATAAAAATAAGTAAGATTATAAAATAATTTGTAATTAATAGTGAATAGGATAAATATAAATGAGTTTTTTGAATCACAACATTCCAACAATAACTTGCTTCATTAGAAATGAATATCTTTTCAATCATAAGCAAGGTCATGGCGAATATTCTTTTTGTGATGTTCATAGTGTGGCATCTATAGAGCGAAGAGTTCCTTTATTTGAAGCATTTTTAGAAAATGGAGTAAATTGGACTAGACGACCTATAACGGCATTTTGTTGGAAACGTGACGCGCCTATTAGACCTTTACATGAACATGTTTATTGGGATTGTTTTAGCTCATATGTAGATGTTCAGGTGCGAGCTAGATTAAATAGACTTAGGGCTAAACTTGTTACTCCAAGCGGAGAAAAAAGAGAGGGTATATATTTGTTTACTTTAGATTGGGCCTTTGAAAATAAAGCAATGCTAGATACTAATTTTTCTGAGACACCAGAACATAAATGCGGTCATCTATTTCAAATGGATGAAGGTAATTATTACATATATCCTAACAATAGAGTTATTTGGCACGACAACGCTTGGGTTAAAGACCCAATAACTAAAAACCCAGGATACGAAATAGATCTTTCTATCTATTCTGTAGAGAATGCAAATAAAATGCTAACGGACGATAGTTACATGACCGAGTTTAAAAATGTATAGCGACAAGGTAATAGATCATTTTGAGAATCCACGCAACATTGGCTCTCTTGACCCAAAAGATAAATCTGTAGGTACAGGTCTTGTTGGAGCACCTGCTTGTGGCGATGTGATGAAACTGCAAATCAAAGTAGACGAAAACGGAATAATTGATACGGCGGTCTTTAAAACTTTCGGTTGCGGTTCTGCCATAGCAAGCTCAAGTTACATAACAGAATGGCTAAAAGGTAAATCTCTTGACCAAGCATCAACTATAAAAAATACTCAAATTGCACAACATCTTGCACTTCCGCCAGTAAAAATACATTGTAGTGTTTTGGCTGAAGATGCCGTCAAGACAGCAATAGAAAATTATAGAAGTAAAAATGTTCTCTCTAACTCCTAACGCACAAGAATACATTCGCTCCATTTGCAAAGAGCATCAAAAACCAGCAGTCAAGTTACAAGTCAAAGGTGGCGGATGCTCTGGCTTTGTCTACGATTATCAGTTTGTAGATGAACAACAAATAGAAAAAGATGATTTTATCATAAGCTTGAATGAATACAAATTTGTTGTAGATAGTATGAGTGTTTTTTATGTTGCGGGAACAGAGTTGGATTATGAGCAATCATTGGCAGGTAGTGCTTTGAAACTAAAAAATCCACAACAAAAATCCAGTTGTGGTTGTGGAAAATCATTTAGTGTATAAAGTCGTCGCTCGGAGACAAAGCAAAATGTCGTCGTTCGATGACATGCGACAAGTTGTCATACAGAATTCATGTTGCATTGCACACAAGAATCATATATAGTATGGATGTCGGCTCAACTGTGAGCGACGAACAATGGAGGTGCACAATGTGGCCCTGGACTCTAGAAGAAAATCAATATCTAACCAAGTTTTTTACACCCGGTTTGGACGAAAACAAGAAGACTGTTGATGCATTATCACATAAGATGAAGAAAATTGCGCTGGATGTAACAGACATCCAGATTGATATGGCCACAAAGATGTTTGGTCTTGTCAACAAACACACGGACAATTTCTTTGGTCTCTATGAGAATGTCTTCAACAAGCAGGTTCTAAATTATCGTAACGTTGTTCACTCCATGTACAAGGAGTAAGCAAATGAAGCTATGTTGGATAAAAAAAGTAGGAAACAAGACCAAAGAATATGGTCTAAAGTTTTTGAAATTTATGGAAGAAGCAAATAAGCGTCGTGCCCAAAAGGCAATATCATTAGAGCTAAGTCATTATTACCGAAGAGAGTATCGCAATGATTTTCTGGAAAAATTTCCATATCATACGTTAACTCGCCGCGACTAGTAGAAGGGGTGCCAAAAGCACCCCTTTTTGCTAAGTCATTGATTTTGTTGCATAATTTTAGTTCTTGACAAAGCATTCGTTCCCTCATATACTAAGGATGTAAGTTGATTGATGAGGTAATGATGAACCCGGACAAAGTGCAGTCTTCTTTTGATGAAGCTGTGGCCGATCCTACCCTTTGGAAAGGATATGAGCAATGGCTTGACGAGCAGGCTAACATTTCCAACTTTGAACTCTGGCATGAGTTCTTGTGGTTCATTGAAAACAATAAAACAAGCCACTAAATAGAGACATGAAAAACAAAACACATAAACAAAATACATTTCGCACAACGTCAAAATCGGAATGGATATCCATTCAAGCAAAGAAGCTTGTCTTGTAAACGAGATTATCTTTTCGTTACACAAGACAAGCCCTCTCCAAGAGGGCTTTTTTGTTGACAAAGTGATGAGTGCCAGATAGTATCTGGTACTTGATAAACGCAACGAGGGCGTGCCCTGCACTAGATTAGGGCGAACGGTCGGAACCGAGGATGAAAGCTGCGGCGAGAACGCAGCGAGTAAAAATCGGGTCAAAAAAAATCAGATTAAAATCTGATGTTTTCTAGTGTGCATGAGGCGCTACCGCTAACGCGGGCGTGCGGTCGCTACTACGGCGAAACAATTGTTACCAATTTCCTTAGTAGAGGAGAGAGACAATATTTGTTGACCCATGCACACTAGAAAACATCAGAATAACGCAGAGTGGAGCAGAAGCAGCTCGTCTGGCTCATACCCAGAAGGACACAGGTGCAAGTCCTGTCTCTGCAACCAGATTGGCATCATCATCAAGTGATGCCCTAGGATGCTTGCCCATGAAGCCTAGCCAGGTGGAGGCAAGTTAGTTGGGTCGCGCAATCCAATGAAGTCGCAAATGAGCGGTGGCACCGACATTTGTGGAGTCCTAGTAATCATTAGGAAGTGTGGGAGAGTGGTTTAATCCATCAGTCTTGAAAACTGAAGAACCTATGGGTTCCGTGAGTTCGAATCTCACCGCTTCCGCCACATTATGGGGCGTTCGTCTAGAGGCCTAGGATCGCGGGCTTTCAATCCGCTTACAGGGGTTCGAATCCCCTACGCCCTACCAATATCTTGATCACTCTGTAAATTCGGCGCGGCGCGCTGATATGCTAGAACATAGCCTATTCATATCATGAAGACGTTACGGGTCGTTAGCTCAGCGGTAGAGCGTCTGTTTTACACGCAGAATGTCGGCGGTTCAATCCCGTCACGACCCACCAGTACGAACCAGGGCCCTTAGTGCTAGTGGGAACACGTCGGTTTTGCATACCGAAATCGGGAGTTCGACTCTCCCAGGGTCCACCAATATACTCCTATCGTCTAGAAATCTAGGACATTGCCCTTTTACGGCAAAAACATGGGCTCGAACCCCATTGGGAGTACCAGTTGATGGAGGCTATCGTCTAGTGGTTTAGGATGGCGGATTGTGATTCCGTAGGTGAGGGTTCAATTCCCTCTAGTCTCCCCATCAATCTCTAATGAGATTGTTTTTGAATTTGTATTCCAATAATGGATCATCTTCAAAACGAATTATGCACCATTGCAATTGTTTGATTGCATCTTCAATAGATATATCAAACCATTCGCCATGTGTGCGTTTGTAATTCAATTGCCTGTGTAATATTTGTTCCAACAATCTTGCTTTTTTCTTGTCAACAAGTTCGCGGTGTTGGATTGTAAGCTTCTCGCTATGTCCAGTCTGTAGATTGCGAAGTCTTTCTTCGCAATCATGAGTAATTCCAATCTTGACTGGCGAGTTCTTTGATGATATGATATAAATGTAGTAATTCATATTAGTATTTATTGCCCCTTCGTCTAACGGTAGGACAGCGGCCTTTGACTCCGCTTATTGTGGTTCGAATCCATGAGGGGCAGCCATTTATCGGGTTGGTCTAGTGGCTGGGCCTTGGTCTCCAAAACCAAAGAGGTGGGTTCGATTCCTACACCCGGTGCCAAAAATAGTCCTTGAATTGCCCAGCATGTCATTGTATACTTCAGATGTTGTTTGACAATTGAATATGCTCCTGTAGCTCAACGGATAAGAGCTGCTCGTTTCTACCGAGAAGGTTGTGGGTTCGAATCCTGCCAGGAGCGCCATGTATTCCCCTGTAGCACAGCGGTAGTTGCATTCGCCTGTTAAGCGAAATGTCGTTCGTTCGAATCGAACCGGGGGAGCCATTTCATGTGAAGGCATTAATACGGCCCTGTAGTTTAAAGGTAGAACACCCGGCTTATACTCGGCATTGTCTCCAGATTAGAGAGCAGTCCAGGTTCGAATCCTGGCGGGGCCACCAAATACGGACTGATAGCTCAATTTGGTTAGAGCGCGCCGCTCATAACGGTGTGGTTCCAGGTTCAAGTCCTGGTCGGTCCACCA
>Ga0194126_10004416_pt1 | contig 21465 bp, 19 predicted proteins | sample TA2KigC150mmetaG_FD_148641 | JGI IMG/M metagenome (GOLD analysis project Ga0194126, IMG submission 148641) | Freshwater microbial communities from Lake Tanganyika, Tanzania - TA2015035 Kigoma Deep Cast 150m | ecosystem: Environmental > Aquatic > Freshwater > Lake | place: Tanzania: Lake... | reverse complement strand
GCATGATACGCACGATGAATAATCGCGTGTGCGTCAAGGAGGACGAGCATTTTTCGTTTGTGTATGACATCATGCATATCGGCCATATAGGTTATTTCACACTATACCACAAAAAAAATCACAAATAACAAGCACTAAATCTCAAACAATATCAACATCTCAATGATTCAATCACTTTGTTTTCTCTACAATCGCTGAAAATATCTTTGTCAATTCATTTGCCTCTTGTATCAAGATATCCTTTTCTTTATCTCTATCTTTTATTCCATCATACTTTATAAGCCTCAACCATAATGTACTCTCTTTTGCTTCCTTTCGAGATATTTTTATACGCATAGCAAAATCCTTTTTACTTAACGATTCATTTGCTTCAATATAATTTGCCGCTACAGAACCCGATGAACGAATAAGTTGTTTTCCGTCTTCATTATTTGCTAATGTTTTTGAGAGACCTGCGACAAAACATCTTACTCGTTTTGCAAAAAGAAATGTTCTCTCTTCCAAATCATATGGCTTCATTTCATTCTTCATAAATCCAGTGTATCATATTTTTAATTTCAACGTATGTCATGTAAGATTTCTTACTATACGCGTACCAAATCGCAAATAAATCTCAATCATCAAAACATCGTTTGCGTTTTTGGTATTGAAGTTTGAATATTGTTTGTATTTTAGTGCTTGAGATTTGGAATTTCAATGCACACTTTTCGCGTTTCCTCATCCACATGCGTAAACACCATACGTATCATATCTTTTGGCAGTACATGCTCCACTCGCTCCGGCCATTCAATACACACAAGATTGCACGGGTCAGCAACAATATCATGCCACCCCAGTGATGCCATAGTATCGCCTTCGTCAAGACGATAGGCATCAATGTGTACGAGGCGACGAAGCGAAATCCCTCCGTGTTCAGGAATTATATATGTTCGCATGAGTGCAAACGTGGGACTCGTTACTGTTTCCTTGATACCAAGTTCACAGGCAAGTGCTTTGACAAATGCAGTCTTTCCCGCACCAAGGTTGCCTGAGAGGGTAAGGATAGTCGCGGCGTTTTCGCGAAGCGAAAACGCCGCGACCACTTCCCGTGCAACAGCACTCATCTCTTGTATATCATGCACAACGTATTCCATACCACCAGAATATACGTCTCTCCGCACGCATGCAAGCCAAAATCTACACGAAACCCCTGCAAAACAACACGCGGAGCTTTACGAACAAAACAACCCCGCACTGAACGTGCGGGGTTGTTTCGTTTATAGTTTACCGTTTTTTTATAGTTTACCTTTTTCCGTTCTTTTATTGTTGTCCTGCTGGACCCATCGGAAATACCGTTTGGGTTCCTTGTGGAGCGTTCGGCGCGGTTGGATATGCCACTGGTGCGACAGGAAGTGTTGCTGGAGTAGGAGCATACGGTCCCTGCGCACTCTGATACGCAACTGGGGCAACAGGGACTTGTGGAACATACTGCATCGCCCGTTTTGCTTTATGCTCATTATAAAAGAGCACGAGCTGGCGAATAAGCACAATGATAATCAAGAGTAAGATCGTAAAGATAAGCCATCCGAGCAGTGTGTCAGGTTTATGCTCATTATAAAAGAGCACGAGCTGGCGAATAAGCACAATGATAATCAAGAGTAAGATCGTAAAGATAAGCCATCCAAGCAGTGTGTCAGGGAAGATGCCGTCCCATCCAAGAAATGCTGCGGCAGCACCCGCATTGCGGTTTGCCTTCGCATCAGCCAACACATCGTCCGTAACACGAATGAAAATGCTATTGGATACTTCTTCATGTTTGTCGCTTTCAAGACGAGCAATATTTTCAATCGTTGACCCAAGGCGTGCGTCATCTGTTACTACCATATCAAGTGTTACTTCACGAGATTCACCCTTACGAAGTTCTCCCACATACCACACAACCTCACGACGTGTGCCATCATAACGAAGGCTCTCTTCCGCATTTGCGAATTCAAGATAATACGGGATGAGGTCGCGAATCGTTACATCTTCAAGTGTATAATCACCTGTATTTTCAACACGGATAGCAAAACGAAGTGCTTGTCCCTTTTCCGCAAATACTTCTGTGCTTGAACCGTTTGGAGCGTCAAGGTTTTCAACTGTTTTTGTTACACGTGCGCCATATTCTTTCGTCACAGGTGCCACGTAGGGCACATATGTGGTGGTGCCACCATTCGGAGCACTGAGTGTCGTGAATGACACAATATGTCCACGCGAGACACCGTATGTATTTTGAACAACCAAGCGATAGTAATACGTTGTCGCATAGTCAAGACTAAATTGAGAATGTTCAACAAACATTGAACTTCCTGATACCGCTTGCGCAGATGTAGAACGTCCCAATGATTGAGTTGTTCCCCACTCAAACCATGCCGTTGTGTATGCAGAGGTTGGCACTGACACATTTCCTGTAAAGCGCGCGCTCGTACGAGCAACATTCGTAGCATTTCCTGTTGTCGCTACGGGAGCTTGATTTGTCCATCCTCCTGTTCCTGTGCGGAAGGAAACAATATTCCCATAATTGGTCCCCGTATTATTGCGCGCGACAGCGCGATAATAATACGTCGTATTATCGTTCAAACTTGATACATAGTCATTGAAGTTCCCCGCGGAAGACCCTTGACGATATCGTGAAGTGGAATATCCGAGAGAGAGTGTCGGTCCATACTCAAACCATCGTTCCGTATTACTATCACCGCGTGGATTCACATATCCATTCAGTGTCGCGGAAGATGCGCTTACATTTGTTGGCTGATTCGTTGAGACAAACGGTAATTCATCTTCTTCTCCCTCTTCAGTGGTGAAATAGAGACGATCACCATATACTTTTCCTCCATCATTTTCCGCAACACAACGAAAATAATATTTCGTGTCAGGGTCAAGTCCTGTAACAGAACGTTCAACAGTACGGACATCGTCATATTCTTGTTTAGACGTATCATCATTCATGGATGTCGTCTCACCGTATTCAAACCACACATCCGTATCACTGTCATTTGGATTGACATAACAGCGGAGTGTCGCTGAATCTTCGTCAATATTTGTTGCGGATTTCGTTTCAACTTCAGGTTCCTCACCATCTTCCTCACCTTCTCCTATACGGAACGAAAGCGTCGAACCAGTTGCTGATCCACCACCGTTTTCTCCCGTACAACGATAGTAATATGTCGTATTCGCGGAAAGCCCAGAGAGGTACTGCTCCATTGTTGTGATGGAAGAATACGTGCGTGAAGATGTGGTACGAGAAAGAGATGAGGCAGATGTCCCCCATTCAAAACGTGCCGTGGTCGTATCGCCATTTGGATTAACCGAACATTTGAGTGTTGCGGATGTTTCAGAGATATTTACTGCCGCTTGTGTGGTAAGTGTTGGCTTTTGTTGTGGTTCTGGTTCATAGGTATCATTCGTACGGAAACTCATCACAGAACCTGTATCCGTACCCTTACTGTTTTGACCCATACAACGATAGTAATAGGTTGTATCATCAGAAAGCCCAGTTACTCCTTTCTCAATCGTACGAGATGAGGAGTAGGTGTCATGTGATGTAGAACGAGAGAGATTGTACTGACTGGTGCCGTACTCAAACCATACGTCAGTAGCAAGGTCGCCGGTATCGTCAAGGGAGCAACGGAGTGTTGCTGATGTTTCAGCGATGTTTGTCGCAGACTTGGTGGTTACTTCAGGGGCTGATGTTGAAGAACATCCTCCACAACCACACGTCGTTTGCGCACAGGTATTGTATTGGTAGTTATAATCATAACTTGTCTCCGTATAACTATATGTCGTACTGTCATAATATGAATTATACCCATAATCATCGTAATAATACGAGCTATATCCACCACTATACGGGTAGGAGTAATCATAATAGGTATCCGTATAGGTATATGTGTCAGTCGTATAGGAATACGGCTCCTCCACATAGTACCAATCTGGTCCCCAATCATACGGGGACGTTGTCGCGTACACCTCAGCGATAGGAGCGAGAATGGACGTCACGAGCGCAAACATGGCGAAAACGGCGGTAATAACCGCTTGTATACGTGATGAGAATGAAACTATAGTATTCGTCATAATGAGATGTGTATGCGACGCGACGCCCCGCACATAAGAATACCGTTCTGCGAGTAATATACCCACAAGAACGTATAAAAGAATAATCTTATAAGTTGGTAATAACAATATAATTATACACCCTTTGATTTAAAATGTCAATACTTTGCAATACATACGCACGGCATGCGGAAACCTTTTTTAAAAAGGATATTTCCCCGGCACCTCGTATTCTTTTTACTACAATACAATCTATACCCTATAGCTACCATATATCGCTTATTTTGTAAATAGTCTTGTCTTTTCCTCTTTTCTCTTACCCACCCCTACTGAGACGGCTTTTCTGCGGTTTTTTATGAAAACAAAAAGACGCAACACCTTTCAAAAGATGTTGCGCCTGAAAATTACCTGCCGAAACGACCGCCGCGGTCACCGCGGTCACTACCACTATTGCGGTCGTGACGACTGTCATCGCGATTGCGATTACCGCTCGGGCGGTATCCGCTTTCGCGACGGCCTCCGCGGTCGTTGTTCCCAGGAATAAACCCGCTGGTCCGACCACCGTTGGAGTTTGAGGACGGAATAAATGTCCTCTGCTCCTGACGGCGGTTTACCGTCTCTGTGCGAGTCGTTGTCGTCCCGCGGTCACTAACGAGCACGCGCTCGCCAGTGACACGATTGACCATGTATCCGCTGGTGCCAGATACTGTGGTCTGCGTGTGCGACCACTCCTGCACGCGACCCCGCACACGCACCGTTCCTGTGGGGCGACGGTCGTCATTGTTGTGACGGATGGACCTTCCGTCCCTTCCGTCATCGCGACGGTTGTCATTGTTATGACGGATGAACCTCTCGGGTCTTCGACGGTTGTCACGGTAATCACGACGGTAGTCGCGACGATAATCGCGACGGTCTACATATCGTGTGTCGCAAACCTGTGTCTGCGACCCGACCCCGACATTTAACCCGATGAGCACGGCGCGGACTGCATCCGCACCCACTGAGGTACCCCGTTCAACGACAATCCTGTCGTTGCCGACCTGCACCTCAGCAGGTTCCGCCGGCATGTCCTCTATCTTGTCGATGAGGACGTTGGAACACACTACTCCGGTCTTCTGACCGGGAGCAGTAACGACCATGCCGTACACGAGCCGTCCATTGACCGGCACGGCAATGCCGATGCCGATGAATGGCTCGGAGCGATTGACGAAATCGCCAATGCTCCAGTTTTCGGCAGAACCGGCGTTCATCCCCAAAAAACGCCCCCCAAGCTCAAGGGTATAGGGTTTCCCCTCCTTGAGCTGGGTAAGAATCTCGGGGACGAGATTCTCATAATCCGGAACTGCCTCCTCGTACCTCTGATGTACGAAGGAGGTAACCGACTTTGCCACATACGTGGCAAAGGCGGTCTGTTCCGCCTGCTTTTTGCCATCCACCCATGCTTTCGCATAGGCGGGATTGCTCCCAAGGGGAGCAGTCCAGTTTGTCGCCGAAAAGGCGACACTCTGAAGCGCGAAAAGCGCCACGAACAAAAAAACACTAATTTTTTTCATCGTTTTTCGGGGCATTGAGCCCCGCCTTTTTTAATTTTAAAATAACAAGAATTGTGTATATGATAACGCAAAACATGCAACATGTCAAGCAAACGAATATATGCGGTCTTTTCTTCACCTTCCCCTCACCACTATGAAAGTATCCTGTATAAAAAAAGTACCCCTCTAAACGGGGGCACTCTCATGTTTCAATATCCCATACGACGCCACGCATCACGTACGCGACGACGTCCATCATCGTACTGTGCACGAGCGTTTCGTCGTCCTTCATGATAGGGACGGACATTCAAACGATACCCCGAGTCAAACTCACGGTACGGTTTTTGAAGCCCTATATAATAAGGCTCTTCATTGCGGACATATCCGTCCGCAAAATCTCTCTGCGCCCTATTGTATCCCTCTTGATACTGACGCATTGCTTCTGCACGATCCCACGCAGAAGCATCAAAAACGGTAAAAAATACCACTATAAAAAACAAAACATATTTTTTCATAACTTTCTTTTTTTGTGTATAACGTTCCGAAAACAAGATATCATAAACACAAGAAAAAGCCACCACAGTGAGATGGCATCTTCCGTAACGCAATATACCGCGAGCAATAAGACCCAGTAAACTAGTAACAAGCAACCAGTATTGCTATACTATTTACATGGTAACTTTCCAAGACCCGAAACAACAAGAACGTTTTAATGAACTCAAAAAGAAAGAGGAAGAGGACTTGGTTGCACTCCTTGCTACTCGCTACGGTATTCCTCATGCATATCTCTCATCAGCATCCATCAACACTGATGCACTTCGTCTCATCCCTGAAGCAGAAGCCCGCGCCGCGGGCGTTGCGCCCTATGCGCTTTCAGGGAAACGTGTAAAAGTCGCTTCCCTTGCACCAAACAAACAAGAAGTCCGCGGTATTATCGACGACCTCTCACGTCGTGGATATGAACCAGAAATTGTGATGGTCTCACACACCAGTATTGAACACGCATGGGAACTCTATCCAGAAATATCCCGCGCACAAGAAACAGAAGCAGGTGTCTTTGATATCGCAGGAGACACACTTGCAAAAACTGCTGACACTGTCAAAAGCATTACCAATATTAACAATCTTGTTGAAGAAATTGGCGCAGGTACTTCACGGAATAAAATCTCACGTATTCTTGAAGCACTTATTGGAGGTGCTATTGCGATAAGTGCGTCCGATATTCACTTTGAGCCAGAAGAAACACGAGCGCGCATTCGCATGCGTATTGACGGCGTACTTATTGACACCGCGTACCTCAATCCAGATATGTATCGGTTTATTCTCTCACGTATCAAACTTCTCTCGGGGCTCAAATTGAATATTACCAAAAACTCCCAAGATGGGCGTTTAAGTGTTAAACTCGCGGATACTACCATTGATATCCGTACCTCTATTATTCCTGAACAAAACGGCGAGTCAGTTGTCATGCGTCTTCTTGACCCTGAATCGATCGCCCTTAATTTTAATGACCTTGGCATCAACCCCGCACTCTTTGAAGCAATCAAACGAGAAATTAGCAGACCAAATGGCCTTGTCCTTACCACAGGTCCCACAGGGTCAGGAAAGACGACGACACTGTACGCATTCCTTCGTCATATTCATACTCCTGATGTTAAAATCATTACTATTGAAAACCCTATTGAATATCATCTCAATGGTATTACTCAAACGCAGACTAATGAGAAAGAAGGATATACATTCGTCCAAGGGCTTCGTACCGCGCTCCGACAAGACCCTGACATCATCATGGTCGGTGAAATCCGCGACCCTGACACGGCGCAGACTGCGCTGAATGCCGCGTTTACGGGGCACCTTGTCTTTTCAACACTCCACACCAATAATGCCGCAGGTGTTATTCCCCGTCTCGTTAACCTCGGTGTCAATCCAAAACTCATCACGTCAGGACTTAATATCTCCCTTGCCCAACGTCTCACTCGTAGACTTTGTCCTGTCTGCAAACGTCCTCACATACCCACACAAGAAGAGCATACACTCATCACAGCAGCGCTTGGTAGGTATAATGAAAAACGTGGTACAAACGAAACAATAGACCACGCAACACTCTTTGAAGCGAACATCGACCCAACAAATCACTGTCCTATGTGCGGAGGTCTTGGATATAAGGGTCGCATTGGTGTATATGAAGGCATCCTCACTGACGAACATATTGAAGCTGTTATTTTAAGTGATACTATTACTGAACGAGAAATAAAAAAAGCTGCGCTCGCGCAACGAATGCCCTCAATGGCAGAAGATGGTATCGTCGGAAAGGTGTGCACTGGTTTGACCTCATTTGAAGAGCTTCGTCGAGTTGTGGATGTTGATGAAACATGAGAGAATAAGCGTAAGGTACATAAAAAGCGCATGATCCTCCAAGCAAACTTTCAAGTTAGGCACTAAAAAGAAGGAAGGGTCCTGGGGATAGGTCGAGCCATTTCGTATAAAAAACGAAATACCGGACCGTCCCTGGACAAATCCCGCATTGCTTAGAGGATCATACGCTCAATTTCACGTGGTGATCCGACGATATTACTGTTGTCATTTCGCTATCTATCTTATCATACTTGTAAAAATATGTCAAGTACTCCCCCGAAGACACAGGAGTCTGGTATTCCCGATACCCGAGAAGATCGCAATCTCGATCACACATTGCGTCCTGCCTCATGGGACGAATATATTGGTCAAGAAAGTATAAAAACAAATCTCCACATCCTTCTCACTGCCGCGAAAAACCGTAACCAGACTCCTGAGCATATTCTTTTTTACGGACCTCCAGGTCTCGGTAAGACAACGCTTGCTCATTTGATAGCGCGCGAGACGCGCGCGCAAATGCGCATGACGTCTGGTCCTGCTATTGAGAAGGTCGGTGATCTTGCGTCTATTCTCACCAATCTTTCTCCTGGAGATATTTTATTTATTGACGAAATTCATCGTCTCAACAAACTTATTGAAGAAATCCTCTACCCCGCGATGGAGTCTGGTGTCCTTGATATCATTATCGGCAAAGGACCTTCCGCACGCACCATCCAACTTGAACTCCCCCCCTTTACCCTTATTGCCGCAACGACACGCATTTCACTCCTTTCATCTCCTCTCAGATCACGATTCTCTGGAGGAACATTTCGTCTTGAATTTTACACTGATGAAGAAATTGCCCGCATCGTCAGTCGTTCTGCTTCCATCCTTGGTGTTCCCCTCGCGGATAACGCAGCAATGGAAATAGCCTCACGAAGTCGCTTCACCCCACGCACCGCAAACTATCTCTTAAAACGTTGTCGTGATTTCGCGGATGTACGAGAGACAACACTTGATACACGCGCTGTTGGAGACGCGCTCACACTTCTCTCGGTGGATACGCTCGGACTTACTTCTGCTGATCGCGCCATCCTTCGTGCTATTATTGAAAAGTTCCATGGTGGTCCTGTGGGACTCAAAACTGTCGCAGCCGCCATCGCCGAAGAAGAGAGCGCAATTGAAGAAGTCCACGAACCTTATCTTATGCGTCTTGGACTTCTTGAAAGAACCCCACGTGGTCGTCAAGTAACCCCCAAAGCATACGAGCATTTAGGGATTCCCATACCAGAACATCTACAAACAACACTTCTGTAATTTTTACCATCCTCCTAATTTACTAATCTCCTAACTTCCTATTCTCCTAACCTCCTCCGTATACTCATATACTAACTTCCTATCCTCCTAACTTCCTAACCTCCTAACCTATGTCTGGTCACAATAAATGGTCAAAAATCAAACACAAAAAAGCAGCGAGTGATGCACAAAAGAGTAAACTCTTTGGGAAACTCGCCAAACTCATCGCAACAGAATCAAAACGCGTCGGTGGTGATATGTCGGCACCCGCACTTCGTGCTGTTATTGATAAAGCAAAGGCTGAAAATATGCCTTCTGATAATATTGACCGTGCGGTAAAAAAAGGTATGAGTGCAGACGCTGCCACGATGGAGTTTGTTCAATATGAAGCATACGGCCCGGGAGGCTGCGGTATCATTATTGATGGACTTACTGACAATAAAAACCGTACTGCTCAAGAATTAAAGCACCTTTTATCAAAAAACGGTATCGCTCTCGCAGCCCCCGGGTCAGCGATATGGATGTTCACAAAAGGAAATGACGGGCTTGAGGCGACAATGACCGTAGACCTTTCAGAAGAAGAGGGAGCAAAACTTGAAGCACTTCTTGAAGCACTTGAAGAACATGATGATGTACAAGAAGTATATACGAATGCGAACTAGGAATGTGTAGGAAAGAGGTGATAGGCATAGAGACTCGAATTAAGAATCACGAAGCACGAATCAAGCGTGCCCTGCACCCTACGTGGTGCAGGGAATTAAGGGTTACGAAGTACGAACTTGTACGTTGGAGAAAACCATAAACGGCACAGGATGAAATAAGAAAATTGAAATATGAAGAAGAAAACTGTAAACAATGAAATAAGAAAATAGAAATACGAAGACAATAAAAAAATTTGTTATCTCTTTTTATTTCTACTCACACAGGAAGAGAAGTTGTATATATCATTGAAACATTACCGTATTGTTTGTATATTGAGATTTATTTGGAATTTAGATTTTGTAATTTGGATTTTTTACTCTTATGCGTATTCTTGCTATTGATCCAGGGTTTGACCGTGTAGGTATTGCTGTCCTTGAAAAACAAAATGGAAAAGAGGTTGTTCTTCACTCGTCATGCGTGGTTACTGACCGGACACGCTCTTTCGCGGAACGTCTTCTTTCTATTGAACAAGCTCTTGCTGAAGTCATTAAAACACATACGCCCGATTTTTGTGCTGTTGAAGACCTCTTTTTTGCGGCAAATAAGACAACCGCTATCAAGGTCGCGCAGGCACGTGGTGTTATAGTCGTTACTGCAGCCCGAGCAGGACTTCCTGTGAAAGACATTTCACCTCTTCAAGTAAAGATGGCAATAACGGGATATGGACGGGCAGATAAATCACAAGTGGATATGATGGTGCGGAAAACAGTAGTACTCCCAAAAGAAACAATGCTCGACGATGAAATGGACGCCATCGCCATCGGTGTGACAGCGCTCGCGATGTTTGGGAAAACGACCTATCCACAAACATAAAGACTTGCATTCTTTCTCATTCTTTTGTACAAATACAGGTAGTTATAAGATTAAGCATTTGAAATTCTTTTATGGAGGATTTTATAGATTCTGAACTAGATATCCTTGCAGGATTTGGCGAGGATGAAAAACGAAATAATAATACCAGTGAAGACGATGTTGACGCGGTCGCATATGATCGTTACGATGACGAAGATACATTCTAATTGAGCGTAGTGTCTTTACTCTATTGTTTCATACAAAAAACACATGAGATACATCCCATGTGTTTTTTATATGAAAATTATTCCCCAACGACCACACGCACGAATGTGTGTTTTCCTACACGAAACGCTGTTGTTTGGGAGATGGTGTAGTGATAATCAGATACCACATCAGGAGTGTCAGAAAGGATATACAGACCTCCCCCATCAACAAGACGACGATACGCGCTTTTTGATTCAAGAATATGTTCACGAACAAGAATGTCGGCGAGTATATCTCCGCGCTTCACGCGGACTTCGGGCATTGTTTCGGGAATTTCTTTTTTGCTAAATGTATTCACAAAGGATGCTTCGGCGCGTCGCGCGGCTTCTTCTCCGTGGTATATGGAGACAATCTGGCGCGCGAGGGCAAGTTTCGCGTCGCGCGGGTTTTCTTCCCCCGAAGAGAGACGAGACGCAAGCGCACGAATATCTTCCTCTGGGGTAAATGTCGTCAATTCATAATACGTAACAATCACACTGTCGGGGATGGACATGACTTTACCAAACATATCTTCCGGTGCATCAGTGATACCAATATAATTCCCTAAACTCTTACTCATTTTTTCTTTCCCGTCCGTACCAGGAAGAATGGGAACAGACATAACCGCTTGTGATTCCATACCATTTGCTTTCATCACATCACGCCCAATATACATATTAAACAGTTGATCAGTGCCGCCAACTTCCACATCACACGACCCATATACTTTCCCAATGACAACAGAATCAATCCCTTGAAGTACTGGGTACATCATTTCATGCATATAAAGTTCTGCACCATTTTTCAAACGTTCTTGAAACATGTCGCGCTCAATAAGACGTGCATGCGTCAAACCACGAAGTGTGGCAAGAAAACCACGGAGTGTGATATCCACTAATTCCTTACGCCTGAGAAACTTTTTCTGCATACGGGTGTTTTCATACAACAGTGCTTTCCCTACAAATGATGATGGATTCACAGGTGTTACACCAAAACGCATCATAAGTCCTTTTTTGGGCGCCATATCAGACACCGATAAAAACCAATCCGCATTTCGAATCCAAGAAAATGACAATGCATCTGTACGAAGAATAGTGCCAATCTGATCAAGATATGTCTTCATATTTCGCTCAACCTCAACTTGATCAATCTCAGGACGAACCTTACTCTTCCCTGTAGGATCACCAATCATTGCGGTAAAGTCCCCCACCAAAAACACAATGTTACATCCTATGTCTTGAAGAGCCCGTAATTTTCGCAGGGCAACCGCATGACCAAGATGAATGTCGGGCCGTGTTGGATCAACACCAAACTTTACAATAATATCCTGTGGATATTCGCCACGTATTTTTGCCTCAAGTTTCTTACGGAACAATCCTTCAGGATCAGTTAACTGAGCAACTCCTCGTGTACATATATCATCAATACTTATTTCTCCTTTTTCTTGTTTCATACATACTACTATACATGACATAGTGATGTTTTGAAAGATATATACACCATATGTTATTAAACCATGCTCTTTTTGTGGTATGATACATACACTATGGCTACACACTTCTTAAGAAAGACACGTCTCAAAAAGCACGATTTTAAAAAACGTTGGGAACGATTATTCCCCGTTCTTGGTATATTGGGTGGTATTGCACTTTTTTCAATAAGCGCGCTTATTATATGGGCGAGTGTCATGCCAATGCCTGACTTTGACTCATTTATTGAGCGAAAAATTGCCCAATCAACAAAGATATATGACCGCACCGGTGAAGTCCTTCTGTATGACATCCATGAAGATATTCGTCGTACTGTGGTGTCAGGAGATTCAATCTCTCCACTCATCAAACAAGCAACTATCGCCATAGAGGATAGTGAGTTTTACAATCATCACGGTGTTCGTCCGCTCGCATTTTTGCGTGCGGTCATTGTAAACATACTCTCCATGGACTTTTCTCAAGGCGGGTCCACAATCACCCAACAAGCAGTGAAAAACACCATGCTTACCCAAGAAAAGACAATTTCTCGTAAAGTCAAAGAATGGGTTCTTGCAGTTCGCCTTGAACAAATCATGACGAAAGAAGAAATATTAACACTTTACCTTAATGAATCACCGTACGGGGGAAATATTTATGGTGTACAAGAAGCAACACGTGAATTTTTTGGAAAAGATGCCTCTGATGTAACACTTGCGGAGGCTGCGTATATTGCCGCTATTCCTCAAGCACCGACGCGATATTCTCCGTATGGAAATAATGTGAATAAACTTAAAACTCGCCAACTACTTGTACTTTCACGTATGAAAGAACTTGGTGTTATTGATGATTCTACCTATACACAAGCGCTTACTGAAGAAGTTGTGTTTCAACCACAAAGTCAATTTGGTATGCGCGCACCCCATTTTGTTTTTTATATTAAATCATACATTGAAGAGAAATATGGCTCAGCGGCACTTGAAGAAGATGGGCTCAAGGTAATCACAACACTTGATTGGAACCTTCAAGAAAAAGCACAGGAGATTGTGAAGCGACACGCACTCGCGAATGAGACAAATTTCAACGCAGAAAATGCAGGATTGGTTGCTATTGACCCCAATACTGGACAAATCATCACAATGGTCGGTTCACGTGATTACTTTGACGAAAAAATTGATGGGAACTTTAATGTGACTATTGACCCAAACCGCCAACCTGGTTCGGCATTTAAACCGTTTGTATATGCGGCTGCATTTATGAAAGGATACACTCCTGATACCGTTGTCTTTGATCTTCCTACAATATTTGATACGCGATGTTCTCCTGATGGGACACCTATTTCTGAAGGTGCCACAATTGATGATTGTTATAGCCCAGTTAATTACGATGGTAACTATCGCGGTCCTGTCACACTCCGCGAAGCACTTGCACAGTCACTCAATATCCCTGCTGTAAAAGTACTTTACCTCACTGGTATTAATAATGCCCTTGATGTAGCAAAACAAATGGGTATTACAGGGCTTAAAGATAAAAATAGATACGGACTCACACTTGTGCTTGGTGGTGGAGAAGTATCTCTTCTTGATATGACGAGCGCATATGGTGTATTTGCGTATGAAGGAATTCGCCTTCCTCCTACTGGAATACTTCGCATTGAAGAACAAGATGGAACAATACTTGAAGAATATAAATCAATAGAATCCTCAGTTCTTGATAGTGGTGTTGCGCGTATGATTTCTGATGTGTTATCAGATAATATTGCTCGTGCTCCGGCATTTGGCGACAATTCATATCTCAATTTTCCTGATCGAGACGTTGCGGTTAAAACAGGTACCACAAACGATTATCGTGATGCGTGGATTGTAGGATATATTCCACAACTTGCCGTTGGTGCATGGGCAGGAAATAATGATAATTCACCTATGGAAAAGAAAGTTGCTGGATATATTATCGCACCACTCTGGAACGAGTTTATGCAGACAGTTCTCACTACATATCCAGCAGAAAACTTCAATCCAGCACCGGAAACATCTCCTAACTTACCACCAATTATTCGTGGTATTTGGAAAGGTGGTGTAACATATCTTATTGATACGATAAGTGGTGGACTCGCCACAGAGTTTACTCCACAAGAAACAATTGAAGAACGCGCTATTACAAATGTTCATTCATTATTATATTGGGTCGATAAAGATAATCCGACACATATACGAACAGATAACCCAGCAAATGACCCGCAATTTTCATTATGGGAATATCCTGTACGTATATGGGCGGCACAACAAGGATATCGTGATGGTGATAGTTCTGGAAAACCGTCTTATTATGACACTATTCACACAACAGCGAGTAAACCCTCAATCACCATAACAGAACCGAGACGAAATGAAACATTTGGAAAAGGGGAACGAATAACTATCTCTCTTTCAAGCACATCATCACTCACCCGCGCCGATTTCTTTCTTAATGGTGTTCTTATTGGATCAACACACACACAGCCATTTTCGTTTTCTTTTATTCCTGAACTCATAGAACAAGGACAACGAATAGGAGAACAGACCCTCTCTATTGTTGTGTATGATGCCCTCTATAACAAAAACGAAACAACATTACCAATACGTATTATTGAATAATAGTAGTACTATCATATAAAAACACACATCATACAAGATGTGTGTTTTTATATGATACGTTCAATATGTATATCAGGTATATGTTTGCGTATATCTTCTAATACTTCTTTTTTATGAAGAAGTATTTCATTTTTTATTGTTGGACGACATGTAAGAAAAATAGTTCCTTGTTTATATGAAATAACATCTTCTGGAATCGATATACCACACACTGACAATATTGACATAGCACATGATTTTTTGACGACATGTGTATCAGGAATAAGTTGGGTAAATCGTTCAAGGAAAGAGTTAATGGAAAACATATTGCTATATGTTTATCGATTCATCGGCATCACTAAATACATAAATGATATATCTCCAATGGGGGTAATGATAATTGGTCGTCCTTTTCCAAAAAATGACATTTGGAGACTATCTAATGAAATTGCTTGAAATGCGTCTGTTATATATTTGTAATTAACGCTAATATCAATTTCTTCACCAGATAATGATGCTTGTACAGGAACAACACTGGTACCAATATCTGAATTTTTTGTTTCAATAATAAATTTCTTTTCTTTTGGATTGATTGAAAACATTGTTTGACGAAATGTGTTTGCGACAACAGTACTTACTTTAAGAGCATTCATAAGATCCTCTTTCAACACAATCACTTGTGTGGTGTGTTCTTTGGGAATAATTTGTTTATAATCAGGAAATGTACCGTTAATAATACGAGAGGTTACATACACACCCTCTTTTTCAATGACTATTTGATGATCGTTAAAACGAATATTAAGTGTATCATCTATTCCATCAAATACTTTTATTAATTCTTGTGCGTTTTTAAAAGGGATGAGTATTCCTCCCCAATCACGAACATTTTTTTCTTTTATTTTTTTCTCAGCAAGACGAAATGAATCTGTGGCTACAAATACAATGGTTTCATTTTCTGGATATATATAAATACTTGCGAGTTCTGGTTTTATATCTGATACAGAAGAAGCATATACAACTGATTTTAGTCCGAGTATCATTTTTTTCGCTTCAAGAGAGAATGTATGTCCTTCAGATACAACAGGAAGGGTTGGAAACTCCTCTGTAGGAGCTCCCTTAATGGTTGTAGTGATTCCACCACCAGAAATAACAACATGGCCATTCTGTGAGGCAATTTCGACTGTTTTTACAGTACTTCCAAATGTACCAAGAAGTCCATTTATAATATGTGCGGGAATAGCAACACTCCCCTCTCCTATTGTTTTTGCAGGGATAGCTACTTCTATACCAATATCAAGATTTGTAGCTCGTAATATAAGCATTTTATTTTTTACTTCTATGAGCATATTCGCGAGGATAGGAAGAGAAAGGCTCTTCCCTGTCATCTTTTCTGCTTTTGTTACCATAGATGCAAACATGTCGCGAGAGCATGATGCTGAAAATTCATTTATTGTTTCTTGCACAATTGTCATAGTGTGGAAAGGTTATGTTTATAATATATAGATATATATTATTACTATTATATACGTGTATAAGTGGATAACACAACTATACTATGTAATGACAATACTATTTCATCAACAGGTGTGATTGTGAGTCTACACAAATTATACATACATTACTATATGTATAAAGAAAATAATTGATATACACATAGTATTAACATCTTTTATATACCACTATCCTTCATAATTTCACAGATTATCCACAAAGTTTTCTACAGAAGAGCACGTATTTGATCAACCTCATTTCGTAACATATCATCATTTGATAAATCATTTCTCATTTTTTCGTATGAATGCATCACTGTTGTGTGATCACGTCCACCCAACTTTTTCCCAATAAGTGGATATGATGCATTATAATCCTCACGCAATAAATACATAACGACTTGTCGTGGTTTTACCACCTCTTTTCTTCGTGTTTTTTCATAGATATCTTTTTCTTCAATACTATAGAAACCAGCAACTATTTTTGTAACATCCTTGAAGGAAATAATACTTTTTGGCTTATTTGTTCCGCGAACAATAGCTTTAATATCGTCAAGTGTGATGATATTGTGTTTTATTTGTGCATGACAAGATACTGTGTTTAATACCCCTTCCAACTCTCTAATATTTCCTTCAACAGTCATAGCAAGATATTCAATTGCTTGAGGATCAAGAAGAAGTCCTTTCTCTTGTGCTTTCATAGAGAAAATAGATGTTCGTGCTTCAAATTCCGGTTGACTGATATCTACAATCATTCCTGCGTTAAAGCGTGATTTAAGACGTGCTTCAAGTCCAGGAATGAAGTTAGGGTGCATATCAGATGAGAAAACAATCTGTTTATTCGCATCATAGAGAGCATTAAACACATGAAATAATTCTTCTTGAGTTTTTTCTTTATTGGAAAGAAATTGAATATCATCCATAATCAGAACATCATACGTACGATATTTTTCTTTAAACACATTTACTGTGTCATTTTGAAGAGAAGAAATATATTCAACAAGGAATTTTTCTGATGTGAGATACATAACATGTTTTCCCATATCTTTTTTGAGATAATTACCAATTGCTTGTATGAGGTGTGTCTTCCCTACTCCTGTTCCTCCATACACAAAAAATGGGTTATACACAATACCAGGTTTTTTGATAATTGCTTGAGATGCTGCGTATGCGAGTGTGTTGAATGACCCTACAATAAATGAGTCAAATGTGTATTTTGGATTTAAATTACTTTGTTTATCAATATATAAGTCAGATAAAGGAAGTTCTTCAGAAGAACACATTGTTTTTGTATGAGGAAGATCAGGAGATGATTTTTTCTCACCTTTATGAATGATGTATTCTACACCACGTACACCATCAGATAATTCACGTAATGATTTGAGTATCATTTTATGAAATTTTGTGGAAAGCCATTCCTTCACAAATTCATTAGGAACAGCAATTGTGATCATACCTTCTTCTTGTTTCGCAATATAAGTGTTTCGAAACCACGTACTAAAATTTGCGCGCGAGAGGTTTGCTTCCATATCGGAGAGTACACTATTCCAAAGTTGAGTTTGATCCGACATAATGAAGATGAGGATTGATTTGATTGATAATCGTTACGAACGTGCATGTAATTATATACGGGTGGATAGGAAGTGGAAACTTGCGAACATGGGAAAAGTCTGTTGATAAGTTGTGGATAAAGAATGATATAAATAACAACTCAATAAACATACGCATATACACATATACATTATACATAGCACACAGATTTTTTCATGTTGGAATAGCGAATATGTTGCTTTTTTCATACTATGGTGTATAGTAATGCAACTATGTCGCAAACATATAAACCAAGCAAAAGAAAGCGTGCGACCACACATGGTTTTCTTGTTCGTTCTGAAACACCTTCAGGACGCGCAATCCTTAAAAACCGCCGCCGTAAAGGGCGCGCAAAGCTTTCTGTGTAATACAATAAATGAGAAACAAATACCACAACCTTTTCAAGATTGTGGTATTTGTTTATGATGGGGGTATGCTTTCTAAACACCTAAGACTTACTAGTCATGATATTCCCCTACCACAAATAGGACTCCGTGTATTTCATACTGAACGACTTACACTTGCAATATCTCCTTGTTATAATGAAAAACTATCAAAATTTGCTGTTATTGTGTCAAAAAAAGGAACAAACGCCCCCACACGTAATAAGATGCGACGTCGCATATACGAAGCGATTGGGACGTTTAGAGGACAAATAACACAAGGATATAGATGTATATTTTCTCTTAAAAAAGGTGTTTCTTCTGATATTTCCTATAATGTTATTCTTGCGGATGTTACTATTCTTCTCAAGCAAGCGGGATTACTATGTCTTTAGTAAAAAATATACATAAAAATATAATCGTGTGGTTTGTCCGTATATATCAATTTTTTCTTTCACCAGACAAAAATATTCTTGTAAAAATAGGTGCTATTCAACCACGGATAACCTGCGTGTTTTACCCAACATGTTCGGAGTATATGATCCTTGCTATTGAGAAATATGGTGTACAAAAAGGGATTGTCAAAGGAATGCGACGTATTGGTAGGTGTCGTAAAGGCACTCCCCCGTCGGTTGATATGCCGTAACATATTTTTCCTTGCTCAAACAGGAAAAGAAGCGTACAATACGGAAATATGGTAGGTTTTTTCGAGTCCGTTATCTATATTCCCCTTTTCAACGCTCTCGTGTTCCTCACCTCCCTTTCCCCGTGGGCGGATATTGGTATTGCTATCATTCTCCTTACAATTATTGTTCGTCTGGTCCTTTTTCCTCTTACACATGCGTCGTCAAAAACACAAGCTAAAATGCGAGAACTTGAGCCGGTACTCAGTAAAATAAAAGAAGACCATAAAGGTGATCAAGAAGCGCAAGCGCGAAAAATGATTGATTTATATAAGGAACATGGTCTTAACCCCGCGACAGGGTGTTTGAGCCTCTTTATTCAGTTGCCGGTCATTCTCGGTCTTTTTTGGGTGTTTAAGGATATTCATGCTGATACATCTATGTTGCATGGGGCATATGTGACACTTTCTTCTATTGCCGATACTGGATTGTTATATCCATTTACCCCCTTCCCTGCACTTGTACAAACACATTTTCTCGGTATTCTTGATATGACAGGAAAAAGTATTATTCTTGCGCTTCTTGCTGGGATAACACAATATATTCAGTCCGCGATTGCCATGCCTGGGGTAAAAATGACACTAAAAAGCACAGGGTCATTTAAGGATGATTTGGCGCAAAATATGAAGTTCCAAATGCGGTATTTTTTTCCTATTATGATTGCTGTTTTTGCGTACTCTGTTTCTGCAGCAGTAGCACTGTATTGGGTTACAGGGAACATCTTTACTATTATTCATGAACTTTTTGTAAATCGAAAAGTTTCAAAAAGTGTCACTACATAACACCATGGAACGTCCTGTCGCTACAATCATTGAAGAACTTCTTTCAGTTATGGGATATGCCGAAGCATCCGTCTCTATGATGTCTGATGAGACGGGGGTTGTGTATGCAATACATATCAATGACGGGAGACAACTTATTGGTCGTGATGGTGCAAATCTCGCGGCACTCAACCATATTGTGAAACGTATTGTTGAACAAGAGACAGGCACATATGGTAGGTTTGGTATTGATGTGAATGGGTATCAAGAAGAGAGAAATGAGTCATTACGCCGTCAAGCACGTATGATAGCCGATCGTGTTCGTTCGCTCGCGGCGGACTCTGAACTTGAACCGATGGATGGATATGCACGTATGATTATTCATGCGGCAATTGCGGATATGGCAGATGTAACAACCGAATCAATGGGAAGAGGTCATGAGCGACACATTGTGGTAAAGTACTCTCCTGAAAAAAATATTGACAAACAAGTTGATACAGGAGGCTTTTAATCTCTTTTAGGGTTCAATTCCCCGCAGCTTGCTGCGAAAAGTAACGTAAATTGTTTTGTGTAAAAAGTATGGTGATACCCCGTAGCTTGCTGCGGGGTAGTTCATTTTCTGCTACCTCAATGCTCCCCATAACTTTACTAAAAAACACCTTAAATATATAAGGTGTTTTTTAGTAAAGTTATTGTTTTGTTATTTCAAATATCCACGGTGTACCATCGTTTTTATTGGTAAAAAGGAGAAATTGTCCATTGGGACTCACTGATATATGTATAATATCAAGTGGAGGTGTGTCGTACGCACCTGTATCAGCAAGGAGTGTGTATTCCCCTGTTTCAATATTGGCATACCATATTGCGTCAGTGAATGAGACAAGACCTTTATACCATGCATCTGGATATGGTGCAGGCTCTGGGAATATGGGGACACCACAGTAGACGCGCGCACCATTTTCTGTCCATGCACATTTTTCAGGGAGTGTATCAAATCCCATATCTGTTAAGATTCCTTTTGAAAAGAGAGAGAGAAAAAAAGATTTTTTTTCAGCTGATCCAATGAGTCCAAGATGAGCAACAGGAGACATGTGAATGGTGAGTCCGGGAATATTTCCCACTATTTTTTCTGGACGTCCACCATTCGTTGAGGAAATCATATATGCATAACCTGGTATTCCCGAAGATGGTTTTGTGGAGAGATAGATAGTGTCATTGCGTGTCCATTCTATAAGCCATTCACGAAGTGGAGAAGAAAAAATCTTTTTTACTACACCTGTTCCATCAATGGGAAGAGTACTCCCTTCACTTCCTGATGACGTAGATGTAAGGGTAAAAAGTTTTTTTCCATCAGGTGATGATGTTGCAGAAAGTATTTGCTGAGGGAATAATGTTGCAGAAAGAGAACCTTGAGATTCATCCTCTTCTGTGCCCGTCACATCTTCTTTTCCGGGAATAACTTTAAGGAATGTATTAGTAACAATTCCCGATTCAGCATCAAGATGAC
>Ga0194126_10004406_pt1 | contig 21510 bp, 15 predicted proteins | sample TA2KigC150mmetaG_FD_148641 | JGI IMG/M metagenome (GOLD analysis project Ga0194126, IMG submission 148641) | Freshwater microbial communities from Lake Tanganyika, Tanzania - TA2015035 Kigoma Deep Cast 150m | ecosystem: Environmental > Aquatic > Freshwater > Lake | place: Tanzania: Lake... | reverse complement strand
TTACAAGGTTATAATTTTGTGATTTCCTTTCTTAACCCCATTTTATTATTTGGTATTCTGGGTGCAATCATCCCCATCATCATCCATCTTATCAATAAGAAGAAGGCAATTTCCCATAAATTTGCAGCCATTGATTTTATTTTACAGACCAATAAGCGCATCTCGGTAAAATTCAAACTTCGCCAGCTAATCCTTTTGATCCTCAGGGCATCCCTCCTTGCCTTCCTTGCTATGGCGCTTGCCAGGCCATTTGTAAAAAATTTTATCGGTGGAATGCCAGAAAAAGACGTTCCTACCAGCAACGTCATTATTTTGGACGATTCGTATAGTATGCAGTACTCAGATAATCACGAATCGTTTTTTATATCCGCCAAGACTGCGGCAATGGAGATTATCAACAATCTGACAAAAAATGACGATGCCGCCGTGATTATCTGCTCAGGTTTGGGATCACAAGTCCTGCCGGAACTCGATTATGACAAAAAGAATCTTTTAAATTTCATAGAACAAGCACAACCCGGTTTCGCGACTACGCACATTACGCCTGCGTTGGATGCGGCAGTGGAGGTATTGACTTCTGCTAGGGCATCTATTAAACGAATTTTCCTGCTTACAGACCTGACACGGAACGGCTGGGACACCGACTGGTTCAAGAGCGGAAATGAGAAACTCCGTAGTCATGTATCCAATATTCACATCATTGACCTGTCGGAAGGCAGGGAACTCAAAAATACAGCCATTACGCATATTGAACCACAAATTAACGTGTCAGAAAGGAGTGCGGAAAGCACCATCAAGGTGACCGTATCTAACTTTACACCTACAAGGATTAAAAACCTCCTGGCACAAGTATTTTTAGGTCAAAAAAAAGTGGCTCAGGGATTTTTCAATATAGACGCTACTGCATCGGAAACAAAGGAATTTTATTTTAGCTTGGAAAAAGGGAAAGGGCACACCGGCTGGGTTGAAATTCCCGATGACAACCTGAACACAGACAATAAGCGATATTTTGCTATAAATACATCAAATAAACTGGAGGCATTACTGATTGACGGCGACCCCAAAACTAATATCTATGAGAGTGAAACGTTTTATCTGGAGAAGGCGCTAAATCCCGGCAGAGAACATGCGTCATCCATCAAACCAACGATATGTTCTATACACGAGGTTAAAAACTTCGATTTTACCAATTTCGATGTGGTCTTTTTGTGTAATGTAGAAACCCTTCCGCCCGAAAAGATTCATGAACTCGACAAGTTTGTCAAAGAAGGCGGATCGGTTATTTTTTCGCTTGGGAATAAGGTGGATGCGAATTATTACAATAATTCATTTAATACTTTACTGCCGCATCGACTTCATACGACGAGGACTTTTTCCGGTGATAGCCCGCTATCAGAAGAACAGCCCCTTCATCTGAAGACCACTGAACCCACCCACCCTGCCTTGCATATTCTTTCTGAAACGAGTATGAGCACCTTGTCTTCTGTGAAATTTTATCGTGTGTTTTATGTCGACCCAGCACCACTAGGGAATTGCAAAACCATACTATCATTTTCGGACGATACCCCTGCCCTCATTGAGAAACAAATTGAGCGGGGAAGATGTGTGCTTTTTACATCATCGATAGACAGAGACTGGACCGATATGCCTGTAAAACCATTTTTCCTGCCTCTCATACAGCAATTGTGCAGATTTTTAACAGGAAATATTGCGGAAGAAATACAAAGTGAAACACTGGTTATGCATGAATGGCAATCTCCCTCCCCCGAAGACATTAACAGCTTGGAAATAACCAATCCGGAAGGGACAAAAGCTGTCTTGCAACCTCAACTGATTAACAACGAAAAGTCTTTTTCATACAACGAGACAAATTTCCCGGGGATTTATGCTGTTACTGTGGAAGGGAAGCCACATCCTCAATTCCCCCAGAAATTTCCTGTGAATGTCAACGCCGCAGAATCCAACCTGGACAAGATAAGTCAAAAAGAACTTGCCGCACTTATGGGGGGCATAAATCTTACCATTACAACATCCCCTGTTACCGAAGGCAGCGAAGTACTCATGGGCGAAGCCAAAAAGACCCTGTGGGGAACCCTCCTCTTTCTCACCCTCTGCATCCTCTTTGTTGAATCATTTGTTTCGAGAAAATAATTTTTATTGACATCTCCGGCTTTTTTAACTAACATTTCACTTTAAGTAACAATCATTTTTGTTTATTATTTAAAATAAATATGGAAACGGTAGAAAAATTAACTGGAATACTCAGAAATCACGGCATGAAAATCACGCCGCAGCGACTCATGATTTTCAAAGTGCTTGAGAACAACACCTCCCATCCGTCCGCAGAAGAGGTTTTTAAAAGGGTAAAAAGGATTTATCCCACCGTGTCGTTTACCACGATTTACAAAACCCTGGAAACCTTACGGGATCTGGGAGAGGTAAAGGAACTCATCATTGACGAAGACCGCAAACACTACGACCCTAACATCCATGATCACCACCACGTCATCTGCTCTTCCTGCAAAAAAATCCATGATATATTTGAGGATTTTTCACCCCACGTCAAATTACCTGACTCCCTGAAAAACGATTATACCGTCTCCGGATTCCAGATATCCTTCCACGGCACCTGCAAGGAATGCGCCTAAGGCATTTGTAACAAACCTGCTTTTTAACCGTAGATTTATTTTGTTTTTTATCTGTGCAATCCGTACTACTATCCATCAAGTTCTTGTTTTTTATGCTCGTTTTTCAAACTGCATAACCGTAAGGCATTGATTAAATGAGGCTTACGCAAAGTTTGGAGCATTGAGTTTCTTGTCATTTGTCATTTGAAATTGTTTCGTATTTCGATATTCGTATTTCGAATTTGGTTGCGGCCAGAGGCCGCGCCAGGAAATCTGTGGTTTCAGGTTTTGGAGGCTTTGATGAAGGCGTTAAATAAGGCCATGTGGTGTGGTGAATCAGTCATGCGTTCGGGATGCCACTGAACGCCCACCAGAAATGGGTAATCCCGCCATTCGATGGCTTCAATAATACCATCCTCGGTGTGAGCTGTGTCCTTCAAACCATTACCCAGCCTTTTAATTGCCTGGTGATGTGTGCTATTGGCCTCAATACAATCTGCCCCAATAATCTGATAAAGGAGAGAATTCTTTTCGATAGTTACAGCATGGGTATAGCGCTCATTTTTTGAATCCTTATGAATTATGGGTGTTTTGACTTCAGACGGAATGTCCTGTATTAAAGAACCACCCAGTGCGACGTTTACAAGCTGAGTGCCATAGCATATAGCCAGAATGGGCTTTTTCATCCGGATGGATGTTTCTACTAAAGTAAAATCAGAGGTATCCTTGTCGGGATTGATACATACGGTTTTCTCATGCCTTTCTTCACCGTAACGTTGAGGTGGGACGTCATTTCCTCCGGTGAAAAGCAGGCCGTCTATTTTTTTCAGTAAAAATTCCACATCGTTTTTGTCCTTGATAATAGGCAATAAAAATGGGATTCCACCTGCCGCGATGACGGCCTCGCTGTAATCTCTATACGTAAAAGAGTAAGGCAGTTTCCCTTCCTCTTCGTAATCGCAATTGATGCCAATAATCGGTTTCATGTAGAGTGTTTCTCTATAATCTTTTTTACCGCACGGATGACATCATCAGTATCTTCTTCTGTCAGCTTCGCCGAAAGCGGTAAGGAGATCGTCCTGTCTGAGACAAATTCGGCATTAGGAAAATCACCGCGCTTAAATCCAAAGGCATTAGCATAATAGGGATGCAGATGTAATGCCACGAAGTGGATACCGGTACCGATATTTTCATAGTGGAGCGCCTGTTGAAATGCGTCTCTGCTTATCCCGATCTTACCAATATCGAGGAGTGGTGTATAAAGATGACGTGCATGTACCGTATTCTTTTCCGCAGGTGTCGGAACAATAAGAGGCAATCCCTGGAACGCCCGGTCATATTTCTTCCATATTTTTTCACGTATCTTGTGATATTTGTTCACGCGTTTTAATTGATGGATGCCCAGCGCCGCCTGGATGTCCATCATATTATATTTGTAACCGGGGAAGACCACCTGATAGTGTTTAAAACCTTTGTCTGAATACCGATGCCATGCCCCCTTGCTCATACCATGCAAGCCGTACATCTGCACCTTCTCTGCCCAGTCCTTGTTGTTTGTCGTTACCATGCCCCCTTCACCCGTACACACATTTTTTGTAACGTAAAAGCTGAATACCGTCATATCCCCCATGTTGCCCACCCTTTGTCCCTTGTATACCGTTTCAATGGCATGAGCGGCGTCAGTAATAACGAGCAGGCGATGTTTCTTTGCAATGGACATGATGGCATCCATGTCGCAGGGCCTTCCGGCAAAGTGGACGGGGATAATAGCGCGGGTTCGTTTAGTGATGGTTTTTTCTATAAGGTTTGGGTCGATATTCATGGTGTGTCTGTCAATATCAACGAATACCGGTTTAGCCCCAATATGCGTGATAACATTAGCCGTGGCGGCAAAGGTCATGGGTGTGGTAATAATTTCATCGTCGTGGCCGAGACCGGATACGATCATGGCGAGGTGGAGTCCTGCCGTACAGGAATGAAGGGCCATAGCGTATCTTGTCCCCATGTATTTTCTGAACATGTCTTCGAACCTGGCTACCTTGGGACCCGTAGAGAGCCAGCCGGAGCGTAAGGTATCCACGACCTCGTTTATTTCTGCCTCTTCTATCCTGGGGCTGCCAAAGATGAGAAAGTTTTTTCGTATGGGCTTATGTTTCTTTTTTGTCATATACAATCGAGTTATTTTTAGATTAAAGTATCATATATATTTTCTAAATTATCCGCCTCTTTACAGATATTATAATTCATTTCAACATGTCTCCTGCCTTCCCTGCCCATAATCGGCCACTCTTCAGGGTGGTCAATAAGATATTCCAGACGTTCAGCAAGGGCATCAACATCTCGTTCCGGCACGAGAAATCCGCTTTTGCCGTCGACCATGGCTTCCGGTATATCTGCATGATATGTCGATAGTACAGGAACTCCCGCTGCCTGAGCCTCTAAAAGGGTGGTAGGCGCGCCACCTTCACTATCTCCATTTTGTGCTGTTACACTGGGTTGAATGTAAATATGCGCCTTTTTTAATTCCTCCACAAAAACACGATGGGGTTGATAACCCAAAAGATGGACGTACGGACTAAGATGGTTTTCCTTAATAAAAGATACGATACTATTCCGTAATACTCCGTCACCGATGATCCTGAATTCAATCTGTGGGTTTTTGGATATTAAAAGTTTTAAAGCCTGCAAGGCATATATAAGCCCTTTTTTTTCAACAAATCTCCCGCAGCATAGGATAACAATTTTCCCATCGGAAGGGAATGCCCTTTCCTTGAAATTGATTTTTTCTGTGTCAACCCCGATATGTTGTATCACGATTTTTTCGCTTGAACATCCAATTTCCATGAGTGATCGTTTCATGTTATTCCCTTCAACAAGAAACAAATCTCCTTCCTCAAACAGCCTCTGATATGCCTCATTCCACATATTCTCGCGAGGCAGTTGGGTTAGATCGAATCCATAAAAAGTTGTGATAAGCGGCAGTTTAAGCCATCGTTTTATGGGAATCATTGCAACGCCTTGCGGCCCAAAGTGCGCATGTACGAGACGGGTCTTTTCTTTTTTTAACACATATTTGAAATACAGAATATGTTCAAAATATTCTTTTTTATTGAGATACAAATAGTACCCAAATCTGTCTCTGAACCACCACCATGAATAGCGATTAATTTTAGAGCAATCGTAAATGGGGCGAAAAGGGAACTGTTCTAAATTGGTTATCTGTGTAGTTAAGACAATCGGCTTATATCTCTTTGAATTTGTGAGGTATGAATATATGAAGGTTTCAGATAGTCCAAGATAGTTGTTGATGGCATGGGCAATCGTTTGATTCACCAGAATATAGTGGTTCCAGAGTTTTTTACAAGATATATCGGCTCAAATCCTCGTCTTTTGCTATTGCCTGTAATTTATCCTGCACATATTTCGCATCTATCACGACCTCTGCGCCATCCATATCGGGTGCATCAAAGGAAGCGTCTTCAACGAGTTTTTCCATTACCGTGTGCAATCTTCGTGCGCCGATGTTCTGGGTGCGTTTGTTGACCTGTACGGCAATATCCGCAATAGCCTCGACGGCGTCATTTTCAAATCGTACCTTGATTCCTTCAGTTTCCAGAAGCGCCTTGTATTGCTTAATCAAGGCATTTTTGGGCTCGGTTAATATCCGTAAAAATTCCTCTTTCCCGAGATCTTCTAATTCCACCCGGATGGGGAATCGCCCCTGAAGTTCAGGGATCAGGTCGGACGGTTTGGACACATGAAATGCGCCTGCGGCAATAAAAAGGATGCGGTCGGTCTTGACCATTCCGTACCTTGTATTTACCGTAGTGCCGTCTACAATAGGCAACAGATCTCTCTGCACACCCTGCCGTGAGACGTCAGGGCCGTGCGTGCTTTCGCGGCCTGCGATCTTATCGATTTCATCAATAAAGATAATGCCGTATAATTCCGTCCTGCGAATGGCTTCCTGCATGACTTTTTCCTTATCAATGAGCTTTTCAGCTTCGTCCTGTGTCAATATCCTTTTTGCCTCGGCAACAGAGACCTTTCGTACCTGCGCGCGTGGAGGAATTACCTTCTCCAGCATGTTTTGGAAATCCATGCCGATTTCTTCAACTCCTGCCACAATACCTTGCAGTACATATGGTTTTTCATGAATGGTGATTTCCACGGTACGATTGGCAAGTTCTCCGTCGTGTAACTTTTTACGAAATTTTTCCCGTGTGCTTAGGCGCTGTTCCTCGGCTTCAACATTGGGCGGTTCGGCGCTTTTTGGGACAGGCGGCAGTAATAAATCCAGAAGTCTTTCCTCCGCCATTTTCTCGGCCTTTTCCTGAACGTCCTGGATCATCTCAGACTTAACCATATTCACGCCGATCTCGGTGATGTCGCGTATCATCGATTCCACGTCGCGGCCATGGTAACCAACCTCGGTATATTTTGACGCCTCGACTTTGAGAAAAGGCGCCTTGACGAGTGCTGCCATACGTCTTGCAATCTCAGTTTTCCCAACACCCGTAGGGCCGATCATAATGATATTCTTTGGCAGGACTTCTTCCCGTAATTCATCGGAAAGCTGCTGCCGGCGCCATCGGTTGCGGATGGCTATAGCCACAGCGCGTTTGGCATTTTTCTGACCAATAATGTATTTATCAAGTTCTTCAACGATCTTGCGCGGCGTTAGTTCCTTCACTACCTGATTTCCTCCACCTTGATATTTTTATTGGTATACACACAAATGTCCGCTGCAATATTGAGTGCCTCTTCCACAATCTCTTTTGCGTTCAACGAGGTATGTTTTATTAACGCCCTGGCTGCTGCAATCGCATAAGAACCGCCTGAACCAATGCCGATAATACCGTCATCCGGCTCAATAACGTCGCCGCCGCCGGAGATCAAAAAGGAGTGTTGTTTATCTACTACGATAAGCAGAGATTCCAACCGCCTCAGCACCTTGTCTGTGCGCCATTCCTTGGCCAATTCATGGGCGCTGCGCAGGACGTTTCCCTGATATTGTTCGAGTTTGGCGTCAAACCTTTCCATGAGGGCAAATGAGTCAGCCGACGAACCGGCAAAACCCACGATGACTTTGTCATGGTAAAGCCTTCGAATCTTTTTGGCATCCTGCTTAACCACGGCGGCATTCATGGTAACCTGTCCGTCACCGCCGATGGCGACCTGCCCATCCTTTCGGACTGCCAGAATTGTTGTAGATACGATAACAGGGTTCACATTCAAATCCTTCTGTAGGGGCAATTCATGAATTGCCCCTTTGCGGGGGGCTGTCTAAAAAGTCCGTAAACCACACGCGACAGGTAGGGGCTGAAGATTTTCAGCCCCTACATTGGTACGTTTATAAGACTTTTTGGGCAGCCCCACAGGTATTCTGCAAGACGATAGTTTCAGAAATAAATCCATGCCTATGGGTGAATATAAATGATGGGTTCAGGTTGCAAACCTGAACCCGCCGCCGGGAACTAATTAATTGATATTCCTTGTACATTGAATTAGTTTTTAAATGGTATCAATTTACAGAAGAGTTATCAAGGGTTTTCTCGTTTCTTAATGTTTGACAAACATCGAATTGACCGTATAATTAACGCGGGTATAAGCAATAAAAGAGTAAAGTTGTTGTGTGGCACATTTTAGCGTTCCGTAACCGTTTTTTTAAAGGAGACATGCTTATGGTAGCCAAGGATATTATGAATAAGATTGTCACAGCGGCAAAGAAGAATACGATCGGCAGGGATTTAGCAATAAAATTATTATCCGGCATGTACAGCGGATTGCCTGTTGTGGACGATAAGGGAAGGGTTGTTGGGGTGGTAAGCGAATTTGACCTTTTAAAGGCAATAAAAGAAGGGAAGAAATTAGAACAGGTAACGGCTGAGGATATTATGTCAAAGAAACCCATATGTGTAACCGAGAACACCCCGGTCGACGAGATTATAGACCTTATGACGAAGCATAATATTATCCGTGTGCCTGTACTAAGAAACGATAACCTAGTGGGGGTCATATCCAGATGCGACATTCTCAGCAGTATTGTGGAACCTGAGTTTGTGACGGTTTTTGCCGATTAAAATAACTATTTGGTCACGAATAGGTACGAATAAAAAACGTTTATCTCACCGCAAAGGCGCAAAGTACGCAAAGTTTTAAAGACCAAAAAAGAAGAAGCAGGGAAAAGATGGATAAAAAATGTTTTACGATTTTGTTTTTTTCTCCATTTTCCCTTCTTCTCCATTTCTCCTTTTTGTACCTTTTCCAACTCGCTTGGGTTAGGTAATTCTTTTTTTCCATGTTTTTGTCACTTAATCGCTGGTTCAATCGTCCTCGATTGAACCTAAACATTTGGCTTTTTCATGTCTGAACAAACGATAAAATTTACTATTACCGGTATGCATTGCGTGAATTGCGCAATGACGATCGAGCGAAGACTTAAAGATTTGAAAGGGATTAGGTCTGTCCGGGTCTATTTCTCCAGTGCGACTGGGATTGTCACCTATGATCCCGATGTTACAAATAAGTCTTCTATTACAAAATATGTAAAGGATATCGGTTATATAGCAAAGGAACAAGTCAGATTGGACCAAGCTTCAAAGGCACATATTCAGATGGGATGGCTTGGTTTTAGCATCCTGGCTTCTATCGTAATGATGGTACTGATGTATATTCCCATGCCTGAAATAATACACGCCTATATGCCTTATATACTGATGATTATTGCTACCGTAACGTTATTAGGTCCGGGAATGGATTTTTTTATCAGCGCCTATAAGTCCGTTAAGAACTACTCTGCCAATATGGATGTACTCGTTTCAATGGGCATTCTGGCTTCCTACCTTTATAGTACGTTAGCAATTTTTGGTATCTTCGGCACGTCAGGCCATGCATTCTTTGAAACAGCAGTGATGTTGATTACCTTTATTCGCATCGGAAAATATCTGGAAGAACGGGTAAAGGGAAGGGCAAGTCATGCGCTCCAAAAATTAATGAAACTCCAGTCCGATAAGGCACGATTACTGTCACCGGAAGGAAAAGAATTGGAGGTCAATGCCACCTCCATTCACGTGGGAGATAAGGTCGTCGTCAGGGCAGGCGAGGCCATTCCTGTGGATGGTGAGGTCGTGGAAGGTATCTCATCTGTGGATGAATCCATGGTGACGGGTGAATCTATGCCCGTTGTAAAACAGAAAGGTGATAGTGTAGTTGGGGCAACTATAAATAAGACGGGTGTGTTAGTTGTGAAGGCCACAAGGGTGGGCGAAGAAACGGTTTTAGCGCAGATTATCAATATGGTTGAGGAGGCACAGATGGATAAAGCCCCTATTCAGCGATTTGCAGATATGGTATCGAACATATTCGTTCCGGTGGTAGTTGGTTTGTCTCTTTTAACCTTTTTTTGCTGGTATTTTGTGTTTTACGATTTTGGAGGGCAGTTACCTTTTCTATGGGCATTAAAGATGGCGATTGCCGTGTTGGTGATTGCATGTCCGTGTGCCATGGGACTTGCGACTCCAACAGCCATTCTCGTTGGAAGCGGAGTGGGGCTGGATCATTCTATACTCATTAAACGCGCCAGCGCCCTTGAGGGAATTGCACGACTGGATACTATAGTATTCGATAAAACAGGGACAATGACCGAGGGGCATTTTGTCGTTAGCGATATTGTTTCTTTGGGCGCTGTTAGTGAATCGGAACTGATTAATCTTGCGGCTGCCGGGTGTGCTTTTTCGAATCACCCGCTCGCTCAGTCGGTAGTGGAAGAAGCGAAGGCAAGAAAGTTAACATGGGATGTCGTTCAGGATTTTCGTGAAGAAACTGGCAGCGGTATTGTCTGTCGCTATCAGGGAAAGGATTTATTCATCGGGAATGAAGGGCTTATGAGCGCCCACGGAATAAAAATTGAGGCGCAGGATAAGATCAATGAACTGTATGCCCATGGGAAGTCTCTTATGTATATCGCTTACGATCACGCATATATGGGTGTGCTTGGTCTTACGGATAGAATAAAGCGAAATGCGCGAGAGGTCGTGTCACGGTTGAAACAGATGAACATACAGGTTGTCATGATGACCGGTGATAACGAGCAAGTGGCAAAGTCGGCAGCGTCGGAAGCGGGTATTGGGGAATATCGCGCCAGGGTACTCCCTGCCGAAAAGAGGGAAATCATAAAGGATTTCCAGAGGCGCGGCAAAAAGGTGGGAATGGTCGGCGATGGTATTAACGATGCGCCAGCGCTGGCTCAGGCAGATGTGGGAATCGCTATCGGCGCGGGAACGGATGTGGCAAAGGAAACGGGAGATATTGTTTTAGTAAAAAATGATATGACGGATGTAGTCAAGTCGATTCAACTGGGGCGACAGACGTTGTCTAAGGTCAGACAAAACCTGTTTTGGGCTTTTTTCTATAATGTTGTTGGGATTCCGGTTGCAGCCGGGGTTTTGTATCCGTTGTTTGGAATAAGCCTGAAACCGGAGTATGCAGGATTAGCCATGGCCTTTTCTTCTGTATCGGTAGTGATCAATTCCCTGTTGTTGAAACGCGCTTCATTCCTCCAAAAATCTTTTTAAAATGTCCACAACCTCGTTGCTGCTTGAAACGAGCCTGGCTCCAACAAGCTGTTTATGGTCCTTTTCCACAGACCAAACTACCTGATAGAGCATCTTAACGCTTTTTGCTGATGTCTTTTTCAGGGAGACCTTAAACTCGATCATCGCATAGGTGCCGGGCTTAATTCTATTATTCGTTTCGAAGCACAGTCCATTGATACTGATATTTTTTGAAGTGCCTTCATTTTGAAATTCATCAACTTCCGGCAAAACGACATATTTTAACGGGAAATGAACCGCCACTCTGCGGAGCCCCCTTTTCTCTAAAGAAACAGCGGCAACGTCTTTTGTCTTGGTTTTCTCGGAGGTGTAAATACACACCCTGTTCTTGCCGGTTTTTTTTGCCAGGTACAGCGCTGAATCAGCCTCTCGTATGAGTTCTTTCGCTGAGGTGATGTGATGACCAAATAGAGAAGATAAACCAATACTCGCAGTGAGTTGAATGTCACGGCGTGTGATGGGGAATAAGCTTCCTGCAATTATGACCCTTAATCGTTCCATTACTACGATGCCTTCTTCGATATCAGTTAAAGGCATAATAATACTAAATTCTTCACCTCCGTAACGCGCCAGAATATCGGTGTTCCGTATCGTCTCCATTACCCGACTGGCAAACTGACGTAACACCTTGTCTCCTTCCGGATGTCCATAGGTGTCGTTGATTGCCTTGAAATTATCAATATCAATTAAGGCAATGGAGAGGGGATGTTTATATCGGTGTGCGCGGAGAAATTCTTTTTCTATGGCATCGTCAAAGTAGTGTCGGTTGTATATGTGTGTCAGACTGTCCGTAATTGACAATACCTTTGTTGATTGAAATAAACGGGCATTCCTTAGCGCAATGGCGAGTGAATAACATACGGGGAAAAAGCGCTGAACATCCTCATCATTAAAGGCGTCAGGCTTGTGACTTACCATGGCGGCATATCCGATGTCCTCTCCATTTGCAACGAGCGGAAGTGTAATGGCAGACTGAACCGATAGTGGTTTTATTTTTGCCGGTGTGGGGGCTGTTACATTATTTTCTATAATCTGTTCAATATCTTTTATGGAAACTCCCTTGCCCGATGTGGCTAAAGATATCTGGAAGATGTTATGAACTGCTTGATTGATAAAATGGCTGTCCATAGCGTAATTCTGTAAAACATACACCTTTGGCTTTGCCTCAGCGAAGACGAAAATGAGCAGTACGGTATAATCAAATAATTGAGACATTTTGACCTTTACGTCCGTTATGATATCACGAATTTCTATGTGAGAACAGATATTGGTGTTTATTGTTTGCGGGAGGTTTAACTCGATGGCTTCTTTGTTTGCCAATGAACTGTTGCTTATCCTGCGGGATTTCTCTTTTGTTTTTATGTCCTTCTTTCTAATCAGGGAAAGCAGTTCCGAGGTCTTTTGAAGAAATTCCCATTCGCAGAGGGCATTTTTAATAATTTGTTTCACGAGATCTATGTTATGAATGGGGGTGATGACGTATGCATAAATACCCCAGTTGATGGATTCCTTACCCAGAGACATTTCGTTTTGATGGATCAGGAGCAGTATGCGGGTATTGGGGGAAACGGTCTTGATGAAAGAGACGTATTGTATGATCTTTTGTCTTGAAAACGCACTGTTCAAAATAAAAATGGCGGGTTGTTTTTTCTTTAAGACGGGTTTTAGTGGTGCATTTTTTTTGAGGGATTTGATGTGACAGGAAGGTAATACAAATTTCCTGAGTTTAGACAGGTCGTGCCGATTGCTATCACTAATGAGGAACAGGGGTTTCATAAAAGCTTTTATATTTATGTATAAAAATTATACAAATTCCCGTTGAAATGTCCATAACATTTTTGTGGGTACTATTCCAAAATGAGCGGATTTTATAAAATCCCCGGTTCCGGCTCTTTTCGTGACCGGGCATTGCATGACTGAACTAATATTTCGAGACGTTCATTTCTTCCATCTTCCCCGTAACCATAAACACAATCCGTTCAGCGATATTGGTTACCCTGTCCGCAATTCGTTCGAGATTGTGGGAGACCCACGTAAGGTAAGTAGCCTGATGGATTATTTTTGGATTTTGTATCATAAGGATGAGAAGTTCCCTGTAGACTTGATCATGAAGGGCATCTACCGTGTCGTCTTCATTACAAATACGTCTTGCCGCTTCTACATCCCTGTTTACGAATGCCTTGAGGCATTTATCGAGCATGGATAGCCCTATATCAGCCATTCTGGGAATATCAATGAGGGGTTTTACCAGAGGTTCGTCGCCTATTAACAGGCTTATTTTGGCAATTCCCTCTGCGTGGTCGCCCATACGTTCGAGATCCGTTATTACGCTCAATATGGAAGTCAATACCCTTAGATCAACAGCCATGGGCTGTTGTGTGGCAATGAGGGAAATACACTTCTCTTCGATGGCGAATCGCTTTTTGTTTATCAGGGAATCGTTTGTTATGATCACCCTTGATGCATTCATATCTCTCTTCTGAAGTGATTCTACGGATTTCTTTATGGCATTTGCCACCATATCCGCCATTTCCAGCACCTCGTCCTGAAGATTATTTAATGCCTTATGGTATGCTTCTCGTGTCACGACCTCTCCTTATTTTAATATGTAGGGGCTGAAAATCTTCAGCCCCTACCCGTAGCATGGTTTATGGACTTTTTGGACAGCCCCGAACAATAGTTTAAAATCCTGAATATTAAAATTACCCAAACCTGCCGGTAATATAATCCTCCGTTTGTTTTTCCCGGGGATTGGTAAATATTTCGGTTGTGATATTAAACTCCACGAGCGTCCCCAGCATAAAGAAACCTGTATAGTCAGATATCCTGGCAGCCTGCTGCATATTGTGTGTGACGATAATAACCGTATAATCTTTCTTTAAATCCACCAGCATATCTTCGATCTTGGCCGTGGCAATGGGGTCAAGGGCAGAACACGGTTCGTCAAGGAGTATGATTTCCGGCTCAGTTGCTATTGCCCTGGCAATACAAATACGTTGTTGCTGACCGCCGGAAAGATCGAGGGCGCTGGTACGAAGCCTGTCCTTTACTTCGTCCCACAGTGCGGCTTTTTTCAGCGCCTTTTCGCAAATCTCGTCAAGTACGCTTTTTTTATTGATGCCCTGGACTCTCGGACCGTAAACCACATTTTCGTAAATGGTTTTTGGAAACGGGTTGGGCTTCTGGAAGACCATACCAACCTTTTTCCTGAGTTCCGTGACATTGATTGCAGGGGCATAGATATCCTGCCCGTCTATTTTTATATTTCCCTCTATTGTTACGCCTTCTATAAGGTCATTCAGGCGATTCAAACACCTGATCAATGTGGATTTCCCGCATCCGGATGGTCCGATAAACGACGTAACCCTTTTTTGGGAAATATCCAGGGTTATTCCTTTCAGCGCCTGAGTCTTGCCATAGTAAAGAGACAAGTCTGTGATGACAACTATTGGCTCAGGAATTTTTAACTTTTTTATATCGATGTTGTGCTGTACCACTTTCTGAGTTTATTCCTAACCAATATCGCTGTGAGATTCAATATAAGCACGGTAAAGAGTAAAACGAGTGTTGTTGTATACACCATGGGGATGGCTGCTTCTACGTTTGGAGATTGGAATCCAACGTCGTAAATATGGAACCCCAGGTGCATGAACTTTCTTTCCAGATGCACAAAAGGGAAGTGGCTGTCCAGGGGCAAAGAAGGAGCAAGTTTCACGACGCCCGTAATCATCAGTGGAGCGACTTCTCCCGCAGCCCGTGCCATGGCCAGAATCATGCCGGTAAGCATGCCCGGTGTCGCCTGGGGAAGCACCACCTTCCATAAGGTTTCAAACTTTGTGGCGCCGAGCGCATAAGCGCCCTCCCGTATGGAAGTCGGAACGGAAGACAGCCCTTCTTCTGTTGCTACAACGACTACCGGCACTGTCAGGAGCGCCAGCGTGAGTGATGCCCACAGAATACCCCCGGTTCCAAACGTAGGGGATGGCAGGGACTCCGGGAAAAATAGTTTGTCAATGCCGCCGCCGATGAAATAGATGAAAAAACCGAGACCAAAAACCCCGAAGACGATGGACGGAACACCTGCAAGATTGCTAACCGATATTCTTACAAATCTGGCGACAATATTATCGCTGGCATATTCTTTGAGATATACTGCCGTTAAAACACCCAGCGGGACGACTGCAATACTCATTATCAGCACCAGCATTACCGTCCCGAAAATAGCCGGAAATATGCCTCCTTCCGTATTGGCTTCCCTCGGTTCGCCTGATACGAACTCCCATAACTTCTCAAAATAAAAACCGGTTTTAGCAAAGAATCCCATCTTATTTGGAGCATACACGCGAATAATCTGAAGGACAGGCATTGTTTTTTCCGTCCCGTCGGCTAGCAGCGCGACAATCTCTTTTTCCCTTGCGCTGGTGTAAAGCCCGGTGAGCGTATCCTCTTTTTCCCTGTATGACTTTTCAAGGGCGTCGATATGCGCCCTGATAGCTTCTGTCTTTTTTTGGATTCTCTCCGTTGGCTGCTCCAGCGTGAGGCGTTTCAACTCAAGACGGTATTTTTCCATATCGTAGTTTATATCGCCAATCTCTTTTTTCTCAATGCGCCGTATCTTTTTAAAAAGTGTATGGCTTGTCCCCAGCAAAGCGGTCATTTCTTTTAAATCTATGGGCTTAATGTCATCCCCCTGTTTCAGTCCCTTTAAAAAGCCGTACATATTGCCCCACTCGCGTCTTTCGAAGACCAGCGATTCCGTGGGATACTCACAGGATACAATGTTTGTATTGTCTACCCACCTGAAGTCCAGGCCATAGACGTCTCTATTGCCTATCTTCAATTTCGTTCGATAAGAGCCCTTTTGGTGAGGGATAGACTCGCTCTTTGCAATTTCTCCCAGAACTACAGCGCCGTCCGAAAGCGTCATCTTTGCAATCCTGTGGGGCCAGAATACGCCGAGTCCGTTTATCATGATAAGCACGACTAATCCGCCGATCATTAAGAGGCAGACCGTCAGCGTGCCTGCGGTCAGCCAGATATAAGGATTGCCTGATTTAAAAAGTTTCTTCATAACCTGATTGTATAGAAATTTTCACCTGTAATTGTCATTTCGACTCCTTCGCTTTTGTCATTTCGAGGAACGAAGTGACGAGAAATCTTTCGCTCAGGACAAGCTCCGGTAGAAATCCTGAAGATTCCTCGCTCCGCTCGGAATGACAGACGAAAGGGAGGTTATAACTTGCCATACCTTTGTTTCATTGAATGGCGCACCGTTTCCGCAGCGGTGTTAACAATAAAGGTCGTTACGAAAAGAAGCAGGGCTGCCAGAAAAAGCACCCGGTAAAGCGTGCCGCCAAACGGCGCTTCCGGTATTTCAACAGCAATATTTGCTGCGAGCGCCCTGAAGCCATTAAATAAATTCCAATCCATAATGGGGGTATTGCCCGTTGCCATAAGAACGATCATCGTCTCTCCTACCGCCCTTCCAAAGCCAATCATGACGGCCGAAAAAATTCCCGGACTCGCGGTCGGAAGCACCACCCTGATGGCTGTCTGCCATGGAGTTGCGCCGAGCGCCAGCGAGGCCGATATAAGATTGCCGGGAACATTGCTTATAGCATCCTCGGATATGGTAAAAATAAGCGGTATTATGGCAAATCCCATTGCAAAACCCACGACAACGGCGTTTCTCTGGTCGTATTTCAGACCCAAAACGTCCAGAAGCCATTGCCGGTAATCTCCTCCAAAAAAGAACGATTCAAAGATGCCGTTGAGCTGAATGGATGCATATATTGCCCCGATAATAAATGGTATCAAAAACAATGCCTCTGCCCCGTGCCTGTACCGGTCTTTTCCAAATACCGGCAGAATTTTCCAAATAAGAAGGGCAATGATAATGGAGAGTGTGATAAAAAATGGCATAACGACTATGGAGGGAAATATCCTTTCCATCAATGGCGCCAGCCACAGTCCGGCAAGAAATCCGAGGATGACGCTGGGAAGGGCTGCCATAATCTCGATAACGGGTTTTACTGTTTTTAAGGTTTTATGGAGAAATTGGGATGTGTAAAGTGCGGCAAAGATTCCGATTGGCACTGCGATGATCATGGCATAGAGAGTGCCTTTGATCGTGCCAAAAATCAGCGGCACCAGGCTCAGCTTGGGTTCAAAGTCATCTGTCCCGCCCGTAGATTGCCAGACGAACTCCGGTCTTTCATAACCCTCGTACCATACCGCTCCGAAGAGGGTCTTTAAAGTGGTTTCCGGGTGTGGATTTGAGATATCCCACTGGTATAGATTGTTATGAGAATCAACTGCCAGAATACCATTGGCTTTGGGTGAAAAGGCAATGGCTGTGGGGGCGGATTTTGCTGCAAGGCACAGAAGCGTCTGCTCTGAAGTGGCATGGTTGAGATGAATCGTTCCGTCAGATGCTGCGGTTACAAACCCCTTGTCTCTCGTAGACGGTACAATGGATATAACTGGAGCAAGGTGCGATTTCAGCGTGTGCACATTTTTAAGCATCCAGCCTGAGGCAGATACCTCATCTCTTACCTGCATCCAGACGTTTACACCGCCGCCTTTATCGCCGGCTACCAGCGAAACGTCCCCCAGCAGAAAACCTAAGGCAGTTACTGCCTTATCAGACACCTTTGTCTTTTCTATCAGGAAAGGATTTTCTCTATCCCGCACGTTTATGTGAAACAACTCCCCGGAAGCTGTGCCGACATAAAGATTCTCCATAAAAAGATCGAGCGCCAGAGAAGTTATTTCTAATGTGTTTTCCTGCTCTGTCAAATTTATCGGGTTATGTGTCGCAAGCGTTGTACCGGGTTCCGGTCTTCCTACCCCCCCTTCATCCCCCCCTTGCAAAGGGGGGGAAACGGGGGGAGTAATTTGGTTTAAGCTGCGCGGCGCTATGAGTTCCGTAATATCTTTTTTAATTTCCTTGCTTTCAGCCTCACCCAAAAGAGTTTCTTTTATCTCTGTAGACTTCAGTATTAACCTGCTGTCTTCTGTGCTGACTGCAGTGACTGTTGTGCTATCATCTTTTTTAGACGTAATGCATTTGAAAGCCCTTTTTTCATCGTCAATCTGCGCTACTTCCTCTTCTGATACCACAGGAAGAACGGTTCTTTTTCCATCATCAAATGATTCAGAAAAGTTAATGGAAACCGTTATAATCCTTCCGTCATTCATTCCCAAAGCAAGGTGATTATTATCTTTACTGACTGATGTTATCGTATTACCCGGTAAATTTGTTATTATGGAAGAATCCTTAATACCCGCTATAGTATATCTCTTCAAGACCTCTCCATTTGAGAGAGAGATAAACTCTACATCACCGTTTTTATAAATGACGTAAGCCACTTCTTGATACTCGTCTACTCCTGCGGAGACAACGTTATCACGGAGTAAATAGGTATTTTCCTTTAATACCTTAGCGCCTTTCAGGAGTGGATAGACTTCTAAAAAAATAAATACAAACAAGGCAAGTATTACAAAAATTGTGGCCGCACCACCGAGCGTGATAACCCAGTGGGCGGCCTTGTCAGTTAACCTTCTTTGTCTCAAACTCTTCATATATACGAATTATTCTATTTTTTTAAGTTCCTTTTCAACAACCGATGCTGGTAAAGGTAAAAATCCATCCTTTACAACGACTGCCTGACCTTCTTTACTCAAAATAAATTTTACAAATTCCCTGACCAGGGGATCAAGCGGCTGGCCCGGTTTTTTATTGATGTATATGTAAAGAAACCTTGCCAGCGGATAAGAACCATTGAGGACGTTCTCCATCTCAGCCTCTTTATAGGGTTCTCCTTCTTTAAAGGAAAGAGGCAGGGTATGAACGCCGGATGTCCTGTAACCAATGCCGCTGTAACCTATGGCATATCTGTCTTCGGTTACACCCTGCACCACCGAGGCTGAGCCCGGTTGCTCCTTTACCTCATTTTTATAATCTCCCTTAAAGAGAGCGTGTTCTTTGAAATAGCCGTATGTGCCCGATGCAGAGTTACGGCCATAGAGACTCATTGGCCTGGTTGCCCAATCTCCGGTTAAGCCAATCTGTCCCCATGTCGTAATATCGGTCTTGTATCCTCCTTTTCGCGTCTTCGAAAAGATGGCATCTACCTGCGGAAAACTCAAGCCTTTTAGAGGATTGTCCTTGTTTACGTACACAGCGAGGGCGTCCAGCGAAGTCTTTATCTCCGTGGGCTTATAGCCGTATTTCTTCTCAAAGGCATCGATTTCCGTCGGCTTCATTGCCCTGCTCATCGGGCCTATCTGTGCAGTGCTGGAAATCAATGCGGGCGGCGCTGTCGTAGAGCCTTTGCCCTCTATCTGAATCTTCACGTTCGGATACGTCTTGTTAAACCCCTCAGCCCAGTACGTCATGAGGTTATTCATGGTGTCTGAACCTATACTGTTCAGGTTTCCTGAAACGCCCCCGACCTTGACATAGGGCTTGATATTGGTATCCACTTTGACTGCTTCACTGGCCAAAAGTATACCCGTAAAGCTTAAATTAAAAATTACGGTTGTCAACATTATTTTTTTTAACATGCGCCTTCCTCCTTGCTGGGATATTCAGGAAATATTTATCAATTATTGCTGTTATTTTTTGCATGACGGTTATCGTATTCCTTAACGGCCTCATCCGAGTCAAAGACAACTGTTTCACCATTCGGGCCATGTCCGATTTTGATAATACCCTTGCCCAGTTCCCCGGACTTTTCAAAATCCGCCTTGCGCGCAGGTGAAGCAAAGACGTACAGTCTTCCTTCTTTCTCGACTTCCTGGTAAGCGCTTTCCTTTGATGCATCCGATGCTGATGCGGTTATCTGCACATTTGCGCAAAACATCACACCAGCAAGACCCAGTATCAAACCGAGATTTGCACTCTTTTTATTCAAAATTTCCATGATCTTCATGTTTACCTCCTCCAATTTATTCCGTTTAAGTTCCCCTTAAACTGGGGGGATTCAGGTGGTTGTGTTTTTTCTTGCTCTAAATACTAAAATACAATCTGATACTGTACCCTTACCTGATTATCCTTTTGATCCTGCTCTTCACCCTTTTCAGTCACATAGTGGCCATAATCAGCCTGTATCTTGGACCTATGGGCACGGAAGTAATAGTTTATACCGGCGCTATATTCCTTTCCAATATCATTTTTAACATCGTTGTTAGGATCAAGCATAGAGTAACGGGCTGCAATTTCCAGTTTTTTCGGTATCACGAAATAGCCGGCCTGGGTAAAGAACCCGTCGGAGTCCACCGTATCGCCGTCTGATTCAGGGTCCTCAGTCATTACGAAATACTCATTATGCCATGAGAGACCTCTGTATTTCATACTTAATTCTGCAACTCCGGCTATCGTGTCTGTATCCTCAAGTTTTTCATCTTTTCTCTTTGCGTTAAAAACCACGGAGCCTGCAACCGACATCTTAAATTTTTCCGTATACTTCACGTCTGTTTCATCAATAGTATCGTATTTCCCAAACGGGTTGTATCTCAGATTAAGCACATACATAAGTTCATTATCGAGGTTATCGTCCGCTTTTCCTTTGCTCAATGCCTTCACCTGATCTTCCCTTTCGGCAGGGTCCTCGCCGGCGCCCTGAAACACTGCGGCATGGTATTCAATATGTCCGTCAAAAGGTTTTCCGTAGATGTCTACACCGTAATCACGGTCCTGATCGAATGCCTCACTGGCAATGGCCCTGTCCTGGAACAGGAGCTTTGCAGAGGTTGTCATCCTTTGCTGGTTAAATGGCACCTTAAAGTATCCCATCTTGACATTTAATTCTTCAAGTGGCGTCCAATACACATAAAAATCCCTTATGCCCACATCAAAGCTGTCTCCATCCAGTTCAATATAATAATGCACCAGTTTGCTATAGACGTTTCCACCAAAACAAAGCCTTGCTCTGCGGACGTCGATATTGTTTGTATCTCTATAGCCATAATCTGCGTCATTATCTTTATAAGTATACCGGAATTGCAGCCTGCCGCCAATGCCTAATGAATATTTGTCGTCAGGTGATCGGAATACAATCGAATACTTCTCTTCGTCAGGAGTGTAGAGGGCAGCAACCCCCGGCATACCAAGCGACATCTCTTTCCTTGCCTCGTCTGTTGATAGGTAGTCTTCTATCTCATGCTTAATCTCTTCCTTTGTAGTTGGTGCACCCTCAACACGATTTTTCAATGCCTGTATTTGCTCTTGCTGCCTGAGCACCGATTCTTCCATCTGCTTCAAT
>Ga0194126_10004400_pt1 | contig 21531 bp, 16 predicted proteins | sample TA2KigC150mmetaG_FD_148641 | JGI IMG/M metagenome (GOLD analysis project Ga0194126, IMG submission 148641) | Freshwater microbial communities from Lake Tanganyika, Tanzania - TA2015035 Kigoma Deep Cast 150m | ecosystem: Environmental > Aquatic > Freshwater > Lake | place: Tanzania: Lake... | reverse complement strand
GCCATCACCGACGTCCACGGCGGGGCGGGCGAGAAGGCCGCTGAATTTTTCCTGCGCTGCGCGGGCCTGGCCTCCGGAAAGGGCTGGTCGCACGAGGACGCCGCCCGGGCCGTCATCCGCGATTACATCCGAGAGGGCAGGCGTATCGAAGGCATGGGCCACCGGGTCCACACCCAAGACCCTCGCCGGGACGTGCTTTGGGCGCTCGCCGAGCGGAGCGGGCTGGCCGGGCCGTGCGTCGCCATCTCGCGGATCGCCGGCGACATGCTGCGCGAGGTCCGCGGCCTGGACCTGCCGATCAACGTCGACGGCGTCATCGGGGCCATCGTGGCCGACATGGGCCTCGAGCCGAAGGTCGCCAAAGCGCTCTTTATCTTCGGCCGGCTGATGGGGCTCTCGGCCCACTATTTCGAGGAAGTGACGACCCAGCCGGTCATGCGGACGATCAACTTCCGCGAAGCCGTCTACCGCGGCGCCCCCGAGCGCCCGTATCCCCGCTGAAAATTGGGGGGAGCGGTACACGGGCTTCAGCGTTCACAGACAGGCCCCTCTTTTTTTCCGTCACCAGGAGTTGACGTTTGCGGCCGAAAAGCCGTCGCTGGCTCTTGTCTTCGAGCAGGCCGCTCTGCCGGCGGCCGAGGAGAGCGGGGAGTACGAATTGCGGGTGAGGCCAAAAAGGGGGGAGCCTTGCCTCGTTTGGCCGTATTGTCCGCCCTCCGGACTGAGCATTGGATCCGCGGAGGTCCGGCCCTCCCGATTTTGGGCTCTTGACTCCAGCCTATGGTCGGGCTCTTCTCTTTGTGCGATGGGACGGCCTGATTCCGAGCTTGAAGGCGGCGCTCTCAAACCGAGTGAAAAAAAGGCAATTCCTATACTTACGACCAGGGTGGCCTTAAAGGCGGGTGGCTGTTGCATGGCGTCTGTATGGAGTTGAACCCGCCCCACGAGACCCCCCACATGCCGACACGGCCGTTTGAACCCGGCAACTTGGAAAGCTGATCGATGATTTCGCAGGCGTCGGCGAGTTCCTGTTCAGAATATTCTCTTCCAGGGAGAACTCCTTCAGATGAGCCGGTTCCGCGGGTGTCTACCCTGGCCACAATGTAGCCGCACTTGGCATAATAGCTGTGCACATAGAAAACATCCCTTGTGAGAGAAGAGGTAGGCCAGGAGCGGTTGGTGCAACTGGCCTGCGGGATGCGCAAGGTTCGGTTGCCGGGCCGGCGGGAAGAGCTGACCCTGGTCGTGGTCAAGGGCTTCGGCGAAGAACCGTTGATGATCCTCACCAATCTCCCAGTGCGCCGGAGCCGGAAGTCGGTCTGGCACGTGATCCAGTCTTACATCACCCGCTGGCGGATCGAGGACGTGATCCGCTTCGTTAAGCAGAGCTACCGGTTGGAGGAAACGCGCTGTCTGACCTATCGCCGCCTTCAGGCGCTGTGGGTGTTGGTGACAGCCGCCGCCTACTTCGCCGCCGTCTATTTGGGGCTCCGGATGAAGCTCCGGGTCTTGGCGGGCCATGTGTTGCGGGCCTCGAAGCGGGTCTTCGGCATCCCGGACTTCCGGCTCTACGCGCTGGCCGATGGGATCAGGCAGTTCCTCTACAGCCAAACGCAAGGACTGAAGCGGTTCTTCGAACTCCAGGACCAACCACCGATCAAGCCAAAACTCTTCAGCCCGTAGAAAAAATGGGGGAAGTCCTCGAGACCAACTGCTTGACAAAATAGAAAATAAAATGTATCTAACCTTTTTAGCGGAAAATGAAAACAAATAGCCCTTTTCTCGCCCCTCCAACAATCAGCGAAGCCATTTATCGGTACATGAAAATGGAGATTATCGAAGGCAGGCGCCTGCCGAATGAGAGGCTTCAGCCCAATGAAATCGCCAAGCTCTTCAACGTCAGCCCCACCCCCGTGAGAGACGCCTTTCTGAAGCTCGTCTCCGAGGGATATCTGGTCCTGAACACTCGAAAAAGATTTCTTGTTCACGAGAAAACCAATGCCGAGGTCAAACAGCTCTATGAGATTGTGAGAGCTTTGGATAAGATCGCTCTGAGAAGCGTTATGCGAACCATTAAAAGAGAAACCATTGACGCTTTGAAGGAGATGACAAGCAAGCTGAGTGAATACTACGAAGCCAATGATACCCAAAGCTATCTGCGGCAGAATCTGAAAATCCATGAGACGATTTGGAAAAAGTGCGAAAACAAGTTTCTTAACGATACCCTAGTTCAGGTCATGGAAAAGATAGCCATCTACCGGAGGCACCATAATTTCGCCCCCTTTTCCTCCCGCTCGGCGATCAAGAAATCGCATAAAGACCACTTGATTATCATGGAACTGATTGAAGCCGGGGACATCGATCGGCTGGAACAAATCATCGACCTTCATTGGGGAGAAGAGTTTTCCGTTGAGAAGCCGGACGGAACTGGCTGAACTCGGCCAGTCCCGGCGGCGCTTACCAAATATCACCCACCGTGAAGCCCTCGGGGAAGGGATCCTCGGAGTCGACGACGTAATTGGCGAAACCGGTGATCCAGGCGGTTCCCGATATCGTCGGTATGACCGCCCGATAGCCGCCGACTAACGTTTCCTCGATAAGCCGGCCGGTAAAGATCGTTCCGAGGATTCCTTCGTGGCGGAAATCCTGGTTCAGGCCCAGCCTTCCCTTGGCGTAGAGCGCAGCCATCCGGGCGCACGTTCCCGTCCCGCAGGGAGATCGATCAATGGCACCGGTCCAGGTGGAACGATTTTCCCAGTTGAGAGTTCCCGTCGATACGATAACGGCGTTTTTGAGGTCCGCCCCCGGCCCGGAGGGGGGCCCTGAAAGTTGGGCGATCGTTATCCCAGCAAAGCCCGGCTGCTCGGGATGGACGACAGGAAGCTGTTCCCGGGCGGCAGCCTTGATCATTTCCCCGACGCGGACGATCTCCCTCCCTTCCTCCGGGACCAGCCTCAATCTCAATGGAGCCGCTTCACTGATGACATAGAACATACCGCCGTAGGCGATATCTACGAGAACGCGGCCAAGATACGGGACCTCTATTGGGGTATCCAGATAGACGGCGAAGGCGGGAACGTTGCGGAAGGTCACCTTTTCGACTTTGCCGTTTCTGCAGTCCGCCCGGACCCGGACAAGTCCTGCGGGCGCTTCGAGCGTCAGCTCCGTGACCGGCTCGAGCATCGGTACGATGCCCGTTTCGAGGAGCACGGTGGCGACGCAAATCGTGTTGGTCCCCGACATGCCGGGATATTCTGTTTGCTCCATGATGATGAATCCGGCGTCGGCCTCGGGACGGGTCGGGGGGAGGATCAGGTTGCAGTTCGCGGCCGGATACCCGCGGGGTTCGCGAAGCATGAGCTTTCTCAAGCCGTCGGCCTTAGTCAAAAAGTGGGTCATTTTATCGAACATCGTCGCTCCCGGGACGTCCATCACGCCGCCGACAATGACTCTTCCCGGTTCTCCACAGGCATGGGTGTCGACGGCTTGAATCAGGCGTGAGATCCGCATTGTTGGCACTCCAGAAAAAAGATTACTAGGGGTCCGAATATATTGGACACCTGGATCCATGATCCCAGGCCGAGGACGAGCGCACCGACCTTCGTGGCCGCAACGATCGTGTCCATCAGCCTGATGGCCTGGACCTTCGTGTCCTGGATACTAAATGTCGCGTTGAGGATCGGGAGCGCGCCCGTCGCGTCGATGAGAGTGCCGCCGATAAGGGCTAAAGCGCCGTCTCCCTGAAATTCTTCTGCGATACCGAATGAAGTGGCGAAGGCGAGAAAAGCGACCACGAGAAGGCATTTCCTGAGTTGAGGATTCATCATTGGACTTGCTTTCTTGATCATGTTTTTCAATGGGCTATCTTCAGTTTCTTGAGTCAACCGGGATCGCCCTCCGCTGCCGGCCCGGTGGCGAGGTTAGTTATCGTGACGAACCACAGTTCTCGCCCGCCCGGCGTGTGGCCTATGCTGTGGACCTCCATGATAGCCGGCCGTACGGCTACCCAGCCCTGTAAGAGCCGCGGCATTTCGTCGTAAAGGAGGATACGGTCGAAGGGAAGCGCAGGCAATATCGGGCCTTCAGGCTGAGCCGTTGCCGCCATCCAGGAGTTCTTGTCACGGTCCGGCGCCTGAGTGCATGCGACGGCCGTTCCCAGCGCGATAATCAGGGATGCGATGGCGAACGTCTCAATACGCTTTTCTAGTATGGCCATTGTCTGCCCTTTCCGTCCGTGAAGGATCATGATGGATCTATGGAAGCTTGATGTGTTTTTCCCAAGCGGCGAGCGAAGCCTGCGCTTGGGTTTTCCTGGTCGTATCCTTCTCTTGAGTGATGGCTAAATAGGCCTTGATCCAGTGTACAGCTTCCCGGAAGGCGCCGGTTTTCCCAAGGAACATCGCATAGGCGTGATATGTGTCGGCGCAAGGATGGCGTTGCGAAGCGTCCTTATAGACCTCACGCGCTTTCTCGGTCCGTCCGGTCATCACAAAGATATGACCGATATCCAAGTCCAGCGAGTAATCCTCGGGATACTCCTTTTTCAGTTCGTCGTAGGAACCAAGGGCCTCTTCATGCCGGCCGACGGCCGCCAGAGCATAAGAATATCTATGCCGAAGGGTTTTATTTTCTGGCTCGATCTTCAAGGCTTTAAAATAATGACCGAGGGCGTCGTCCCATTTCCCCAGCATCGCAAGCGCGCTTCCTGATAAAAACAGGGCATCAAAATCATTCGGCTGATGATCAAGCAGGGCTTGCCCAACGCTTAAGGCATCCTCCAGGCGTCCTGATCTGAGGTAGAAACCCATCAACCGCGAAAGGACAAGAACAGAGCCTGGGAACTTGCCACGAGCTTCTTCCAGGAGCTCTAAGGCATCGCTTGTCCGGTCCATCTTCATCAATAAGAATCCTACACTTACATAGTGGGATGGGACATCAGGGTTTTTTCGAAGCAGTTCGCGATAATAATCAAGGGCAAGGCCGAAGCGCCCTTCTCCCTCCATCAGATGGCCGCGATATAATAGGAGATAATCATCGATCTTCTCCTTGGGATTGGGCAACGGTTGATCGCTTTGGGGGGTCGGTCCGCCCGCCCCCAGATACCCCAAGGATCGCAGCTTCTCTTCGTCCTGGGATGTGGGCCTTCGTGTTGATGCCGGGGCCGGCCGCGCATTCCTTTCTATGATCTCTTGCAGCTTTTTGATCATCCTCCGGGAAACAGACGGGGCCTTCTGAAAAAGGTTATCCGCCTCTTTGGGGTCATTCTTCAAGTCATACAGTTCGGGCCGCGGAGCCCGGATGAATTTCCAGAAGCCGTCGATAAGCCCTATCAGCTCGGACCACCCGAAATTCTCTCTCGGATAGAAGGTTTCGAGATAAACCGGAAGATCTTCTGTCTTGCGGCCCGTGATCCAGGGAAGCAGCGAGACTCCTTGGACCGTCATGGGCACATCTATAGTGGCCAGCTCCAGAATGGTCGGCATGATGTCTATCAGCCTGACCTTGGCAGAGACGGCTGCCCCCCGAGGGAGCTTCTTTTCGTGGACGAAGATGAGCGGCACCCTCATCGTTGCCTCGTACAAGAAGAGCCCATGATCGATCTCTTGGTGCTCTCCCAGGGCTTCGCCATGGTCTCCGACGACGATGATCAGCGTTTTGTCAAGGATGCCCTTCTCTTTCAACTTATCCAGCACCATTCCTATGACCGAGTCCATATAGGCGATCTCCCCGTCGTATTTGCGATCCGAGAACTTTTCTTTGAACGGCGGGGGAGGAACATAAGGAAGGTGCGGGTCGAAAAAATGAAGCCAGGCAAAGAACTTTTTTTCATAGTTCTCGGACAGCCACGGGATGAAAGCGTCAAACACTTCTCCCGCGATCCTCTCCGAGCGGAAACTCTTGAGGATCTCTTCTTGATCGAAATTGTCGTCATAGACATCAAAGCCGCGGTCCAGTCCGAAACGCGAATCCAGAGTAAAAGAGGCCACAAAAGCCGAGGTTTCATACCCCGCATTCAGGAATGCTTCCGCAAGCGTCGGAATTTGGTCATTCAGGTAATAGAAGCCGTTATTGCGAACCTGATGATAGAGAGGCAGGGTCCCGGTCAGGATCGAACAACAAGACGGGAGGGTGAGAGGGACGTGCGCATAGGCATTGATAAATTGAACACCTCGCCCCGCTAATCCGTCCAGATGAGGTGTCAAAGCCTTCGCGTATCCATAGCAGCCGAGGCGGTCGGCACGCGTCGTGTCAAGGGTGATAAGGAGGACATGTCGAATGTCGTCAGGCTTCGCTGCCCGAAGAGCCTCCGGGGACATGACTAAGGGAAACCCCAATGCCGCCCCGCATAGAATGAGTTTTACTAAGCGCATTTTCTCTGATTATTCCATAAATATCAGCAAATTTGAAATGGTGAGCGCCCCCCTAAAAATTCGAGGCCCGCGCTCAAGTTGAGATAGGTGTCGGACCTGTAGCCGGACGCCTCCTCAAGCTTGTCATAGAAAACGTGCTTGATGTTGGGTATGATGACGATGTTCTCGGTGATTTTCCATCCAACCTCCCCGATGACAAGGCCCCTCAGGGAGATGCCGAAGTCCCTTGATGATCCGAACATCTGGAGGTCGCATGGGGTCTTTTCAAGAACTCTGTATCCCCATAAGGGCTCGATGTTCTCCCCGGACGGGGTCGAGATAATGCCCACTTGAGGGTCCTGCCCCAGGAAATTGTAATTCAGGAAGGCGTCCTTGACGAACGGGACCAAGAGAAAGTTGGATATGAAATCGCCGGAAGAGCTCGTCTCCAGTTTGAAACGGAACGAAAGGCTCGAGGATAGGGCGTTTTCGAACGTGAGGTTGATGCGCCGGAACCCGAAGCCATGCTGTCTTTGGAATTCTGGATCGTGGTGGCTGATGATCTGGGTCGAAGGCTCGGCATGCCCCATGGCGCCTAAGGCGACGAGCATAGCGGCGAGGGCAATAAGGGGCAACCTGAATATCGAACAGAACCTTTTCTTACCCATGCCCAACGCCACGCTTCATGAATGAAGCTCAATTCTGGGGCTTGCCTTTTAGTTGCCAATTTAGGAAAGCCATCTCCCAGGCCGCATCGCGCAACTGCCTTGATGGGGTGCGCCCTCCCGAGTGACCAGTGCGCTGGCCATAGTTAAGAATAATCGGCTGGCCGGAAGAAGTCGCCCATTGTAGCTTCGCCACAGTCTTGCGGGCTTCGATGGGGCTAACGCGGCTATCCATATCGCCCGCTAAGACCAAGACTGCTGGATACTCGACTCCAGCTCTAATATTTTGGTAGGGTGACCAACGGATGATGAAATCGAATTCCTCTGGCTTGCTGGCATCTCCATACTCAAAAAGGGCCGGCGGGTTGATCTGGGAGTATCGAGGGAATCCGACAAGGTCAAATTCGGGCAACAAAGCAACGACAGCTCGAAAAAGGTCTGGTCGCTGGGTCATGGCAGCACCCACGAGCAGCCCACCGTTGCTGAGGCCTTTAATGGCTAGCTTAGCCGGGCTGGTATAGCCAATGTTACAGAGGTATTCAGCTGCACTGATGAAATCATCGAAAACATTCTGTTTGTGGCGAAGCATGCCTCCCTTGTGCCAGGCACGCCCGAACTCGCTTCCACCGCGAATGTTCGCGGTTGCAAGAACGCCGCCTTCTTCGATCCATAAGGCATCATATCCAGTGAACGAAGGCAGGATGGGCCAATTGAAGCCGCCATAACCGGTTAGAATAGTGGGATTGGAGCCGTTAAGGATGAGGTTCTTTTTATGGACGATCCAAATGGGGAGCCTGGTTCCATCATTCGACTCACACCACTCTTGCTTGACGACGAAATCCGAGGTATCGACGGGAGAGGGAGCTTGATGCCATATCTTCCTTTCCGTCGTGGCAAGGTCATAGGTGTATACCGTTAATGGCTGGGTGAACGACTCGTAGGTGAACATCAGCGTTCCTGCCTTGTTCGTCGCCCATGGCAGGCTGGCTTGCCCTTGCCCCGGAAGCTCAACCTCGCGGATGAAGGTGCCGTCTGGCTGGCAGATGTGGATGACATTGTAGGCGTTACGAATATAGAGCAGGAATAATTTACCTTCCTCCCTAGCCAACCCTTGCAGGACATTGCGTCGCTCAGGAACGATTTCTTTCCAATTCTCAGGGGATGGTTCGTTCAGGTCAATCTCCATCACCCGGCCGAAGGGGGCACCATAGTCTGTGATAACCCACAATTTATCATCTATCCAGTAGGGCAAGAATTGTGCGTCTATGTCCTTGACGATCGGTTTCCAGCCGCCTTGATCACCGATGCCCTTGATGTAGAACTCCTGCCGCTGCCAGCCTATGCCAACGGAACAAAATAGTTTTTCCCCACCCTCAATCTCATGGACATTAACCCAGTATTCTCGTTTTGCAGCCTGGAAAATAACCCGATCATTCTCCACAGCGGTCCCGAGTTTGTGAAAAAAGACCTTTGCGCCGTGCTTCTTGTCATCAACAGAATAGTAGAATCCATCTCCAGCAGTGTTGAAAGCAAAATGCCAGTGCATTCCCCGCTGAATAACATCATCAAGGTCCCGGCCCGTCTCCAAGTCCAGGATGCGCAGAGTAACCTCATCCTCGCCCCCGTCACGAACACCATAGGCTAAATATTTGTTATTAGATGAAATCCCTACAAATCTCACAGTGACGGTAGGTTCCTTGGAGATCCTGTTAGGGTCTAGGACGAGCGTTTCCTCCCCGTTCAAAGACGATCGAGAATATATGGCTTCTCGATCCGCGCCTTTCGGTTTCTTGCTATAGAATAAACGCTTCCCAACGAATCTCGGGACTGATATGCTTTCTGCAAAAAAAATGGGCTCAAGCTTCAGGGTCACATGACTTAGAGAGGGAAGTTGTTCGAGGATGGCCTCGGTGTATATCTCTTGATCTGCTAGCCATCGACGTGTCTCCTTGCTCCACTGGTCTTCGAGCCAACGGTATGGATCGGGAAGCCTATGTCCATGGATCTCCTCGATATAGGCGATCCTTTTAGACCCCGGGGTCTTGGGAAGATCCCATGATATGGCCTGAAGTCCGAGGACAAGAGCCGCAAATAGACAGAACCAAATAATCCTTTGTTTCATGAAAAACGCCTCCATGCCTTATCGCTTAATAAGATGATTATGTCAATATAGTTCCGGCACAAACACTTGAATCGCTTTTTAGTGTTTGCGTTGTTTCATAAGGGGACATCGGCTGACCTGCCCCGTAGCATTGTGCCAGCCCTAGAGCGAATATTCTGACAATGGCTCTTCCCGGTTCACCACAGGCACGGGCGTTGACGGCTTGAATCAGGCGTGAGATCCTTATTGTTGGCACTCCAGAAAAAAGATTACAGGGGGTCCGCACATATTTTTCCCAGGCTATCTGGACACCTGGATCCAAGAGGCCAGGCCATACCAGGGATCGTTCATGGCCAGGACATGCCCGCTCATTGTTTTGCCCCGAAGTCTTATGTCTAACAAAATGATATGGGGAACATGGGCGGTATCTTCTGTTTTCACTTCTCCATAAGATTGGCCCTGCAGTAGACCCTCATGCCAATCAATGTCATTGAGAAGGGTCTCCATTTGATCCTTGATCTTGATGTGGACATCCCCATCTTTCTGAAATGTCATCTGGACAGGGAGGACGCCGTTGAAGGATTTGATCTCTCCTGCCCATGTTCCAACAAGGGACTCCAATGAGAATTTTTTGCTGGGCTTCTTGTCAGCGTCCTCCGCTTTTTTTGTTTTCAGATTTCCCGAATATTTTGGCAATAGAGAGGCGAATATTTCATCAGAAATCTCATGGGTCAGATCATTTCTCACATTGCACAGCACAACAACAGCCACATTCTCTGAAGGGATTATCTTCAATACCGTGCTCACTCCCGGCATTCCTCCTCCATGAGAAACAGAGCGATAGCCGTTGTCATCTTCATTTACAACCCAACCAAGCTTATATCTCACGTTGGGCAGCTTATTGTCGGTATGCCGCTGCATCAGATCTATTGTTTCATCTTTCAAAACCTGTGCCTGGCCCCCCAGATGATTTTTGAGATGAAACATGCCGAATCGAACGAGGTCGTGCGCGCTCGAAAAGACAGCGGATGCACCCCTGTGGTCGGAATCATAGAATGGAACGGGCGAGAGATCGGATTCATATCTTTGCGCCGCAGAGGCTTCCGGGGCCGGAGCGGTTGACACAAAAGTGTGCCGCAAGCCCAGGGGAAGGAAGACTTCGCGACGCATGAATTCGTCATAGCTCTTTCCTGATACTCTGGAAATAATATAGTCCAGAATCCCATAACCCAGATTGGAGTAGTGATGAACTTCTCCCGGAGGATTTACAAGAATTCCATACCGGCGAATCGTCTCATCCATGCCGGGGGGCCTTAGGGATTCGTCTTCATAAAAAAAGTGCCAGTGGGAAGGAAGCCCCGAGGTGTGGTTAAGGAGCTGCCCCACGGTTGCATCGGAGGCTTTCCCTTCATAAGCCGTTAATTTTTCCTTCCCCAGGTAATTGTCGGTAGGCATTTCCAAATCAACGAGGCCGCGTTCGACAAGAACCATAACGCCCGTGGCCGTTATCGGCTTTGAGATGGAAGCCAGCGAATACGAGGTCTGAGGGGTGGCTTTGATCTTCTTCTCCCTGTTTGCCCAGCCGAAGCTTTCTTCCCATATTATTCTTCCGTCTTTGGCGACAGCGACGGAAACCGATGGAAGCTTATCCGATTCAACGAGTTTGATGATTTTCGAGCGGACGGTGGTGAACTTTTCATTGCCGAGCGCCCGGCCGAAATTGGCAGTCGATGGCCCGATGAGGCTCGGGTTTATGGCGGCAATCAGGATGAGACCACTCAATACCTTTTTCATTCTTTCCTCTCCTCGAGATAAGATCTCCGGCTCTCCTGCGCAAAATATCGAATGGCCCGTTGCCCAATATTTCCGGCCTATTTATATTGGTGGATTTTTCCGCCAATCATCACGATCTCGGGGTGGCCGAGGGCATCGAATGATTTAAGGGGGTCGCCGCTGATGACCTGAAGGTCGGCCAGCTTCCCGGCTTCAATGGTCCCCAGCTCGTCGGCCATGCCGAGTATGAGCGCGCCAACCTTTGTTGCCGCGACGATCGTTTCCATGGGGCTTGCGCCGAGTTCCACAAAATATTTCATCTCGGTCAGGTAGATCCCCGGGTACAGCTCCATGAAATGCTCGACGACATCGGTCCCGATTCCCATGACGATCTTTCGATCTCGGGCTTTTTTGAAGAGCGTTTCGTGCATCGACAGGGTCCAGTGCCGTTTTTCAATTAGATAGCGACTGATCTCTTTTGCCTTGTAGAGTTCCCGGTAAGCGGCTAAAGTGGGAACAATGTAAACGCCTTTATTGGCGATCAGATCGAGAACATCATCGTCCATTTCGTTGAGGTGTTCGATGCAATCGACTCCTGCCTCGACGGCGATCCGGGTCATCGATGTCGGGATGGTGTCAGACAACCCACCGCCATGGCTTGTAATTGCCATTCCCTGGAAATTCGCTTCATCAACGGCGGCCTTGGCCTCTTCGAGCGTGTAAGTGGGCGAAATTTTAATGTGACGGAAGCCCGCTTTGGCCATTTCTCGGACAGCTTTCCGGAATTCCCAGGGGCCGTCAACGGCGATATTTCCCGGGACTCCATCCCCATGCCCTCCCGTCGTGGTTATCAGCCCCCCACAGCTGAAGAGGCGGATCGTATCGATATATCCTAGCTTCTGTGCGCTCAAAAGAGCCTGCATCGACTCAACAGGGGCACCGACGTCTCTGACCGAGGTGACACCGGTTCTCAGCATCATTTCCATAACGTGCACGGCTCGGAGGGTTTTCAAGCTAAGGCTGTCCGTGTGATATTGGATTTCGGAATAGGGAAAAGTGATGTGAATGTGGAGGTCGATGAATCCGGGAAGGAGATATTTTCCCGAAACATCAATTCTTTTAGCCCCCTCCGGTACTTTGATTTGATTCGCCGGGCCGACGGCCTTAATCTTCTTGCCCTGGACGAGCACCACGGTATTGGAGATAGGGGAGGCCCCCGTTCCATCAATGAGAGTACCGCCCACGAATGCAATGATTACCTCTTCTTTTTTCTCCTCCGGGATGCTCAATGAGACCGTTAGGAGAAGAAAAACAATAATGAGAAGAAAATGCTTAGGCTCGAAATTCATCCTTTTGCTCCTTTCATTCTAAATAACCTTTTATTAAAAAGCTTTCTTAAGTTTTTTGAGCCAGGTTGGGTCAACCTCAACGCCGATTCCAGGACCTTCGGGTAGGGTGATGATCCCCTTGTCGATGGTGATCCCTCCGATGATCGGATTCGCCTTAATGAAGAAGAAGGAGCTGTCCAGATCGGCAAATATGATATTGGGTTGAGAAGCGTGCAAATGGGCCCCTGCGGATATCGACAAGTTGCTTTCCAGCATACACCCGATCATACATGGGAGGCCGGCGGCTAGGCCGAGATGGGCTATCCTCAGGCCGGACAGAATGCCGCCGGATTTCATGAGTTTGATATTCAGATAATCACAGGCATCGGATTTTATGAGTTTCAGAGCATCCGCAGGCGTGAATAAGGATTCATCAGCCATGACGGGGATTGAGGTGCCTTGTCTGACCTGTTTCAACCCGTCCAGATCCCAGGCAGGAACCGGCTGTTCCACAAACTGGATGTCGTATTCGGCTAAGCGATCCAGGTTTTTGAGAGCTTCCGGCACTGACCAGGCTTGGTTCGCATCAATGCGGATGTTCACATTGGGTCCCGCCGCTTCCCGCATGGCTCTGATTCTCGCCACATCGCTCTCCATGGAGACGCCGACTTTGGCCTTGATTGTCTTAAAGCCTTTCTTGACAATGTCCAAAGCCCGAATCCCGCTTTCCTCGGGAGAATGTAGAGCGATCGTTAAATCCGTTTCAAAGGAATTTTTGGTGCCGCCCAAGAGCTTGTAAAGCGGGAGCCCCGAGGTTTTCCCCAGGATGTCAAATAGGGCCATGTCAAAGGCGGCTTTGATGCTCGGGTTGTGAGGGATGAAAGAATGGATAGAATTCATGACGGGGACATAATTCAAGGCATCCTGCCCAGTGACCAAGGCAGCAATGTCCTTTGCGGCGGCTATGGAGGTCGCTTGAGTATCGCCTGTGACAGCCGGGAACGGGCTGGCTTCTCCCCAGCCTTCAATCCCCTGATTGGTACGCAAACAGATCAGGACATTAAGGGCCTCCTTCATTTCTGCGATGGCCATTTTAAAAGGCTCAAAAAGAGGTAGATTATAATAGAAGATGTCGACTTTGGTGATCTTGGCGTTGGGTATCGGGGGCCGTTTCAAAAGGGCTGGCCCGGCGCTCCGCTCTTGATCCCGGCCCAAGAGATTCTTAAGAGAAAATGCACTGATGCCGATGGAAGCAAAAAAAGCTCTTCTGGAACGATACATGAATTCTCTCCTTTTGGCGCTCTTTGGATATATAATGTATTTTGTACTTTATTAAAGAAGGTTACTGTTGTCAATAAAAAAAGCTTGACAATATTTAAAATATAATATATCTCAAAATGGCAATGTGTCTAAGCCCAGAGGAGCTCGGGTTTGAATTTGCTTGGGCAATTTCGAATCAGCTCCCTTCTCTTCCCCGTCAGGGAAAGGCAATGTACCGCTCAATCATCCTAGATAAACTGCTTGAGGAGGAAAGGAATGTCTAAATTCTTGCGTCTCTCGTTTGCTTCTCTTTTGGTCCTCTTCCTTTTTTCTGGAGTTGCCATCGCCCAATCAAGAGAGGCAGGTATGATCCAAGGCAGGATCACAGATGAAGCGGGGGCTGCCCTGCCCGGGGTGAATGTGGTGGCCACATCACCGAACCTCATGGGAACGCGAGCCGCCATGAGCGACCAGGACGGGAAATACCGGTTCTCGGCATTGCCGAACGGAACCTATGCGCTCGAGGCCTCCTTGCCGGGTTTCACCACGGTAAGGTTGACTGACGTCACCGTCCGCGCTGGCACGACGGGAACTGTCGATATCGTCATGACCGCCGCCAAGATTGATACGCAGGTTCTTGTTATCGGGCAGGCGCCCCTTGTCGATGTCTCGGACTCTTCAATCGGAAGGACTTATTTTTCCGAGGATTTTCTGGAAAATATTCCCACTCCCAGAGACACATTCCGGCTGATCAATGCTGCTCCCGGAGTTGCGTCTATGAGCGTTCATGGCTCGGGTGATCATACTGGCAACCTCTTTCAGGTGGACGGTGTCGAGATCAGTGATTCCTGGTTTGGGGGGGGGATGTACACGGCGACCGTCGATTATAGCATCATAGAAGAATCGCAGCTCATCTCCCTTGGGGCGCCGGCGGAATACGGCAATTTTACCGGTTCCGTTTTCAACATAATCACCAAATCCGGCGGGAATTCCATCAGCGGCGACGCCCATTTCTACGTCAAAGGCAAGAACTGGCAGAGCAGCCATATCGACCAAAACGATCCGCAATGGTCGCTCCTCGCCGAAACGCCCGTCGTCCAAACATACGATGCTGGCTTCCATCTCGGCGGCCCCATCCTTAAGGACAAGCTCTGGTTTTTTGGCGGTTATAACTATTACAAATCGACAGAAGAAATGATCTCGTTGGAGAAGACACGACCCCTCTGGTTTCCCAAGGCTTTTTTCAAGCTGACATTTCAGCCGAATGAGAAAAACCGACTCAATGCCTTCTTGGAATATCACAGATCGACTCAAGAAAATATGACCTGGAGTCCTCTCGTTCCAACAGAGGCCAACTACAAGTTTGTCTATCCTGTGTGGGTCGGAAATTTGTCTTTCCTTCATACGTTTTCACCCCAGACCATTCTCGATATGAAATTCTCCGGCAATTACATCATCAACGATTACATCCCCAATTCCGGCCGCGATCTCCCGGGCCATTATGACTTGATTACAGGCGAGTCCTCCGTAAACAGCGACTTCTGGGCGTACTGGACGTCGAGTCGGTATGCTCTCAGGACCTCTGTGTCTCACCACGTCGAGAACTTTTTAAAAGGCTCGCATGACCTGAAATTTGGCCTGGAAGTCGAGAGAGCCCGGGGGGGCGGCACGTCCGACGCTACCGGCGGGTTCACCTATTGGAACCTCGATGGCGAGCCCTATCAGGCTTATGCATGGTCATACAAGTCCGATGGGATAAATTGGAGATATACGGGCTATGTGCAGGACTCCTGGAAAGTGTCTGATTCCCTCGTCCTTAATCCGGGCTTGCGATTCAGCATGATTAGAGGAAGCATTCCTGACCTCGCCCGGACCGTTTATTCGCCTACTAATCTGGAACCCCGGATCGGGCTTGTCTGGGATATCGAACGGAGCCACAGGACCGCCGTTAAACTCCACTATGGGAAGTATTTCGAGGGCAGCAAGAGTTATTATTTCAGCAATCTGCAGCCGAGTCCGGATTCGATCTTTTACTCCGTGGGGCCCAATTGGGGCAGCCTGACCGAGCTTTATCGTATTCCCGGCGCCAGCCTCTACAGTATCGACCCGGATACCAAACATCCTTCCATGGATCAGGTCGTGGCGGGAGTAGAACGGGTTCTGGGCAAGGATCTCACCCTTGGTGTCTCTTTTATTTATCGATACTGGAACAACTTTATCGAAGCCGTGAATACGACCGCGCTCTTTGAAATAGTGCCTTTCACCGACCCGGAAACAGGACAAGTTTATACCGTTTACAATCAGCTCAACCCCGGCGAGAACCATTACTACATCACCAACCCCAAGGTCGGGGCGGATTATGGCCAGGCCTATCCTGATATTGTCCAAGTGGACCCGTACCGCAAATACAGAGGCGTCCAATTCGCCTTTAACAAGCGGTTTTCCAACAATTGGCAGCTCTCGGCTTCCTATGTGTACAGCAAAGAAAACGGCACTTATGGCAATTCCCACTCGTCGGACCTCCAACGTGGCTGGATGGGCCGCCAGACCTGGAATATGTGCGGGGCAACGCTTTACTTCGATCCGACGAGGCAGATTAACCTCGAAGGCCGTTCGACTATCAGCCCGCCGCACGTTGCCAAAATCCTCGCGACCTATTTATTTCCTCTGGACATCAGCTTCAGCGCTTTTTACTCCTACTCCAGCGGCCGGAGATGGGAAAGGAACATTTTTCTTAGCGAACTCAACCAGAGTCCCTGGCTGATGACAGAACCGAGGGGGTCTAGAAGTCTGCCGGCCCAGAATAATCTGGACCTGAGGGCTGAAAAAAGTTTTCGCTTCAACGAATTGAGATTCTCGTTAGTCCTCGATTTTTTCAACGTATTCAATCAGGCGAGAATGGTACAAGTCTTTGATGGCGTTGGAGGAAATTTCGGCAAAGGTTTGACTGTGAATATTCCCCGGACTTTTCGGGCCAGCTTCCGTTTTTCCTTCTAGTCTACCGGGCATCTAGAGGCCCTCATGACGGAGCAGGTTCTCTGCCTCGTGCAGAGAACCTGCTCTTTTTCTAGAATAGCTGCTTAAGACGTGCCCTCAAAGGAATGAAAGCGGGATCGATCTTTCTGTCCATTTTTCAATAGTGGTCAGAGGGCCCTTTGACAATGAAGTTCTCTTGAATTGAAGAGACTGCACAGCGCAACATCTGCCAATACTAATTATGTCGACTGTATCCGGGTCCGCATAACACACGGCAGGAACGAAGTGATGTGATCTTTCCCTCGGCCACGCCCGGCTGTCTATTCACAAATACATAATTTTTGCCAATAGAATAGCGATTCGATTATTGTAAGTCGCAATGTCCTTGATCATGTTTGGACCAAAGCTAACTAAATCCGCAATTACCCCCAGATTTAGAATCCTTCGATCACGGAATCCTACCCGAGATACCGGAAGTGATGTCATCTTTCTTATGGCGTCTTCGAGTGCCAGAAGTTCCTTCTCGCGGACAAACTTGTCTAGATCCGCGGAAATGTCCCCAAGGCGCACGGATGCGGTTTTGATTCGGACAATGGTCCATCTTCCGCTACCGCCTCCGAATCGATGCAAATAGAAATATATGGATGCCTCATCGTTGTCCACACGTTATCTTCTCTCATGCCTGAATTAACACAATAAATTTGTCTTCTGTAGTCGATGACAAAATCTATGACCACATCACGCGGGTCTTTGTTAAGCAACCTGCCTATCTCCGCTAGACTCTTGCCCTCATACTTTTTCAAGTCCTTATTGAGCACTGAGAAAAGGAAAACTCCCGTTATTCCGCTGGACCCGGACCACTGGTTCTCCCAAGTAACAACAGGCAGGTCCTCCATCTCCTTCCTGATGCATTCACGCTGCAGAGGAACGTTCAACCGAGTCATCATCCTATCAATCCCTCCCGCATGAACCCAAGGAGAAAGGCAAGAGGCTAGACTGTTAGAAGGACGTGTATATGGATACTGGTTTGCCGTAATGTCGAGACCGCGAGACCTTGCCGCATCGATTTCGCCCAGTTCCTCGCGCATCTTTCCCCAGTTAGCCTTATGAGCAACTTTGAGATGCTAAATCGCTGCCGGGATTTGGGCTTTCTCCGCGATGGCGAAGGCCTCTTTAAGCGACTCGAAGATTTGATTCTCCTCTGATCGTTGTTGAGTGAGATAAACGCTGCCATAGCTGGCGGCGACAATTGCCAGTACGACCAACTCGTCGGTTGGTGCAAATCTATCCAGCGCATAGTGGAGGGCAGAACTCAGGCCGAGAGTGCCTTGCTTCATGGCTTCAGCGACAAGTTTCTTCATCCGCTCGCGTTCCGGGAGTGTCGCTTGTCGGTTTTCTTCACTAATTACGAAATTGCGCACTCCGCCCGCTCCCACGAATACGGCCGCATTTATTGCCGGATGAGCGCGCTGGTGGGTCCCACTCGGGGATTCCCGCGCCGTCGGCACTCCGCCGGGGGAGCCCTGCGTGCGCTCCTGTTCTAGGAACACACCCCGGATAAGATCGAAGGCTGCTCTAGGAAATCGAGCGGCCGGCCTAAGATTTGGTATATAATGTTCTCGTGAGCGATTTCGTCTACCGCAAAGAAGGCCGAGAGCCGGTGTTCCTCCACCGGATTCTCAACGCGGCAACGGGGGCCGACCTCGCCCGGCTCAGGGCGTGTTGGGAATGAGCGAGGGAATAAAGGGAAAGCCATGACAACAAAACATCCCGTGACGGTCCTTCTAACCTTAGTCCTCGGCGCTTTCCTCATCGCACCGGCCGCCTCTGCCGCGCAGAAGAGACAGAAGCCCAAGCTTCCCGAAAACCACAAGAAGTGGCTCGAGGAAGAGGTTGCCTACATCATCGCGCCCATGGAACGGGAGGTCTTCCTGAAGCTCCAGGCCGATCGGGAGCGCGACCTGTTCATCGAAGCTTTCTGGAAACAGAGGGACCCGACACCGGGGACTCCGGAGAACGAGTTCAAGACCGAGCACTATCGTCGTCTCGCCCATGCCAACCGCTATCTCGGCCGGGACGCGCCGCGCCCGGGCTGGCGGACGGACCGGGGCCGCATCTACATCATCCTGGGCGAGCCGCGGGACATCCAGAGGTTCGAAGGCATGTCCGCAGTCTACGACGCCGAGGTCTGGTTCTACCAGGGCCTGACGGAGATTGGACTTCCAGCGGGATTCAACCTCGTCTTCTTCAAGGATGGCGGACACGGCGAGTTCAAGCTCTATAGCCCGGTCGGCGACGGGCCCCAGGCCCTTCTCGCCGGCTATTTCGGCGGCCCGGATTATCAGAGGGCCTACGAGAAGCTGCGGGAGGTCGAGCCGGACCTAGCGGCCGCCTCGCTTTCCCTCGTCCCCGGCGAAGGCGCGGGAACTGATGGGCGACCGTCTCTGTCGTCCGACCACCTCATTCAGCGCATCGAATCGTCCGCGGCCCGGAACGTCGAGGCCAAGTACGCCCAGAAGTTCCTCCAGTACAAGGACCTCGTCGAGGTCGAATATACTGCCAACTACCTCGACAGCGACAGCCTCATCAAGGTCTTCCGCGACCCGTCGGGCCTCTATTTTGTCCACTACGCCGTTGAGCCCCGCCGGCTTTCGGTCTACCATTACGAGAGCATGTACACCACGACCCTCAAGGTCAACGGCCGAGTCACAACCGCCGATGGACGTCTTGTTCACCAGTTCGACAAGACCGTCTCGCTGAACCTGAGCGCGGAAGAGGTGAACGAGTCCAGCCGGAGGCCCTTCGATTTCCAGGATCTCTTCCCCATCATCGGCGGCGACTACAGCCTGTCCGTCCTGATCAAGAACGAGGCATCTAAGGAGTTCACGTCCATCGAGAAGACCCTGCGCATCCCTCTAGGCGGAACGGGCGTCCAGATGACCCAGCCGCTCCTGGGCTACAAGGTTGTCCGCTTGGATCCGGCCCAGCGTAGGATGAAGGCCTTCCGGGTCGGCCCCTTCCAGATCTACTGCCAGCCGAACCGGGTCTTCACGAAGAAGGAAACACTAGCCGTCCTCTTTCAGTTCCATGGCCTGGCTGATGAACTCGCCGCCCGCGGCGAGCTCAGGTTCGAGTTCCTCAAGGACGGGCAGCCCTTCCGGGACATCCGCCGGAAGCCCTCGGATTACCCCGAGCTTCCGAACGTCCTCGAGGAGATCTCCCTTGCCGACTTCCCCCCCGCTCACTACACGGTTCGGGTTTCGGTCGCGAATGCCGGCGCCGAGGTCGTCTCGGCCGCCGAGGAGTTCGACTTGACCTTCTCCGAGTCCGTTGCCCGGCCATGGTTCTCGTCCCAGATCCTGCCCGAGGCGGGGGACCCCTTCTACGCGGAGATCATGGGTTTCCAGCTCTATAACCTCGGCCGGTTCGACGAGGCGCGTGTATTCCTGGAGAAGGCCTTTCAAAAAAAGCCGGAGTCCGAGGACGCGGCGAGGAACCTGGCCCGCGTGTATCTCGCAATGCAAGATGCGCTGGCCGTTGTCAAAACACTGGCCCCTTTCACAACCCCGGAAAAAACGGCGAAATATAACACCTATCTTCTGGCCGCCGAGGCTTTGAAGAGGACAGGCGAGTTCGGCCAGGCCGTCGAGATCATCGACAAAACGATCGCCCGCTACGGCGTCAACGCTGTCCTCCTCAATTCGGCCGGAGAGTGCTACGTGGGTCTGGGAAAAACCAAAGAGGCTCTGATGGCGTTCGAAAAATCGCTCGAGCTAAGCCCGGACCAGCCCGGGGCGCGCAAGAAGGTCGAGGAGCTGAAAAAAAGGAAATGATCCTTCCATGGAGGTATTCATGAAATATATCGCTGCAATCGTATCGATCGTCCTGATGACCCTGCCCGCGGCCCTGCCCGCCCAAGAGAACATGGGTACCGGCCGGATCGCCGGCCATGTCGTCGACGAAAACGGGGCCGCCGTCCCGGCCGCGAAGGTCGTCGTCCAAAGCCTCCAGGGGACCACCCGACTTGAAGGGGCGACGGACAAGAAAGGCGGTTTCGCCGTGGCCGGCATGGGCTCCGGGCCATGGCGAATCACCATCACGAAGGACGGCTACGTCAGCGCCTACACGGACATGCATGTCAGCCAGCTCAAGGCCAATCCCCCCCTGGCCCTGACGCTGATAAAGGCGGCTGGCGCCCAGGGGCTCTGGACGGACGAGGAAAGCCGCGCCCTCCTCGACCAGGGCAACGCCCTCCTTGAAGAGGGGAAATTCGGTGAAGCCCTGGCGGCCTTCGAGCAGTTCTCAGCGAAGTACCCCGAGATCTACGCAGCGCGTCTCAATGTCGCCACCACATATCTCAAAAAGGGCGACCTCGAGCGCGCGGAGCGCGAGTTCCAGGGCGTCATCGACAAGGCCGTCCAGGTCCCCGAGGACGCCGCAAAGGACAAGCAGACCTCCCTCCGGGCCTTATCGGGGCTGGGGGAATTGGCCCTGAAAAGAGGCGATTTCACGGCCGCCCAGGAGTCTTTCCGCAAGGCCCTAGAGATCTCGCCCGAGGACGCCGCGGCCGCCTACAACGTTGGCGAGATCTTCTTTTCGAACCAGAAGGTCGACGAAGCGATCCCGTATTTCGAGATGGCTGCCCGGATCAAGAAGGACTGGCCAAAAGCCTACCATCGGCTCGGTCTTGTCTACCTCAACAAGGGCGATTTCGACAAGGCCCTGGAGAACCTCAGGAAGTTCGTCGAACTCGACCCGCAAAACCCCGAAGCAGCGAACGTCAAGGCCACGATCGCCGCGGTTGAAAAAATGAAGAAGTGTGGGGCGGGCCCGCCGGCCCCGGAGGCATATTTGACAGGAAAATTCACTCAAGGGCTGGTGCATTGATCGGGGGCGGTCAATATTACGCGAAAATGCGCACTATCTAGGACGCCCCTCCGCCCAAGCCGAACTGGACGACGGCCGTCACCAAGGTCGAGCCCAATAACCTCGTCGTACGCGGCTACCGGGTCCAGGACCTCATCGAGAAGGCCTCGCTGGTCGAGGCCGCCCACCTCATCACGGCCGGCGAGCTGCCC
>Ga0194126_10004393_pt1 | contig 21557 bp, 21 predicted proteins | sample TA2KigC150mmetaG_FD_148641 | JGI IMG/M metagenome (GOLD analysis project Ga0194126, IMG submission 148641) | Freshwater microbial communities from Lake Tanganyika, Tanzania - TA2015035 Kigoma Deep Cast 150m | ecosystem: Environmental > Aquatic > Freshwater > Lake | place: Tanzania: Lake... | reverse complement strand
CACTATTTCACCATTTCACTATTTCACCATTTCACTATTTCACCATTTCACTATTTATTCTTAAGAATATCCCTGATCTCCGTCAACAAAGTTTCTTCCTTTGATGGAGCCGGAGGAGCAGCAGGAGCTTCTTCCTTCTTCTTGTTGAAGCGATTGATCGCCTTGATTACCAGGAAGATGGCAAAAGCGATCAGGATGAAATCGATGATGGTTTGAAGGAAGAGCCCGATGTTCATGGATACTGTGTCATTGAGCATCCATTTGAGCTCACTGAAGTTGACACCCCCCAACAGCAGGCCAATGGGAGGCATGATCACGTCTGCAACAAGGGAAGAGACGATTTTCCCGAAGGCGGCTCCGATGACAATACCAACTGCCATGTCGACCACATTGCCACGAAGGGCAAATTCCTTGAATTCTTTAATGAGACCCATGATAATTAGTAATTTTAAGGTTCAACGATAGGGCAATTATGCAAATATAAGTCAATTCAGGGATAATATCACTGTTATTTTATTTTGATCAACCTGATGCTTTGGATCAAGTCAGATGATTGAAGCCGGAGAAAATAGACTCCCTGGGGTAGCGTTCCATAGCTGAGTTCAATAAAACTACATGGTTCAATATACCTGGAAAATACCCGGATCGTATTTCCCTGGGCGTCAAGAAGGCTAAACCTGACCATGCCTTCAAACTTTTTCTGAAATAGTACATTTACCTTATCCTGAAATGGATTTGGGAAAACATTCCTGGCGATAGGAAATGAGGAGGATGCATCATTTTGAGCAATGGAAGAAGGGTTTTGAGGAACCCATTCGAGCACCTGGTTAAGAAAATTTGTTGTATTGGGAGGATTAAGGGTAACCGGATTTGGTCCTTTTACAAAACTTACGTTGTTTGTAGGGCCGGCAGGAGGGGTATTATACCAGGCCAGTTCCATCCAGACTTTATATTCCCCATCAGGAACGAGGGTTCCGTTGACATCGGTGCCATCCCATGTGATCGTCCGTGTACCATGGGTTGTTCGCGTCGCACCAGTAACAGCATCGATGACATTTCCCCCTGACTTCTGCAACCAATAAACCAGGTCGTGTTCTCTGTTGATACCGTACCTCATTTTCGTTTTAACAAAATCCCCCGATGCATTTTCTATCCAAAGAGAAACAACATTTCTTGGGCTGTATGATCCCGTGGAGGTAGTGGTAACACTAAAGGTGAGGGTTCCTTCTGTTTGAGACAACAAAACAGATGGAGCAAAACAACAACACAAAGCCCATATTCCAGGTATCCAATTAATGAGATGTTTCATAGCTTATATGCATTAGATTGATAAATTTTGATACAAATATATGATATTCTCCACTGATCAGAATTTCTTATTCATTCTCTTTACCCAAAGTCCGTAAGAAACTAATTTGCTGATTAGTCAGTCCTTCCGGTTCGAAACCTGCATTTCGACAGGTCAGAAAGAGGAAGGCAGCCTTGGCTGCAAGATCGATTTTATCGAAAGCCTCTTCACATGTTCCGGCTATTGCAAGTGCTCCATGTTTTCCCCAAATGATCAGGTCATGTTGACTCACCATGGCAGCAGTTGCCTTTGCAATATCAACAGATCCGGGAACAAGGTATGGAACATATCCCACCCCATGTGGCAGAAACACTGCGCATTCGGGTATCATTTTCCAAACCAGTTTTGAAAAGGCTTCTGTGCTCTGCAACTCCCGCAGGTGCGTAAGGGCGATCAATTCCGGACAATGGGTATGCACGACCGCCCGGGAAGGTGATTTTTGTTTCACCAAAATATCATGAACAGCCAGGTGGGAAGGAAGCTCCGATGTCGGGATCAAGGGTTCCTTCACTGATTTATGGTAATATCCGATATACCCGTCACCCTTGCTATCAACGTGGATAACAGCGCAGTTCTGGAGAGGATCATGGGCTACATCACGCATTCTTTTCCCTGAGGCTTTTGCGATGAACCATCGGTTACCAATCGAACGAAAAGCAACCGGGCTAACAACATGACCACTGGCGATGAACTCACTTTCCAAATCCAGTTCAACACCGGTCATATTTACAGAAATATTCCCTGCGTTTGCTTCGGCCCAGCCTTTTTGCCAAAGCAGGCCGGCTGTAGTGGCCAAATCCTTCAAGATGCTTTTCATTGATCAAATGGATTTATGGTGGTTATCATCAATCTCTTTTTCTTCTCTGCGTTTCCGGATGAGGTCTTTGATCATCAGCTCAAAATCAGGCAAGTACATGGGTGTACCTGTCCGGTAAAAATGGTAGGTGGTCTCGAATTTCTTCACCAGTTCCTTTTCTTCTCTGATGGAAAGGATAATGGTGAGAATCAGGAAGACAATTGTTGTAGCGAATAAGGGTGTTGAATCTGCCACCAGTGACAGTCCGAGAAGTGCAAAAGAACCCCCTGAATAGACTGGATTCCTGACATAGCGGAAGGCGCCTTCTCTTCGAAGAACATCTGACCCACCAATCAAGCCCAAGGGTCCCAGGGCATAAATCCCGGCGAAAAAGATGGGAATAAAGATCAGCAATAGTAAGCTGCCTGTGATTATGAAAAAGAGGTTTGGAAAAAAGAAAAACAACTCACTGATCGCAGGAAAGTGATAGAAGTGAGATACCTTGATCATAAGTTCCAGTATCAAGATAAAAACAAAAGCGCTTAACAAAGGGAATAAGATCAGCCTGATAGGTGCACACTTTTCCATATTTGCATTATCTTTTTCCGGAAGGTAATTGCTCCACTAATTTAAACATTTTCTGGAAATTGCTCACATTCTTGAGATATATCTTTCAGCGACTTTACCGATTGGATCGGGAAAGGAAAAATCAATGTCCGTCAAGTCCGTGGACCATCCGAAAGCAGTGTTCCAGCACAGGGAATATTTCCGACAGGTATTCTTCCACCGCCCTGAGGCTTCCGGGAAGGGTAAATACGAGGGTTGACTTTCCTGCCACCCCGGCTAATGAACGACTCAGAAAGGCATTTGGTTTCTGCCGGCCAAATTTCCAACGGATCATCTCCATGATCCCCGGGATTTCTATCCTGAGATGTTTTTTTACTGCGTCTGGTGTGATATCCCGCGGTCCAATACCTGTCCCTCCGGTGGTGATGATGAGATCAGGACTTTCTTTGAGCAGGTTTTGTATCCTTTCATCCAGGAGCATTTCATCATCCGGGATCACCTGCCGGTGGATCACAGCGGATCTGTTGATTGAATCAAAGAAATCGCGGCATTTTTTTTCAACCTCAGGGCCACTCAAGTCCTCGTAAACTCCTGCTGAAGCCCGGTCGCTCAAGGTAATGACTTCGCAGGTGAAGGTTTTAGGAAAGATCGCGACCGGATCTCCCGGGCTAATCTGTCCAGGTACAATCACCCGGGTAAAAATACCCTCTTTGGGCATGACACATTTACCTACCTCCCGGAAAATGGCACATCCCTCTCCATGACAGCTCTTCCCGATCTGTGTAACTTCCAGGACAACATCGCCGATGGTAATCCGGTCGAGCCAGGTCAGCTGATCCAGTTGAATATCCCGGGTTGTAATATTTTCAGCAAACTCTCCCGGCAGGATTTGCCTGCCAAGGGTTTTCGAGAAGGTCTCTATGCTTTCAGAAGCGAGTAAACTCACCTGGCGGTTCCATGGGCCGGCATGTGCATCTGATTCAATCCCGTTTGACGTTAGCGTGATATGCGATACCGGCTGTTTGACCGTTCCCTTCTCCTTTGAAATATTGACGGAGATGACCTTACCCTGGCTCATGGATGGAGTGATTTTTTAGACTTTTCGATTAACCGGATGTCCCCGATTACCATTGTTTTATCCACTGCCTTGCACATATCATAGATTGTGAGCAGTGCAATGGCGGTGGTGGTGAGCGCTTCCATTTCAATACCTGTCGAGCCCTGGCATCGGGCTGTCGCTGTGACCTTGACCCCATTGTCACCAAGGCAGGTGTCGACCGAGATATGGGTGATGGCCAGCGGATGACATAACGGGATCAACTCACTTGTTTTCTTGGCGGCCTGGATACCGGCTATCTCTGCTGTAGTTAACACATTGCCCTTTTTCGTTTCATCTCTCCGGATCAGGTCGAGGGTAGCCTTCTGAAGCTGAATAAATCCTTCTGCACGGGCTTCCCGCATCATGGGTTCCTTTTTGCTGACATCCACCATCACAGCTTGTCCCTTTTTATCAATATGTGACAATTTTGCCATATTTTATCCTCCGATATTACTGAATGTATTCACATGATTCACTGTTCCACAGGCAGGTTTATGGCTGACGGCCTGAGTGATGGCATTTTCAGCGCCCGGATTTCTAACGGAATAAGAAATGTCATTAAAAAGGCAGGGTTTGATATATCCGTTGGAAGTGAGACGCAACCTGTTGCAACGGCTGCAATCACCGCCATCACCGCCTTCAACAATTGAGAAACAGCCATCAGCAAGGTTCATCTGCCGGATGAAGCGAATTTTTATGTCCATTTTCCTGGCATATTCCTGAACCTGCCGTGCATTTGTTTCGGCAGATGACCGGGTGATAACACAATTGATCTTGATTGGCTGCAGCCCTGCCTCGATAGCTTTTTCAATGCCTCTGAAGACAGGAGCAACCTCTCCTCCCCTGGTGATCCGCGTGTATTCCTGTGGATCAATAGCGTCCAGACTAATGTTGATGCGATGCAATCCTGCCTCAGCCAAGGGAAAGGCAAATGATTCAAGCAACTGGCCATTGGTTGTCATCGACAAATCCCGGATTTCCGGTATCGATGCAAGGGCTCTCACCAGATCAACAATTCCTTTCCTCACCAGTGGTTCGCCTCCGGTTATCCTCACTTTATCAATACCCATTGTCGCCGCCACCTTCACCACTTCCACGATCTCCTCATATCTTAATATTTCATCATGCGATATTGACTCAACACCGCCGGCAGGCATGCAATATGCGCATCGCAAATTACAGCGGTCGGTTACCGAGATCCTGAGGTAGTTGATAGGCCTGTTGAAAGGGTCAAGCATGTTTGCTCGTTTGTTAGTTGCTCGTTGTTCGTTGTTCGTTGCTCGTTGTTCGTAACTGATTACTGTTTGCTGTTTGCTGTTCACTGATTACTGTATCACCCGCACTTCCACCATCGTCCCTTCCACAATTTCAGTTACCCCGATGGGTACCGGCAGGAGGGCATCTGCTGAGGTATAGGCATGGATATGTGCTGATCCGTGGTATTCCACCGGCCAGGCCTGATGATCATGAATTTTTACCGGAAGCCACGAAAGCCTGGATGATTTTTTCCGTGAATAGGATCTTCCGAGTGGAAGCCGGATGATCAAAGGTTCAAAGGAATACTCCATCCATGCGAACAGATGCGTTTTCACCAACAACTCAAACAGCACGAAAGCCGAGACCGGATTGCCTGGCAAACCCCATACGAATTGATTGCCTTTCCGGGCCAGGACAGTTGGTCTTCCCGGCTGGATAGCCAGGCTTTTGAAAAGTATTTGCATGCCCAGGTCTTTCATGACTTCCGGAATATGGTCAAAATCCCCCATGGAGACGCCACCGCTGAGTATCAAAATATCTGATCCATGCAGGCTTATTTCTATTGCTTTTCTAATCTTTTCCCTTACATCCGGAAGGATACCCAGGAATTTTGCCCGGATTCCCATTTGTTCCATCTGTGCCAGAAGCTGCATTCCATTGGAGTCGCGGATTTGCGAGATACCCGGTGTCTTATCCGGTTCTACGAGCTCATCTCCTGTACTTGCGATACCGATAACCGGTTGCCGGAAGACCAAAGGATTTACCGCACCGACTGTGGCCAAGAGCGCGATCTCCTGGGGCCTGATGAGGCTGCCTTTTTTTAATACCAAGGTACCTTTGATAAGATCTTCCGCTCGATTTCGTATGTTTTGTGAGACTTTATCGGTCGTGCACCTGATATTTCCACCGGGTTGTTCTTCCGTATCCTCGATCATAACAACACAATCTGCCCCTTCCGGAACCATGGCCCCCGTCATGATCCGCGCACACTGACCAGCTCCTATCTTCTTTCCAGGCTCTTTTCCGGCAGGAATGGTTTCGATAACCTTAAGCGGTCCGTGTAAATCAGCCCTGCGACAGGCAAAGCCATCCACAGCAGATTTGTTAAAAGAGGGAATATCCTGGTCGCAGACGATATCTTCTGCAAGAACCCTTCCATTTGCAAGAGACAGCAGGATTCGTTCCCCAACCGGATCAGGAATATTGCTTTTGACAATGTCAAGGGCTTCCTCGAAAGAGATCATAACATGAAGGGGGCTATTTTTTGCAGAACATAAACAAGATGCCCGGTATTATAAAGGGCAGGGTGATCAGCATGGCAGCCTGCCATTCATTGGCAATGGAATCATGCATGAGCCAGCCCGCCATCGCCAGGTTCCAGAGGGTAAGCAGCAAACCTCCCATGCGGGGTTTGAACCAGGCTACAACAAAAAAGGTAACACTGAGCCCCAGCCAGATGACAGGTAACAGCAAGTCGAATGTAAACTCCTTTTTCATCTCAGGAATCCCCTCACCAACCAGGAAAGTTCCAAAAAATAGAATGGAGGCTATGCCGATGACCCGTGCAGTCCATTTAATGATCGGCTGAATTTTTATTTTTCCGGCCATAAAACAATCCCTTTTCAAGCAAAATTACACAATCGGTATCAAACGGCTCTGTGCCAGGTTAAAATTCAACCGGATCAGCGCACCTTTGAGGAATTTTCCAGGTCCCAATTTTTCAGCAGGGACCTGTACAACGATGGGAATCCCAATATCTACCGTAATCTCAAGCCCATGGAGGGTCAGTGATGTATCGGTGATGGTCGCTGAAAAAGATTTCTCCGCTGAAGGTTCTTCCAGGATCCTGATATGTTTCTGATGGATCAGCAAATGACCTGCACGAAACCCCGGGTTCACCGGTAGATGAAATACCACTGCATGGTTATCGGCTGCGATATATTGACCGACAGCATCCTGATAGATCACCTCGATACAGTTTTTTATTTCCATCAGTCTGGCCACAAACGGGGAGGCAGGATACCGGGTGATGGCCTCTGGAGAGCCTGACTGCAAAAGCTTTCCATCATGCAAAATAGCCAGGTGGGAAGCCAGTGACAAGGCTTCATCCACTTCGTGTGTAACATGGAGGATGGTCATCCCATCCTGGTTCAGCTGCTTGAGCAACCGGATCAGCTCATCTTTCCTCAGTACATCGAGTGAGGTGAGTGGCTCATCCAGCAGGAGGAGTTTCGGGGAAGTAGCCAACACCCTGGCCAGGGCCACCCGTTGTGATTCTCCTCCGGAGAGCCCATCGGGTTTGCGGTTGATCAGGTGACTGACACCCAGCGCCCGGGAAAGCTCATCAACCCGTCTTCTGACCTCTGTCTTTCCAATGTTCCGGGAAATCATTGGATAAGCGATATTATCAAACACCAACATGTGAGGGAAAAGCGAAATATCCTGGAAAATCACTCCGATATTTCGCTGGTTTATCCGCTGATTGGAGATATCCTTGCTATCAAGCATGACTCTCCCGTGGTCAGGCCGGGTAATCCCGGCAATGATCTCCAGAAGAAGCGACTTGCCTGCACCTGATTGCCCAAGAAGTACATAATACTCACCCTGGTGTATCTGCAGGTTAACGGGATGAAGCCGGAAACCAGGGAAAGACTTTTCGATATTAATGAGTTGAAGCATCTATCTGATCCCCCCGTTTGTTTTTTGCTTGTTTGCCAGCAGCCGTAAAAGGATAAAAACGATCAGGGAAACGATGATGAAGATCACCGCCACAGGCCTGGCATATTTCAGACCGAAGGTTCCGAAACGCTCAAATATCAGCACGGGCGTTATCATGGGATGATAGGCAATAATGACCACGGCGCCGAATTCGCTCATCCCACGCCCGAACATCATAATCATTCCCGAAATGATGTTTCTTAGGGCGAGAGGAAGAGCGATTGTAAAGAACACCCTTGCCGGTGAAGCACCCAATGCCATGGCTGTCCTTTCAAGCCGCCTGGGTACCGCTTCAAATCCATCACGTGCAGCATTGATCAGGAAGGGCAGGCTGACGAACGCCATGGCCAGCGCAATGCCCAGAGGATTTCCAACAAAGTCAATCCCCACCCAGGAAGCGGCTTTTCCCACCAGAGAGTCCCTGGAAATAAAGCCCAGGAGTGCAATACCGGCGGCAGAGTGAGGGATCACAACCGGCAGGTCGATGATGCCCTTGACCAGGTTTTTCAGGGGAAAGGATTTACGTGCCAGGAGGTAGGAGAACGGGATGGCCGCCAAGCCAAAGACCACTGTAGCAAGCATTGAGGTCCACACCGTCAGCCAGATACTCCGGGTAACATCGGCTTCTCGGGCGGTTGAGAGCAGATCCGGAAAGGTCGTCGACAGCACCATCCCTGCCAGTGGTGCCACCAGGAACAGCAACACCAAGCCCCCGAGAAAGATGGCTGCAAGGTATAATATGGATGGTTTCTGCAGCATAAGATTTTTATATTGCCAATAGAAACAGCGATATGCAAAATTATACATATCGGTTTAACTTACAAATGGCTGTATCCGAAAAAGATTTATTTTTGCCTTCGATTGATTATGAAGGAGCCTATCAGGAAAACGGCAGCATTTCTTCTCATCTGGGTGATGCTTTACAACCTCGCCGGATACCAGTTGGTCTTCGAGTATGGAAGGTATGCTGCCCGCAGGGAAATGGCGGCATTCCTGAAAAAGAACCAGGAACAACTGCAATGGATCGAGGTGCAACAGCCCGAATCGAATCCTGAATTTTTTCGAATCCACCGGACAGAGATTCTTCTCTGCGGAAAGCTTTATGACATTGTCAAAGAAGAGAAGGTTGGGCATATCACGCGCTTCTTATGCATACATGACCGGCATGAGGAAAAGACCCTGAAAGCCCATCACAAGACTGAAACGGAGAAGAAACGCCATCTTCTGGCAGATCACTCCATCAAGATCGCTTTGAAACAACCCAAAATAACTGTCTTTCCTGGTGAAGGACATGAAATGAAGTATTCGGAAATCGAGGCACCTTTTCTTATCGTTCCGATTTTCCCGCCTTCGCCCCCGCCTGAGGTTGGATAACCATTCCTGTTTTCTCTCTTTTTTGCCACAAAGACAAAAGCACAAAGCCTGTGACCATTTTACTTTTGGCTTGCGAAGTGGCACTAATTAACTCATTTACAATATTCAAATAAATTACTGTTTTATGAAAAATAGATTACTTACGCTCTTCATTGTTTTTCTTACAACCTCACTTTTTGCCCAACAAATCAGGGTATTCGATAAATCAGACCTCTCCCCCATTTCCGGGGTGAACATTACCAACCTGGAGAAAACCTCACTGGTGAGCACCGATGCCAATGGCCGTGCCGACATCAGTATCTTCAAAGACGGGGATATGCTGGTCTTTTCTCATGTGGCTTTCCAAACCACCCAATTAAGTAAATCATCCATCCTGCAGGCAGGATCCAAGGTTTACATGACCGAAAACATCATCAAACTGGATGAGGTGGTCTTCACCGCCAACAAGGTGGAGGAAAAGAAATCTGACCTTCCCTATAAAATGGAGGTGATCCAGCAGAAAACCATCCGGTTCAATAATCCCCAGACCAGCGCTGCCATGCTGGAACAGACCGGAGAGGTCTTTGTGCAGCAAAGCCAGATGGGAGGCGGCAGTCCGGTATTACGGGGACTGGAAGCCAACAAAGTGCTGCTGGTCATCGACGGCATCCGGATGAATAACGCCATTTACCGGGCTGGTCACCTGCAAAATGCCATCACGGTGGATCCCAATATGCTCGCATCAACCGAAGTACTGTTTGGTCCAGGATCAACCCTTTACGGCAGCGACGCACTGGGTGGGGTGATCAACTTCTCTACAATAGACCCACAACTGTCAGGAAACGGAAAGATGAAGGTGAAAGGCAATGTCTTCGGCAGGTACGGATCTGCAAACCAGGAAAAAACCGGAGGGATCACCCTTAACCTGGGACTGAAGAAATGGGCTTTCCTGGGAAATTTCTCCTACAGTGATTTCGGAGATCTCCGGGAAGGCAAAGTCCGCAATCCCTTCTACGGCGACTGGGGCAAATGCCTCTTCTACACCGAACGCATCAATGGTAAAGATTCGATGATGGTGAACGACAAACCGGAAATCCAGAAAAGATCTGGCTATTCTCAATACAACGGACTGCTGAAGGTGCTTTTTGTCCCCGGCAGCAAAAGCCGCTATACACTGAACCTGCAGTATTCCAATTCCAGCGATATTCCCCGTTACGACCGGCTTACCGAAATGGTTGGGGATACCATCCTGAAATATGCTGAATGGTATTACGGTCCCCAGAAAAGGCTCCTGGCATCACTCAAAGCCGAATATAAGTTTAATGCCATCCTTTTCGATCAGGCATCCTTCATTGCTGGTTACCAGAAACTCAATGAAGACCGAATCAACCGGAGATTTGGAAAGTCCTCCAGGAAATTCAATTTGGAAGAAGTTGATGTGATTTCCTTCAATGCTGACTTCGATAAAAAACTCTTCCCAAAGGATCAACTTCGTTATGGATTGGAATTTTTCTATAACCAGGTCGGATCAACCGCTCATCAGGAGAATATCAAAACAGGAAAAGTTACTGAGGATGTGGCCACCCGCTATCCCGATGCAAAAGCCGACATGATGAACCTCTCGGCTTACTTGTCCAACCGCTGGAATATCAATAAGGTTCTAAACTTTTCACAAGGATTGAGGTTTACCTATACAACCCTGAACGCAGCCTGGTCAGATACCATGATGAACCTGATGAAGTTCCCCTTCAACAAGGAAGTGTCCCGGAAAAATACAGCTTTAAACGGTTACCTTAGTCTTGTAGCAACCCCAGGTCATGAATGGAAATTCTCCCTGATAGGCTCTTCCGGATTCCGGGCGCCCAATATTGATGATGTTGGCAAGGTGAATGACTCCAACAGCCAGGACCAACTGATCATCGTCCCCAATCCGGAAGTAAAGCCGGAATATGCATACAACCTTGAATTATCGGTGGGTAAAACCATACTCGGAGCAGTCAGGCTCGAAGGCTCGGTGTACTACACCTGGCTTACGAATGCAATTGTTCTGGCGCCATACAAATATAACGGACAGGACTCCATTATGTTTGATGGGGTGATGTGCCAGGTACAGGCCAATACCAATACCGGCAAGGCTTACATCTATGGTTTCCAGGCCAGCCTGCTGGCACAAGTAACCAAGGCCTTCTCCATCGTCAGCAACCTGACATATACCGTCGGCAGAGATACTGAAAACGATGCCCCGCTTGATCACATCCCGCCATTCTTCGGAATGACATCATTCAGGATGGAGATCAAGAAATTCCGTGGAGACTTTTATGTGATGTACAACGGATGGAAACGGATCGGGCAATACAGTCCTTCAGGAGAAGACAACCAAACTTACGCAACCATACACGGCATGCCATCTTGGTATACCCTCAACTTGAAAGCCAGCTATCAGATCATCAGAAACATCAACATCGAAGCAGGTATTGAAAACATCCTGGATGAGCATTATCGCAAATTCGCATCCGGAATCAGCAGTCCAGGGAGGAATGTGTTTGTGGCGCTGAGGGCGAGTTTGTAGATTTGAAGATGTGATGATGTGCTAATGTGATGATATCAATTATCTGACCTCTGACTCTGACCTCTGACTCTGACCTCTGACTCTGACCTCTGACTCTGACCTCTGACTCTGACCTCTGATTTCTGGCACTAGTTAAAAAACTGTGTCGTGGATAGCCAGATCAATCCCATCAGGATAAAGGCTCCGCCCAGCAATGTCCATTTGAGCCCTTTGTTCTTCTTCGTATTCGTCAAGACGGCCAGTTCGGTACCTTTATTGGTGATAATGAACCGGCCATCTTCGATTTTATAGACGATCGGAACGTATACTTTTGTTGAAACAGGCTTCCCCTTATCAGATGCAGGTTTCCATGCAGGCGACTGAGACATGATCCGCTCCAGTTCACGTTCTACGCTGAGGTGTTCACATTCATGCAAGTCCAAATCCGACAGGTTTCCGTCACTATCAATTGTAAAGCTCATATACATCGCGGATGTACCACTCCCAACTTCATCAGTCATAGTAGGATTGGGGTGGATCTGCTCCATGATGCGCTGAAACAGCTCTTGGTCACCACCGGGAAAAGCCGGCATCACCTCGACTTTGGGTTCAGTATAGAGGGTATTAAAACTTCGGTTGACCTGAGAAAATCCATCAGGTAAGATGAGCAAAAAGATAATAAGCAATAACCCGTTTCTCATTGATTAAAATCCAATTACACTCCTTTCTTCCATCATCGAATGATAGATAAGCTCTCGGGGTGGATTTAGCAGGTTTCCCTGTGGATCAAATTCATTGATCTTAAGATATCTTTTTAAAACAAATGGGACTCCTTGTGAAAACAGGAAATCGGGCCGGTCTACGACCTGGAAATGGAGGTGTGGCATTCCTGAGTTGCCAGAATTACCGAGTCTTGCAACGGGATCACCTTCGCTGACTGAATCACCTTCTCCTACAAAGAACGACCCTGGCATGATATGACCATAACAGGCATAATTTTCATTTCCAAGATCGAGAATCAGGTAATTACCTGCATATTCATCTATCGAATTGATGGGAACATCACGTGTATCTCCATGATTCTCTGCCCGGCCATCACGAAGCTTTACCACTTTTCCACCAGCCACGGCATACAGGGTATCCCCGTAATTGAAATATGATTCGTTGACAGCAGGATCGCCATTCAGGATGTTGGTCAGCTGGTCATCCATCTGGGCATTATCGAAGGCAAACCGTTCGGGGCGCCACATCTGGCCATTGAGAAAAAGCAAGACAAAGAAATGATATCCCATGGTTGACTGGCTGACAAAAAGCCAGTTATCACCTTTAACAGGAGAGGAAATCACAACAGGAGATTCGTCGATCCTGGGATTGAAGAACCCTCCTTCCATCGTCACATCCAGATGATTGATGCTATCCCTGAAAGTAAGAACATGTTTGATGAGGTGGGGCCTGGCATGAGTAAGAGGAACCGGGACCTGGATCGAAATATAATAATGATCAAGTGTATCCCAGACGAAGTAGGGCAATGGAGGTAGCGGTTCGAGAATAATGGGTGGCATCTCATTTTCACTGATCTCCAGTAATGTTTCACCTGAGCCTGCATCAAGTATGGTGATCTTTTTAGGGATCAGGCCGTCTTTACCAAATTCCCACAATTTCAATGTATATCCTATCCGGAAGAATCTTTCCGTCACATAGGGAATTTCATTATTGATCACTTCAATCCTGGAACTGTTGGGAATTGGCTCAGGAACTTGTTCCTTCCTGCACTGAACAAGTAATAAAGAAAACAACAGCAGGAAAATCGTTTTCGTTATTGCTTTCATCATATTGTAATTGATAAATTACCTTGTAAAGATAATAAATTTCATCATCTATCATCATCCGAAGATTGAAGCTCCCTGAGGATCTTGTTGACATCTTCTTCCGTGGATCTTAATTTGGTCTTGCAGATCTTGATGAGCTGTGTCGCCCGTTTCACTTTGTCTGAGAGCTCATCCACAGTGATCTCGCCCTGTTCCATCTCTTCAACGATTTGCTGAAGTTCCTCAAAAGCTTTTGTGTAGTTGATCTTTTCACTCATGGTCATTTCATTTTATCAGTTTTATCAACAATACTAAAGATCCGGCCATCAAAGACCGATGTACTGATCTGGTCTCCCTTTTTTGCTTCGTCTGACGACCGGATGGTTTTTCCATTCAACCGGGTAATGCTGTAGCCTCGCTTGAGGGTGTTCACCGGATCCAGTATCGATATGCTCTTTTGATAATTTTCCAATTTCATTTTTGCTCTGCTTACCACCTCAACTGCCTCCTTCTTCATCCCTTCATGCCTCAGTTCCACATCGCTTTCCGCCTTGCTGATCAGCAGTTTGGTGTGTGTTGACAACGCCTGTGCCTGTGCCCGGATAAGGTGATTATTCCCTGACAGCAATCCGATGGCAACAGATCGAAACAGCTTTACCTCCGAGAGAAATTGTTCTTTTGATTGATCCAGCACCTCGATCGCCATGTCATGCATAGTTTCCTCGGCTTTCTGCAATGGGACGGATACATTATGGAATTTCTGAATGAGAAATTCCGCCAGCTTCGTCGGGGTGATCGCATTCTCACAGGCAACCATCTCGACCACGGTTTCATTGGTCGAATGGCCAATGCCGGTAAGGACAGGTATCGGAAAACATGCAACAGCCTCTGCCAGGTCATAATGGTTGTAACAGCTCAGTCCCACATCTCCTCCTCCCCCACGGATGATCGCTACCACATCGAAATGTCGGATCACTTGCCGGATCTGGTTCAGTCGGAAGATGATCTGCTCAACTGCCTGCTCTCCCTGCAACACCGAAGGGAAAAGCATATGAAAAAAATGATACCCCCAGGATTCTTTCGCCCCTTGCAATACCTGCAGAAAATCAGCGTACCCGTTGCTGGTCTCAACCGAAATGATTGCAATCCGCTGCGGTAAAAGCGGCATTTGCAGTTCCCTGTTCCGATCGTAGATCCCTTTCTGCTTCAGTCTCCGGAGAGTCTCCTGTTTCTCTTTCTCAATATCTCCCAATGTGAACGATGGATCTATATCGATGATGCGTAATGCCAGTCCATACTCCGGTCGGAAAGTGACTTGCGCCAGGAAGAGAATCTTGATCCCATTCTTCAAAGGCTCTTTGACAATTTTCGTAAACAGGTCATTGATCCGATGATAGTCATCCCGCCACAGGTTCGCACGCATCTGGGCGATCACCTTGCCATCCCGCTTCTCCACCAAATCGGGGTAGCAGTGTCCCGAATGGGGATAGTGGTTCAGTTTGTTCATCTCAGCCTTGATCCAGTAGGTATCCGGAAATCCGATGGCGATGGTTTCCTGGATCAGAATAGTGATGTCAAATAGAGAAAATACTTTTCTACTATAAAAATCTGAGTTCATCCATATGATTTCTCGGAACGTACAAATTCCAGATGAGTATTTTTCCATATCAATCCCCAGGAAGCATGATTTTTATTGGAGAAAAATACTTCCAAACTGCTTGAGAATTCATTAAGCAAAAGATGTTCCTTGTGTCCCTGGTATTTAATGTACTTGTACCCTGCTTGTTTAAGTGTTTCCTTCATAACAATTCCTTAAAAGGTAATTATCTTTTCTTCAATATTCTTATAGATATGGTCAATATTTTCTTGCAATTCAATTGTTTTTGAGATTGCCGTGATAATCTGACAATATTTCTGATCATCGACCTGACGACCTTTTCTCCAGTCAAGGTATTTTTTTGCTACCTGATAGCCGCCAATATGATATTCCCACACTTCCTTGCTGATGCCTTCAAAGTACTTCTCCTTGTTGATATAGACTCTTTTGTTCTCTTCGTCATATATGGGCTTTTCAATGATGTCCTCTCCTTGTCCCCAGTACCTTGCAATGGCATTATGCAACACCTTGCTTTTAAGCAGGTGAAGCTGAGCCAGTTCTTCGCTAATCTCTGCCATTTTCAGGAATAATTTGTGATCCGAGGTAAAGGGAATACGAGGGAAATCGATCTTTAGGAACTCGGCGTACCGCTCCCGGTAGGTATTGCTGTACAGAACTCCATAGCAGTAATACATGATCTGCTCCGGAGAAGGCCTCTTTTGATATGTTTTCTCCAGCATTTCAAATACCTTGGATGAAATATTTGGTTTCCTCCCTTCCTTTCCATATTCCTCCTCCGGTTCAAACAGCATCATGGTCTGAAAACCCTGCTTTTTCTTCTTTTCTTCGGAGGGTTTGTAAAGGTAAAGGGGAAACACATAGTCTATCTCAGAGGTCTTATTTGAAACAAAGCAACTTTCCGTAATTTGATCCGAAACTAATGCATGTTGCCATTTTGATGTCTTCACTTGTCGCACAGCGTTCAACGACAAATTTTCTTTAATCAAATTATTCATTACTTCAGGCCTTGGCATACATAAATATCCCCTTGAGACTCCTGTATAATAAGTGAACCTAACATCAAAAGGGCGATACGAAATTGGTTGAACATGTTCAGGAACTAATCCTGACTTCTTTAAGTCTTCTTGTGCAAGTTTCACCTTCCAATCTCTAGTATCTTTTCCAAGATTATACGTTTGCCTTGCAAGCTCAGGATCCATCGAAGCAAATTGTCTAATAGTATTAAGAACCTCTATTGGACTCCATTTTATTGTCAAATTATCTCTTGCTGTGACAATCCCCACACTATTAACGGGAAAAATCTCCTGAACTCCCGGCCATTTTATATATCTATCGAGTCCAATCGTGTTGATATTCTTAAAAAAATGAAAGGGTTTTTGAGGGTTAATTAATGTATAGTTCTTTTTTGCTAATTCTCTCGTTTCAAGCCACTTGTATTTATCCTCTCTAAGTCCGTAAATGTCATGCACATAGACTTTACAACCTTTCTTATTCTTCACTTTCACCATGATAGCAATGGACACTCCTTGCTGAATATCGAAGACATTCACATCCTTACCTCCATCCGGGGTGGTTTCTTTTTTGAGGCTGTTCCCATGGAGGTCGAGAATAAAGATTTCGTTGTAGGTATTCATCAGGCTTTGCCTCATCCCGCGGAATGTCGGGTTATTGAGGTAGCTGTGGTTGGTGATCATGGCGACAATTCCCCTGCCGGCTTTATGGATCTTCCATTGGGCAAAGCGCAGAAACTTGACGTAGTCATCCTGCAGCCACTTAGGATTTTTTTCTCCAAGTGGCTGTCCATCAACTTCATAATAATTCAGCGCGCCATCCAGGCTCTCCTTCAATAGCTTTTCTGTCCAATCATTTTTATTGGCCGAATGGCCGCTATACGGCGGATTTCCCATGATCACCAGGATGGGTTCGGATTTTTTCAGCTTGCCGGCCTCATGGCTTTCATCGCTGAGGCTTTCCAGTCCGGGGATACGGGTCTGTTGCAGGTCTTCCATGTCGAGGGTATTGGTAAGGAAAAGCCTGAAACGTTCATTGTCTTTCATTGTGTACCCCAACTCTTCAAGCAGAAAGCTGATCTTGATATGACCGATGGCATATGGCGCCATCATCAGTTCAAAGGCGTGGAAGTTCTTCAGGATATGTTCACTGATAAGCTTCCTGACACCGCCGGCTCCATACTTGTCTTTGTATTCCTGAACAGCCAGTTTGATTGCTTCTGCAGGAAAAGTAAGGGTGCCACCGGCAGGATCAAGCAGTGTCACTTCACGGGAAGCCAGTCCATCATTTAAATCAAAATGGGTTTTCAGGATCTTATGTACGCTTCTCACGATGTACCGCACCACCGGCTCAGGGGTATAATAGACGCCCCGTTTTTCCCGGGTGGAGGGATCGTATGCATTCAGAAAAGTTTCATAAAAATGGACGATCGGATCTTCTCCCCTTCCCGCCCGGTAATATTGCTGCAGTATATTTTTCACATCCGCAGCATTCAGCACCTCGGCAATATCATCGATCATCACTTCCATATTCCTGGGGAGGTCGCCCTGCGATACAAACCGGAACACATTGCGGAGGATACCGATGGTCTTCGGAATGAGATCATACGCCAGTTTGCGGTTAAAGCCGTTGCTGCTTCTCGTTCTGGCAGCAAACATTCCATAGGTGATGGTTTGCGAGAAAAGATCGGCAAAATCCTGTTCTTTCAGGTTGGCAATAAGATACTTTCGGAACGTTTCGTAAAAGCCATACAACTCGCCTTTCCCTTGCTGCTGTTGTTCCATTTCAAGGGAGATCACCTCATCACGGAGGAACCGGGTGCGGTTGGCAAGTTCCCGTGCCAATTCTTCGGCTGTCCGAACCTGGGGCAGGGAAAAACCAAAAAACTTGTGCAAGAGCGCCTGGAATTTCTCCTCATTCTCAACCGGAGGCGCTATCCCTTTTTTAGCCAGGTTACTCCGGGCAATAAAGGTTCTATCAATGAGCTCTCCATGCCGGTAAAGCCGGAATTCAAAGAAATCTGTAAGGATCAAATTGGGAAACGTGCTCCGGTAACGTTTCAGTTGTCCTTTTTCTTCTATGGAATCAAGGTTTTCTCCAGGCTTCTTGGCTTCGATATAGCCGACAATGTTTTGAGTCCCGTCCCAGACACGAAAGTCGGGGTTCCCGGCATCAGTCTTTTTGGGAAGTGTGGTGATCTGTGTATCCGATTTTCCGATACTTTGTGCAAAGTCATCCAGAAGACCAGAAAGGGTCGAATAATAGCTTTCTTCACGCGCATCACCCCTGAAAGTTATTTTCAAGATGTTTCGGAGGTATTTTTTAATCATAGAACCCAGGTCATTTCATGAAGATCAAATGTAGGTATTTTCGGCATGCAGATAATTATGAAATATGAGATTTAAATGATGAGCCTACTCCGATAATGCTATCATTCATTTTCGCCACTAAACCACAAAAACACAAAGAAACACAAAATGCTGTTAATCAAACAAATAAAATTTGTGCAATTTTGTGATTTAGTGCCTTAGTGGCATAAAAAAGACTTTTCAGCGGAGACTCGATTTTTGATTTTGAAAACACCATTTTTTCCGATCATATCCGAAGGCCTCACATCATTCGCGTGCCCGATTTCATTCCTTGATCAATCTAAAAACCGATGTCCTGTCAGTAGACCTGATCTTTAAAAGATAAAACCCACGACTAAAATCGTTGGTCTCAATGATCAACGGCAGTTTTTGGTTTGTCGTTGTTTGAATTTTTCGTCCTTCAACACTGAATATCTCAATATCAATTTTTGATAAAGCATTTGATCTGTCAATCAAAATATAATCCCGGAACGGGTTGGGGGAGACGATAAACGGATTGTCCTCCGGCTCAATGATATAAGTAGGAAGTTGGCTCAGGTAATCACATGTCAGGGAATCGGGCCAGATCGATGATCGATAGAAGATGCCGGTATCCTGATAGCATCGCAGGCAGCGGATACTTCCCACCATGGATTGAGACAGAGGGACGCCAAACAAGAATTTCAGGGATCCGAGGGTTTCGATGATCGGATGATCGTCAACAAGGCCGGAGGGATCTGAGAAAACCCAGTCTGCATTGGGTGTTGGAAGAACTTTCTGCTTTCTCAAGGTTTTTCCAGTGATAAGAGTATCACTGACCGCTGTCACCCGGTACTCAAACAGACTGCTGGTTACCGCTTCAGGACAGAATCCTTCAAACGTCTCATCCTTCACAGTGATCGTGGATCCAGGCATTGCAATAAAATCATAGAGAACATCAAAGCTTCCGGAATCCGGATCAAACAGATAAACAACACCCGCGTCCTCGTATGTATATTGCGGTGGACAATACAGGGTATCGTAGGTATAGCTTCCGTTTGGCAGCATGACGGAATAGATCATGTACGAATGCAAGATCTTACAGGGTTGGCCATGGATGAGCGTATCACCTGTCGATTCAACAACCGCAAGTTCAGGTAGTAAACCCGGCCAATAGCTATAATACCACTTTGCGCCCACGGGTGCCCACGGCTGACCGAAACCCGAAGCGCTGAGAAGCAGAATAAACAGTACATAAAGATTTGCTTTCATGATGGTAACTAATTTTGATTATCGAATGTATACCACTTTTCTGGCCGTCATTCTATAAGCAACAGTAGCTGTAATAATGAAAACACCCGGGGCCACACGATCTCCGTCCATATTCAAACCCGACCATTGATACTCAAAACCATCTTGCAAAGAGGAAGCCGGCATCAGCATATTGACTAACCGTGAATGGACATCATAAATCTTAATCTCGGGTTGATCTTTCATATCTTCCCCGGAAATCCTGATCGTCAAGGTTTCAGTAAATGGATTTGGAAACCCGGTGATCGTAAACCCCTTTCCGCTTTCAGAATCAACAGTTCCCAGAGAAGTTTCTTTGGAATCCCGCTTGAAATATATATTGTAGTGAGACCCTTCCATTTCCATCCACAGGAAATCAACAAATTCGATGTCGAATGACTTGTAGGCAATGGATGGGTTTATTGGACCGGTTGAAATGGTATCAAGGATGTCATACCCACTCCAGTAAAGATGTCCGTATGAAAATCCGTGGTAAAGAATTTCATCCTTCATAAAAAGAAAGCTATATCCTATGGGAGGTGCAAGATTATCAATGCATAGGTAGTCAATGGTACCGGGTAGAATCATTACGGAAGTAAATGTTGACCAGGTGTCCTCAAATTCAGTTTCAATCAGGTTAGCCAGGCTATCAAGAAAAAGAAATCGTGTATAATCCTCATCCGGGGCCATATCAAAAAAATAATTATAAGAAATACAAGGCTGAGAACCAATGGCTTCATACACAGTGTCCAATGTTGTCAGATGGTCATGAGATTTTAATAACATCAACGAGTCACCATTATATTGATACGCAAACAGCAGCACATCATCTCCATACTGCAGATGGTTGGCAACGGCAACATCAGTGATCTCATTTTTCGAAACTACCGCAATCCGGTTCAAGAGGGTATCATCAGCGATGCATGCATAGGTCATTGTATGAAGCAACGAATCATGCTGTGTAATCCAAAAAACGTTCAACAAGCCTGAGGAATCAACATCTGCCACAGGTAATGTATTGATCGTGTTCGAATCGCTGATTTGAACCGGAGGGGTCCAGGAGACGAAATCCATGGTTGAGCTGTACATGATTTTCGACAGTGAATCATTCGACTGAAAGACAAGGGAGATTTTCCCCGCTTCGTTGATGGCGAGCGTCGGGCTCTTTCCGACAAAAAGAAAAGTTGCATTATCCCACGAACCCGCCAGTGCCGTGTACTTCACCCGCTTGATGACACTGATCTGATCCATGGTATCGGTAAACACAACGTACTTGTTCCCGCCGGGATCACGCACGATCTTCCGCTGGTTATGATTGGCTGTCGCATCAGGATTAACACTGGTAGCGATCAGCGTTTGAGATGCCGCTCCAAACGTGGAGATCAGCAACAAACCGATGAACAGTAATTTCTTCATATAGGTGATTATTACGTTTAAACTTGCTGTAGAAGATTTCTCATGTGCTGTGCAGCTTTTATGGATGAAACTCAAAGATACATCATTTTTGGCAATGTTGGGCTAGTTACGTATGAAAAAAATAGAATGGTATTGCCATATTTGAGTTTACTCCGAAATATCATTTTTTTTGTTTTTTTTGGGCTAAAGCCCTGTTTGCCGGTTCTTTGACTTACCCCGGCCTTAAGGCCGGGGTAATTGATAATCAATGCTTTCCGGACTTTAGTCCAAAGTTATATACTTTTCGGAGTGGACTCATTCCCTTTTCCTTGACCATCACTGGCATTTGATCCAAATTCACGAATTAATCGAATGACGAATAGGTCGAATGGAATTCACGAATTAGCCGAATGACGAATTCG
>Ga0194126_10004385_pt1 | contig 21593 bp, 20 predicted proteins | sample TA2KigC150mmetaG_FD_148641 | JGI IMG/M metagenome (GOLD analysis project Ga0194126, IMG submission 148641) | Freshwater microbial communities from Lake Tanganyika, Tanzania - TA2015035 Kigoma Deep Cast 150m | ecosystem: Environmental > Aquatic > Freshwater > Lake | place: Tanzania: Lake... | reverse complement strand
GCCGCCGGGTGCGGCGGCGGGACCGGGCGCGGCGCGGAGGCCGCGGGGACCCCGGACGGGCGGCGCGCCAAGGTCGCCGTCGGCGACGTCGCGGTCAGGCTCGCCGAGGTCGGCGAGATCCAACCGAAGACGAAGGTCCTCGTGAAGTCCAAGGTGAGCGGGAAGATCACGCGGCTCGTCGCCCGCGAGGGCGCGTGGGTGAACAAGGGCGGCGTGCTGGCGGTCGTCGAGCCCGACATGGCGCAGGCCCGCACAGTCGCCACCCTCAAGAGCGGGTACGGCCGGGCGAGGGTGGACCTCGACCGGGCGCGGCAGGACCACGAGCGCGACGTCAATCTCCACTCGGCGGGCCACATCTCCGACGAGGCGCTCAAGCTCTCGAAGGACGCCCTCGACATCGCCACGATCGAATACCGCTCGGCGCTCGAGCAGATGAAACTCGCCGCCGAGGACGGCGTCACGACGGAGCCCGAGGCCGAGTCCGCGCAGTTCCTCGAGATCCTCGCGCCCGCGTCGGGCATCGTCATCGAGCTCCAGATCGAGGAGGGCGAGATCGTCACGTCGGGCGCGCTCTCGTACACGAGCGGCTCGACGCTCATGGCCATCGCCAACCTCTCGGCCATGCAGATCAGGGCGGGCGTGAACGAGGTGGACGCCGGCAAGATACGGAACGGGCAGGCGGTGGCCATCGACGTGGACGCCTACCCCGATGTCGAATACCACGGAGTCATCACGCACATCGCCCCCGCGGCGCGCAGCGCGGAGGGCGTCAAGATCTTCGACATCGAGATCGACGTCACGGACTCCGACGAGCGCCTGAGGCCAGGCATGACGGCGAACATCGAGATCCGGGGGGACCACCGGGAGGGCGTGCTCACGGTCCCGGTCGAGGCCGTGTTCAGGAAGCAGGGCCGGCACGTGGTGTACGTGTTCGACGGGAGCGGGAACGCGCCGGTCGAGCGGGAGATCCGGACGGGCATCAGCACGATCGACCTGGTCGAGGTCGTCTCGGGACTCAGCGAGGGTGAGGAGGTTGCGCTCTACGACCCGGCGCTCGAGGGCCAGCAGAAGACCGAGGACGAGCTCCGGCGCGAGCGCATGGCCGCCGGCCGGCGGGGATGAGGCGCCCATGCTGATCCGCACGGAGGCGCTCACGAAGACCTACGAGCTGGGGGCGGCGCAGGTCCAGGCCCTGCGCGGCGTGACCCTGGCGATTGACGACGGCGAGTACGTCGCGGTCATGGGGCCGTCGGGTTCGGGGAAGTCCACGCTCATGCACGTCCTCGGGTGTCTCGACACGCCCACGTCGGGCAGGTATCTGCTGCACGACCGCGAGGTGGGCGGCCTCACCGGACCCGCCCTCGCCCGCGTGAGGAACAAGGAGATCGGGTTCGTCTTCCAGAACTTCAACCTCCTCCCCAGGATCGACGTCGTCGCCAACGTGTCGCTTCCCCTCCTCTACCGGGGCTCCGTGACGAGGGCCGAGCGGCGGCGGCGTGCCATCGAGGTGCTTGAAACGCTGCGACTCTCCCACCGGCTCGGGCACCGGCCGAACGAGCTCTCGGGCGGCGAGCGCCAGCGCGCGGCCATCGCGAGGGCGCTCGTCAGCGATCCCTCCATCCTCCTTGCCGACGAACCGACCGGCAACCTCGACTCGAAGACGGGCCGTGAGATCATGGACGTCCTCGACGCGCTGAGCGCGGGCGGCAAGACCGTCGTGATCGTCACGCACGACGCCGGCGTGGCCTCGCACGCGCGCCGCGTGCTGCAGTTCGAGGACGGCGTCGTGGCGCGCGAGGACAGACGGTGAACCTCTTCGAGAGCTTCTCGGCGGGCGTGCAGGACATGGCGGCCAACAGGGCGCGCGCGGTCATCACGACCGTCGGCATCGTGCTCGGCGTCGCGTCGGTCGTCACGGTGCTCTCGCTCATGCACGGCGGCCAGGCGCAGACCGTCGCGTTCTTCGAGGAGCTCGGAGGCCTCCGGGAGCTTCGCATCACAGACTCGAGAAGCGACCGCGTCGTCATGACGGCCGCGGAGCGCGCGTCCGAACGACTCACCTACCGCGACGCGCAGGCCATTCTGGAGGAGTGCCCCTCCGTCCTCACCGTGGACCCGGAGATCGTCCGGTACCTCCAGGTGACCTGGGGGGACAGGACGTTCCGGATGAAAGTCCTCGGCACGAACGCGCACTACCCGTACGCGGACGACATGCCGGTCGCGACCGGCCGCTTCATCACGGACATCGACTGCGAGACGCACGCGAACGTGGTCGTCATGGGGCCGACGTACCGCGAGGACCTCTTCGGCGCGGCGGATCCGATCGGGAAGAAGATCAGCATCGAGGGCATCCCGTTCACGGTCGTCGGGCTCATGGAGAAGAAGGAGTTCTACTTCCGCGGAGGCGGCGGCCCGGGCGACCGCAACGTCCTCGAGTGGTTCAACCGGAGCCACTACATCCCGATCACGACCATGATCAAGCGGTTCACCGTCAGCGACCGGCTCGGCGGGCTCGAGATCGCGGCCCGGACGGTCGAGGACGTGCCGAGGCTCGAGCGTGAGGTCAGAACGCTCCTCCGGCGGAGACACGGCGTCGAGGACTTCGAGATCGACTCGAAGCGGGAGGGCGTCGAGCAGCAGGCGCAGCAGCAGCAGTTCTTCAACATCGTGTTCTGGGCCGTGGCGTTCGTGTCGCTCTTCGTGGGCGGCGTGGTCATCGCGAACATCATGCTCTCGTCGATCACGGAACGCGTGCGCGAGATCGGCGTCCGGAAGGCCCTCGGCGCGTCGGCGCGCGACGTGTTCGTGCACTTCCTCGTCGAGGCCGTGGCGGTGACCTCGGTCGGGGGCGCCGTGGGGCTCGTCGTAGGCTTCGGCATGACCGCCGCGGTGGACAGGCTGCTCGGGATGCCCACGGCGATCGCGCCGTCCATCCCGCTGATCGCGTTCCTGACGTCCCTGGCTGTCGGCCTCGTCTTCGGCGTGTTCCCCGCGCTCAGGGCGGCCCGCCTCGACCCGGTCGAAGCCCTGAGGTACGAGTAGAGAGGAGCCTCCCGTGAACCTGCTCGAAAGCGTGCTGGGAGGGCTCTCGTCCATCCGGACGCACAAGCTGCGCTCGGGGCTCACCCTCTTCGGCATCATCGTCGGCGTGGCGTCGGTCGTCGCGATGCACTCGTTCGTCGGCGGGATCAGCGACCGCATCATGGCCGACATGGACAGGCTGGGCTTCGACAACGTCTTCTTCATCTCGAACATGCCGCCGAACAACCCGAACAACCTCGCGAATCTCAAGGCGTCGAAGGGGCTCACGCTCGCCGACACCGAGGTCCTTCGAAGAGAGGTCCCGGAGATCGCGCACATCTGCCCCACGCGGGAGAGCCGGCTCGTTGCGCGCGTCGGCGGCGAGGCCCGCCACACGGAGGTGTTCGGGGTCACGCCGGACGGCTTCCCCATCCTCAAGCTCGAGATCGGCGAGGGGCGCATCCTCGGCTGGCCGGACGTGGACAACCACGCCAGGGTGTGCGTGCTCGGGGAGCTCATCAAGGTGAAGCTCTTCGGCGACGCCAACGCGGTCGGCCGCGACGTGCTGCTCCGCGACGTCACGTTCCGCGTCGTCGGCGTCCTCCGGATGAAGGAGTTCTCACCGATGTTCGGCGACTCCGGGCAGGAGGAGTTCCACGAGCGGATCTACGTTCCGATCACGGCGGCCCAGCACTACCTCACGGGCTCCCGAGGCATCTCCTACTTCGCGCTCAGGCTGGCCGACGGCACCGACATCGCCGCGGCCTACGAGAAGGTCCACGCGACGCTGCTCCGCGAGCACCGCATGGTGGAGGACTTCCAGATCGAGAACGTCGCCGCGAACATCGCGGAGGCCGTCGAGGGCGTCAACCGGGTCACCCGCACCTGGAACACGATCCTCGGGAGCATCGCCGCCGTCTCGCTCCTCGTCGGCGGCATCGGGCTCCTCTCGGTGCTCATCATCTCGGTGAACGAGCGCCTGCGGGAGATCGGGATCAGGAAGGCCGTCGGGGCCTCGGACGCCGACATCTTCCGCCAGCTTCTCGTCGAGTCGGTGACCGTGAGCGCGGTCGGGGGACTCGCCGGGCTCGGCCTGGGGGCCGGCCTGTGCAGACTGATCACGTTCGGCGCGGCGATGGCGGGCCAGGACTTCGTCATCCCGGTGTCCGGCATCGGGGCCGCGCTCGGCATCTCCTTCGCCGTCGTCATCGGCCTGGTGTTCGGCCTCTACCCCGCGGCCATGGCTGCGCGGCTCGACCCCATCGACGCCATCTCGAGGTACGCGTGACGCTCGACGACCTGACACGCGACAACCGCTCGGGCGCCTCTGCGATCGCGCGCGCGCTCGCGGAGCGGCTCTCGGAGCTGGCGGCGTCGTCCGCGGCCGCCGACCCCGGCTCGCTCTGGGACGAGATCGAGGCCGCGTGCCGGGCGGTCGTGGGCGCGCACCGCGAGATGGCCCCCGTCGTCCACGTGGCGGGCCGCGTCCTCGCCGCCGCGGAACGCGCGGTGCTCTCGGGGCTCTCCGTCGACGCGGTCGCGCAGACCGCGCGCGTGGAGTGCGAGCTGTCCGCCGAACGGGCCGACGAGGCCCTCGCCGCGCTCGCCCGGCATGGCGCCGCGCTCCTCCGCGAGCGCGCGGGCGGGGCGCCCGTCGTCACGACGAGCGCGAGCGCGGCGGTGGCGGCCATCATACGAGCCGCGGCCGACGCGGGGGCACCGCCGCGCGTCCTCCTCTCGGAGTCTCGGCCGGCGCTCGAGGGCGTCGCCTTCGCGGAGGCGCTCTCGCGCGGCGGCTCATCGGTCGCGCTCGTGACCGACGCGGCCCTGCCCGGTCTCGCGCGCGGCGCGGGACTCGTCCTCGTCGGAGCCGACAGCGTGTCGGAGTCCGACTTCGTGAACAAGGTGGGCACCTATCCGCTCGCGCTCGCGGCGCGCGAGGCGGGCGTGCCGCTCTACGTCGCCGCCCCGCCGGACCGCTTCATCGCGGAGGCGCTGCGCGGCCGCCCGGACCGGCCGCGGGACGGCGCGGAGATCCTGCCGTCGCCACCGCCCGGCGTCTCCGTCGAGAACCGCTCCTTCGAGATCGTCCCCCTCTCGCTCGCCGCCGGACTGATCACGGAGGACGGCGTGAAGGACCCGCGCGAGGCGGCCGCCCTCGTCGGCGGGCGGGCTGTCCCGCCCGCGCTCCTCCGCATCCTCTTCTCCCCCCGGGTTTCGCTGTAGACACGCGGCTGAAAAGCGGCTATATTCCTCGTTCTGACCCCATGTTGGATGCGCGCTCGCGAGCCAGGCGCCCCGGAGCGGCCTGCAGACGCCCGAGCGCCCCGAGACGCCGCCACACGGCGGATTCGAACGGAGGAGCCCGCATGACGAAGCAGCCTGCAAGGAACCCCGGCATCACGCCCGACAAGGTGCACGACACCATCGCGGCACACATGCTCGCCGACGGGTTCGACATCGTCTTCGACCTCGAGAAGAGCCGAGGGAGCTACCTCCACGACGCCCGCTCGGGCAGGAGCTACCTCGACTTCTTCACGTGCTTCGCCTCGTCGCCCATCGGCTACAACCACCCGGGCCTCTTGCACCCCGGCTTCCTGAAGAAGCTCGCCCGGGTCTCGGTCAACAAGCCCGCCAACTCGGACCTCTACACGGTCGAGATGGCCGAGTTCGTGGACACGTTCGGGCGCCTCGCGGCGCCTCAGGAGCTCCCCCGCCTCTTCTTCATCGAGGGCGGCGCGCTCGCCATCGAGAACGCGCTCAAGACGGCGTTCGATTGGAAGATCCGGAAGAACATCGCCGCGGGCGTGAACGCGCCCGACGCGCCGGAGAAGCGTCTCAAGGGCACGAAGGTCATCCACTTCCAGCAGTGCTTCCACGGGCGGTCCGGGTACACGCTGTCGCTCACGAACACGGCGGACCCGAACAAGACCAAGTACTTCCCGAAGTTCGACTGGCCGCGCGTGCTCAACCCGAAGGCGGTCTTCCCGCTCGAGGGGAAGAACCTCGAGGACGTCAAGGCTCGCGAGGCCGAGGCGCTCGCCCAGATCCGGAGCGCGATCGAGGAGGACCCGGCCGACGTCGCGGCCATCATCATCGAGCCCATCCAGGGCGAGGGCGGCGACAACCACTTCCGCAGCGAGTTCCTCCGCGAGCTCAGGAGGATCGCCGACGAGAAGGGCGTCATGCTCATCTTCGACGAAATCCAGACCGGCATGGGCCTGACGGGCACCATGTGGTGCTTCCAGCAGCACGGCATCACGCCGGACATCGTGGCGTTCGGGAAGAAGACGCAGGTCTGCGGCATCATGGTCTCCGACCGGGTGATGGAGGCGCCGGACAACGTGTTCGTCGTCGCCTCGAGGATCAACTCCACGTGGGGCGGGAACCTCGTCGACATGGTCCGATGCCAGCGGTACCTGGAGATCATCCACGAGGAGCGGCTCGTCGAGAACGCCGCCGCCGTCGGGAAGCGCCTGCTCGCCGGCCTTCAGACCGCGGTGAAGGCGTCCGGGGAGAAAGCGACGAACGTGCGCGGGCTGGGGCTCATGTGCGCGTTCGACCTCCCGACGACCGAGATGCGGAACGCGGTCCTCGCGAAGCTCCGGGAGAACGGCACGATGGCCATCCCGTCCGGACCCATCGCCGTCCGGTGCAGGCCGCCGATCACGCTCTCCGCCGAGGAGGCGGACCGGGGCGCCGAGAGCCTGGAAAAGACCTTGAAGCGAATCTGACCCTGTGGCAGACTGTGCCGAGACCGGCGCGGCGCCGACCGGCACCGCGCGCAGCGGCGCACCGAACCCGACGAAGGAGCCTCGAGCACCGTGAGGGTTCCGGCCACAGCCAGGCGCCCGTTCACCCGGTGCCTGACCATAGCGTTCGGAGCAGGCGTCCTTGCCCTCACGGGCGGGGACGCCTTCGCACAGACGGCCCACGACGCGCCGTCGGCCGACACGCTCGCGATCCCCGTCGTGTGCGACGTCGCCGCGGGGGACGTTCCGGACGACGGGGGCGGCCAGCTCCGCGTCACCTGGGGCGCGTTCTCCGAGGAACCGAAGGGCCCGCCCATCCTCCGCTACGAGATCCTGCGCTACGCGGCGGGAGAGGAGCCGCGGGTCGTCGGCGAGGCGTCGGCTGGCGACCGGCAGTTCGTCGACGGCGAGGCCGCCGACGGCGTCCCCTACCAGTACATCGTGCGCACGGTGACGGCGGCGGGCGCGCAGGACTCCGACGCCTGCCCGCCGGCCGTCGCCTCCGCGCAGTGGTTCTCGATGTCGCGCCTCTCCACGTTCGTCGTGGGCGTCCTCTTCTGCGGCGCCGTGCTCATCCAGATCGCGCGCGCACGGAGGGGGATCGATCTCTTCGTGCGCAAGATCCCCGGGCTGGACGCGGTGGACGACGCGGTCGGCCGCGCGACGGAGATGGGCCGCCCCGTGCTCTTCGTGCCGGGCATCGAGACCGTGAGCGAGATCGGCACGCTCGCGGCGCTCACCATCCTGGGCCACGTCGCGAAGAAGGTCGCGCAGCACGGCACGCCCCTCATCGTCCCCTGCTCCGACGCCATCGTCATGACGACGGCGCAGGAGATCGTGAAGCAGGCCTACACGGAGGTCGGGCAGGCCGACCTCTACGATCCGTCGAGGATCTCCTACCTCACGTACGACCAGTTCGGGTACACGGCCGGCGTGGACGGCATCATGCTCCGCGAGCGGCCCGAGGCCGTGTTCCTCCTCGGCTACTTCGCCGCGGAATCGCTCATCCTCGCCGAGACGGGCTACGAGATCGGCGCGATCCAGATCTCGGGCACGAAGGAGACCTCGCAGCTTCCGTTCTTCGTCGCGGCGTGCGACTACACGCTCATCGGCGAGGAGCTCTTCGCGGCGTCGAGCTACCTCTCCCACGAGCCGGTGATGCTCGGGAGCCTCAAGGCCCAGGACCAGGGCAAGCTGTGGATCGTGGCCTTCCTCGTGGTCGTGATCGTGCTGGGCTCGATCGGATACGCGGCGACGCCGGACGGCTCGTCGGCGCTCTGCAGAGCGTTCGACGCCGTCCGGGCGTTCTTCGCCAGCGCGTAGGGTGGAACGATGAAGCGAGCGGTTCCCATCACCATCACCTTCCTGACGGGGTTCTTCCTCATCGTCTCGTTCTTCGTGCCCCACGAGCCCTTCGGGGAGCTCGAGCAGCGCCTGCTCGTCTGGTTTTCCATCGTGTCCGGGTTCACGATGCTGCTCGGCGTGGACAGCCTCGTCAGGCACCACTCGCGCATCGTGACGAGGCGGCGCGGGGGCTGGGGGCACAGCGTGGCCCTCCTCCTCGGGCTCGCCCTCACGGTCGTGCTCGGCGTCATCGGCTTCGCCCGGTACGGAAGCCCGTTCCACATGCTCTCGCCGTTCATGTACCTCTACACCCACTCGATCGTACCGCTCCAGGCGACGATGTTCGCGCTGCTCGCGTTCTTCATCGCCTCGGCGTCGTACCGCGCGTTCAGGGCGAGGAACGTGGTGGCCACGCTGCTCCTCGTGTCGGCGGTCATCGTCATGCTGGGGCGCGTGCCGATCGGCGCGGCCATCTCGCAGTTCTTCCCGGCGGCGCAGGAGTGGATCATGGACTGGCCGCAGCTCGCGGCCAAGCGCGGCATTCAGATCGGCGCGGCGCTCGGCGCCGTTTCGATGGCGCTCCGCATCATCCTCGGCATCGAGCGGAGCTACCTCTCGTAGACCGGCAGCGGGCGCGCGGGCGCCCGCCGGAGGGCACGACCGGTGCCTGAGAAGCAGGGCAAGGGGTTCTGGGCCGCGATGAACGCCCTCGACAGGAGGATCATCTTCCTCGTCCTCCTCGTCGTCGTCGCGATCCCCCTGCTCATCAGGGTCGGCGGCGAGATCCCGCCGACGGCCCCCGTGCGCCGCGCGTACGACGCGGTCGAGGCCCTCAAGCCGGGCGACGTTCTCATGGTCTCGATCGACTTCGACGCGACCTCGGCGCCCGAGCTCCTGCCGATGCTGCGCTCGGTGCTCCGCCAGGCGTTCGAGAAGGACGTCAAGGTGGTCATGCTCGGGCACCTCGCCATCGGCCTGCCCCTCGGCCACATGATCCTCGAGGAGGTCGCCGCCGAGTGCGGCGCGGAGTACGGCACCGACTACGTGGACCTCGGATACCGGCCCGGGTACATCGCGGTCATGATCGCGATGGGCCGCGAGATCGCCGACGTGTTCGCCGTGGACTACCAGGGCACGCCCATCAGGGACCTCGAGGTCACGAAGAACCTCCACAACTACGACAACGTGAGCCTCCTGTTCGGCTTCGAGCACGGCGCCGTGCTGGACTACTGGGTGCGCTACGCGAACGCGCGGTTCGGCGTCCCCATGGCGTTCGGCACGACGGCCGTCATGGCGCCGGACGCGTATCCCTACCTTCAGTCGAACCAGATCGTCGGCCTCGTCGGGGGCCTGAAGGGCGCCGCCGAGTACGAGACGCTCACCGGGCGGCCGGGACTGGGCACGCGCGGGATGCCGGCCCAGGAGTGGGGGCACATCCTCGTGATCGTCTTCATCGTCCTGGGCAACGTCGGGTACTACGTCACGAAGGTCCGCCGGAAGACCGCCGCGTAGCGGCGCGGTCGCGCGGGCGGCAGAGGAACGACATGGAGACGGCCCACATCGGGACCATCATCGGGACCTGGCTTGCGGGCTTTCTGACGCTCGCGATCCTCTCGTTCCTCTACAAGGACAACCCGTTCTACAAGTTCGCGGAGCACCTGTACGTGGGCGTGTCGGCGGGGTACTGGGTGATCTACGTCTGGGGCTTCGACGTGTGGCCCATGCTCGTCGGCGGGTTCCAGCGGGAAACCGGGTTCGAGAAGTGGATCCTCCTCGTCCCCGGCGCGCTCGGCGTCATCATGCTCTCGCGGTGGTTCCCGAGGACGGCGTGGCTGTCGCGGTGGTCCATCGCGTTCACGGTGGGCGTGGGCGCGGGCCTCGGCGTCACCGGCAACCTGCAGGGCTTCGTGGTGCCGCAGATCGAGGCCACCCTGCTGCCGATCTCCGGGTTCAACGTCGTGAGCGTGAACAATCTCATTCTCGTGGTGGGGGTCATCTCGACGATCCTGTACTTCTACTTCTCGAAGCCCCACAAGGGCGTCCTGGGCGGCGCGGCGAGAGTCGGCATCGTGTTCATCATGATCTCGTTCGGCGCGTCCTTCGGCTACACGCTCATGGCGCGCATCTCCCTCCTCATCGGAAGGCTGCACTTCCTTCTCTCCGACCTGCTGCATCTCGTGAAGTAGCCGGGAGCGCCGCGGGGCGGCCGGCGCGGTCCGGCGAGGCGACGCGCGTCCCCTCAGCCCGCCCAGCGCGAGCAGAGGATGGCGCTCTGTGGAAGGAAGGCGACATCGGGCGCGGAGCGCTCGACCATTCTCACGGCCGCTCTCCGCGCGAGGAAGCCCCTCGACAGAAGCAGGGCGACCGCGGCGTGGTGCTGCCCGCTCACGCCCAGGTACAGGCTCGAGAAGCCGACGCGGGTCGCGCGGCGCCAGACGTGCCTGAGCAGCGCGTCCACTGCGGCCTCCTCGTCCGCGCCCGGCCGCACGGCCAGCGCGTGGAGGTACGCCCGCCCCGACGTGTCGTGCTCGCGGAAGGGCGCGGTCCTGAGCAGCGCGAACCCGTCCACGCGGCCGCCGCGCCCGAGCGACAGAAGCGTCTCCCCCACGCCGTGCTCGCGGTACGCCGCGACCTCGCGGGTGTGGTCGAGCCCCGGCCAGACGGCGTCGCCCACCTCGCGCACGCCGCCGAGCAGCCGCCTCCGCGACCAGGCGTCCTCGTCGTCCCACACGCGGCAGCCGTCCGGGAGCGGGCCGCTGAACCGGTCGGCCTCGCGGATGAGGGAGAGCTCGAGGACGAGCGTGGGCGCGCACGGCAGGAACCCCACGCGGGTGTACAGGCCGAGGTTGGCGCCGCTCTCCGGCATCGTCTCGAGGCCGACGGTGGCGGAGCGGTCGCGCAGATGCGCCACCGCCCGCTCGACGAGCCGGCGCCCGACGCCCAGGCCCTGAAGCTGCGTCGGCACGCCGAAGGTGCCGAACCAGCCGACGCTCCCCCACGTCCTCGTGAAGATGAACCCGGCGATGGAGCCCTCGCGCGCGACGGCGACGAAGTTCCCGTCGGGCTCGAACGACGTCGCGTACCGGAGCTCCTGCGGCGTCCGCTCGGCGAGCGCTTCCGTCTCGCGGCGGTGCGTCCGGTACCAGTCCGTGAAGACGCCGGCCTCGATCTCCGCGACCGCGGCCAGGTCGCTCTCGACCATCGTCCGGACGCTCAGCTCAAGCGACGACACGCCGATCCCCTCCGGAAGATGCCGCGGGCCGCGGGGTGATCGCTCCCCCGCAGGCTCAACGCGCCTCGTGGTCTCTCTCCACGCGGTCGAAGACGTACCCGCCCGTCACGGCGCCCCAGACCTGCTCGCCCGACTCGTCGAAGCCGCGGTCCCACGTGACGAGCCCGTCGGGCGACAGCAGCACGGTGGACGTCGCGTACGCGGCGCCGCGCAGGTCGCTCGCGCAGCCACGTCCCTCCGTCCCGCCCTCGAAGGAACCGTCGGCGCGCGGCCGAAGGAGCACCTCGCACCCCTCGCGGAGCGACAGCGAGTCCGGGTTGAGAGCGTCGAACGCGTCCGGTCGGCCCCACGCCCCGACGAACCGCTCGGGCCGCGGGAGCACGTAGACGTCGCTTCTGACCTGCGCCCCGTCGTCCGTCACGCGGTACACGCGCTGGCGATATGGCCGCTCCTCGGCGCCTGCGACCGCCTGCTCGACGTAGAGCCACCTGCCGTCGTCCCGCCCGGCCCAGATGGGCGCCATCTCGAGCCTGATGTCGTAGTACGAGGAGTCGGCCTCCGCCTGGGCGCGGCTGCTGAACGAGCCTGCGAGGAGCCCCGCGACCCGATCGGCGAGCGGGGGGCCCCCGCCCACGCCAACGCCCGTGTCCGCGGGGGTTCCGTCGTCCCGCCCGGCCCCCGCTGCTGCCGCATGCAACGCCGCGAGAGCGAGGGCGCACGCGACGACGCGAGCGCGCATGGGTCTCCTCCCGTCGGTCCTTCCGCTAGATCTCCGTCCCGCGCGACCCGAGCGACTTCACGTCGCCCATGCCCGACACGGACTTCGTCACCACCGGCTCGCCGTAGTAGGAGACGGAGCCGACGCCGCTCACGCGCGCCTCGAGCGTCTCGGTGGCCCAGATGACGGCGCCGCCGGTCCCGCTGATCCCCACGACCGCGGTGCGGCTCGCGAGGTCCGCCGCCTTGTACGAGCCCGCGCCGCTGATGGCGATCTCCTGCGCGCCCACGGCGCCGGAGATCGCGATGTCGCCCGCGCCGCTCACGGCGACGGACAGCGACTCCGCCTTGAGGTTGCCGACGCTCACGTCGCCCGCGCCGGACACGGCGATGCTGAACGCCGCGGCCTCGACGGAGTCCGCCGTGACGTCGGCGGCCCCCGAGACCGCGATCTCCTCAAGGCTCGTGAACGAGACCGTGAAGGTGACCCCCTGTGTCGGCCTCGGGTTCGAGAGCTTCCCCTTCCCCGCCGTGTCGAGATAGAGCGTGCCGTCGCGCACCTCGGTGCGCACGCACGCCATCAGGTTGTCGTCCGTCTCGACGACCACGCCCTCTTCGGCGCTGCGGACGAGAACCACGGTACCGATGCCGGCCGCCGCCACGCGTCGAAACCCCGTGGCGTCGCGCTTCTCGCTCACGATGGTCCCGGAGCCCGGCAGGCCGCCGCCCACGACCCGACAGGCCGGGAGCGCCAGCATGAGAAGCGGCAGCATGAGAAGCGTCCAGCGTGCCATGCGAGACCCTCCTTCCTGCTCCACATTGCCTCCTGCCCTACCGCGCCGGAGGCGTGAGCACCCTGTCGATCGCGTGGACGACGCCGTTTAAGGCCACGATGTCCGTCCGCGTCACCCGCGCGTCGTTGATCATCACCGTGGTGTCCTCGATGCTCACCCGTAGCTCCCGGCCGCTGACGGTCACCGTCGAGATGATGTTCGCGACGTCCGTCGCCAGGATCGTCCCGGGCACGACGTGGTACTGAAGGAGCGCCCTGAGCGCCTCGGCCTTCTCGGGTCTGAGCAGATCGTCCAGCACGCCGGGCGGAAGCGCCGCGAACGCGGCGTCCGTCGGCGCGAAGAGCGTGAACGGCCCGGGGCCCTTGAGCGTCTCGGCGAGCCCCGCGGCCCCGACGGCCTTCACGAGCGTCCCGAACGACCCGTCCGCCGCGGCGACTCCGACGATGTCGACCGCCTGCTCCCGAGGCGGCGTCTTGGTCGCCGGCTCGGGCGTCTTCCGCTGACAGCCCCCGAGGACCACCAGAAAGCCGATGGCCGCGACCGCGATCACAAGACCGTACAGCCTGCTTCGCGCGCGCATGCTCACCTGCCCTCCTTCCGCCGACCGGCGGCGCTACAGCACGAGCCGCCGGAACTCGGCCACGTCCACGTTCCCGCCGCACACGATGACGACGGCGTTCGCGCCGGGCACGCGGGCGACCGCGTCGCGCATCCGAAGGAGCCCGGCGACGGCGACGCCCGCCGCCCCCTCGATCACCAGCCTGTGCCTCTCGAACACGAGCCGCATGGCCGCGCGGATCTCGTCCTCGCTCACGAGCACCCACTCGTCGACGAGGGCCTTGCAGAGGTCGAGCGTGATGGCCCCGGGCTCGACGCCGCCGGCGGTCGCGTCGGACAGCGTCGGGCCGGACTCGAGGGAGACGATCCGTCCGGCCTTGACCGACTCGCTCATCACGGCGGACCGCTCGGGCTGGCACCCGATGACGGCGACCGGCTTCCTCCCGGACTTGAGGAACCCCCCGACCCCCGAGATGAGCCCTCCGCCGCCCACCGACGCGAAGACGAACCCGACCGAGCCCATCTCGCGCATGAGCTCGACCGCGATCGTGCCCTGCCCGCCGACGACCTCGAGGTCGTTGTAGCCGGACACGTACGTCTGCCCTGCGGCGCCGGCCTCGGCCCGCGCGGCCACCTCGGTCTCCACGCAGTCGCGCCCGCGCGCCTCGGCGACGACGCCCTCGCGGGCGAGCGCCTCCGCCTTCTCGGGCCGCGCCGTCTCGGGTACGAAGACCCTGCAGGGGATGCGCAGGAGCCTCGCCGCGTGCGCGACGGCGAGGCCGTGGTTCCCCGTCGAGGCCGCGATGACGCCGCGCGCGCGCTCCTCGGGCGTCATGGCAAGCAGCCGGTTCACGGCGCCGCGGAGCTTGAACGAGCCCGTGATCTGCAGGTTCTCGAGCTTGAGAAGCACGTGCGCGCCGACCGCCGACGACAGGTCGGGAGACGGCTCGAGCGGCGTCTCGCGCACGTACCGGCGGATCCGCCGCTCCGCGCGCAGGACCGCGTCCTTCACGTCGAGCGAGAGCCGCGCTCCGTCCGCCCATGTCATGTGTCGCGTCCCTCCGCCGCCGCGCCCGCGGCCAGCCGATCCGCCTCCGCCGTGAGGTCCGAGAGCGTCCGGTCGAGGTCCTCGGTGGTGAGCTGTCCCTGCGCCGCCGCCAACAGGGGCTCGCCGAGGACGATGACGCACCTCGAAAACGGCCGCGGCAGGAGGTATCGGTCCCAGGTCCCGGGGAGCGTCCACCCCCGCCGGGCCGCCGTCGCGACCGGCACGATGGGGCATCCGAGCTGCCTCGCGGCCAGGACGATCCCCGGCTTCGACCTCAGCGGCGGCCCCTTCGGCCCGTCCACCGCGACCGCGACGGCATGACCGTCCTCGACGGCCCGCCTCATCCCGAGGATGGCCTCGAACCCCCGCCGCCTGCGCGACGCGCGGATCGGCAGGTACCCCAGCCGCGCGAGCGTCCGCGCCTGGACCTCGCCGGCCCAGCTCACGGCGGTCACGATCGCGATGCCCCACGTCCTGAAGTTCGCGGCGAGCAGGAACTGCCTCCCGTGCCAGAACGCGAAGAGCACGCGGCGCGCGTCCACGCGTTCGAACGACGGGTGCTTCACCCACTCGACGCGGAGCGTCCGCGCGTGGAGCGCGATGAAGCCCGACGCGAGGAGCGCGAGGAGCTCCAGGCACCACCGCGCCCTCGTCACGCGCCTGCGGAGCCTCCGCAGCGCCGAACGGCGCGGCCTAGACCGCTCCCCCCCAGAAGCGCTCAAGGTACTCCCTGCCGCCGATCCGGTCCATGAACCGGAGGATGTTGTACGTCCGGCGCCTGAGGTAGTCGGACGGCCTGTCCGCGTGAAGCCGTCGCGGGCTGGGCAGCACGCCGGCGAGGAGCGCGGCCTCGTGCCGGGTGAGCTCGGACGGGTGCTTCCCGAAGAACTCCTGACTCGCCGCCTTGACGCCGAAGATGCCGTCCCCGAACTGCGCCGTGTTCAGGTACACCTCGAGAATGCGCCGCTTGGGCCACAGCGCCTCGATGAGGACCGTGTAGTACGCCTCGAGCCCCTTCCTGACGACGTTGCGCCCCGGCCACAGGAACAGGTTCTTCGCAACCTGCTGCGAGATCGTGCTCGCGCCGCGGAGCCGCTTGCCGCGCTCGCGGTCCTCGATCGCCTTCTCCACGGACTCCAGGTCGAACCCGAAGTGCTCGCTGAACTTCTGGTCTTCGGCGGCGATGACGGCCACCTTCACGTGGTCCGAGATGTTGCGGTAGGCCACCCACTCGTACCTGAACCGGTACCCTTCCCTGGACCTCACGAGCTCCCCGACGCGGTCCTGCACCATGAACGCCGTCATGGGCGGCGGCACGACGAGGAACGCGAGCACCTGTGCGACGGTCACCGCGAGGAACCACTCCCCGACGCGCGCGAGCAGACGACCCGGCGGCACGCGGCAGCTCATCCGCCGGCGCCCCCGGCGGCGGGGTCGACGAGACGCCCGATGAACAGCACGGCGCCGGTCTCCCGCTCGCGGATGAGAAAGAGGAACGGGTGGTCGGCGCGGAACTCGACGGCCTTCTCGGGCATCTCGAACGACGTCCTCGCCATGACGACCGCCGTCGCGGCCGCCGCCTCCGTGCCCTGCTCGTCAACGTCCACGAAGGCCTTGTGGAACACGTCCGAGATGAAGATCTCGCCATCCTTCGCCATGCCGGTGAAGTCGGCCTGACCCGGATCGAACGCCGACGCCATCCCGAGCGCGCCGAGCGCCTGTTTGAGGGAGAAGCTCCTCTCGACTCGGAACCTCGGCAGCGAGAGCGCGACCCGGGCCGGCGCGAGCGACGAGGTCCACTCCGCCAGGGACTCGGCGGACAGCGCGGCCTCGACGGCGGCGAGCCCGTCCGTGGACCGTGGGAGCACGACGACCATGGAGACGGCGCCTCCGCGGTACGGGAGCTCGACGACCTGCGCGAGGTCGTTCTCGCCGTAGGCCATGGTCGCGGTCCGCCGCATCATGGGAACGGGCCGCTCAACGCCCGCGGCGACGTGGAACGGCGCGTCCGAGGTTGCGTGTGCCTCGAACGGCTCCGCCCACGCGGCCTTGAGGTAGATCGCGTTGACGAGGACGAGCACGGTGAGCCGATCCACGGCGCCGGACGGGATGAGCTCGGCGATCTTCCCCTCGGTGCGCCCCTCGACCCACGCGTTGATCTCCTGCCGCGCCGCCTCCGCGGCCCCCACGAAGTCCGCGGGCTCAAGTCCCGCCTCGTAGAGCGACGTGACGAGCGACGCGTAGGATTCAAGGAGTGGGAAGGTCCGCTCGAGCCACAGACCGTTCGCGGTGCGGAGCGTGATGGAGCCGTCGGCCTCGAGGGCCGCGAGGCGGCCGCGAAGCTCCGCGAAGGCGAGGTGGAGCCGCTCCTGCGGCAGCCCGAAGCGCAGGGCGGCGGCCATGTCGGCTTCCGTCTGCGAGCGGGCGCCGGCGTAGGTCATCCCGAGCGCGGTCGAGACGGAGAGCGGCGAACAGAACAGGTTGCCCGGCTCCTGCGCCAGGACCCGGTAGAGGTCCACGGCGAACGCGGTGTTGCCGGCAACGAGTGCGGCGTCGTCGCCCTGAGCGGCGGGCACCGCAAGCACTGCGGCCGCCGCAAGCGCGGCGGACACGAAACGGAGGATCATGTCGGCTCCTTCCCCAGGCCGAACCTGCCGCCCGCGGCGGTCAGGGCTTGCTGCGGTCCCACAGAAGGGCCAGCGCGATCGCGATGAGCGCGATGTTGCCGGATGCCCTCGAGAACCCCTCCGGCCACACCCCCATGATGGGGCCGAAGAACACGGACACGACGGCCAGCACGAACGCGACGGCGGCCAGCATGACGAGAATCCAGATGAAGCTCCGCATGGCATCCCTCCTTACGGTCCGGGCCCGTTCGGGGCACATTGTCGAACCGGACCGCCACCGAGTCAAGCGCTTTGGCCCCGGGGGGTTTGACCGCCGGGCAGTGCAGGCGTATCATGGAAACGGCCGCAGGCCACGGGGTTCAGGTTCGCACCGGATCCCGAGGAAGCGCCGCGCGGCGGCACCCAACCCGGAGGCTCACATCACGCGCCCGCTCAAGCGTCATGAGGCGTCGGCAGCAGCCGGCGCGCTGCTTCTTGCCCTGCTTCCCGCCACCGCGTCGGCGCCTCTTCACCGAGCCGCGGTCGCCAGGGTCATCACCGATACCGCCGACCTGCTGGGCGGCCCCCGCGCCGAGGGACAGGTCGGCGACATCCTCCTCTCGAACGAGGCGGTCGCCTTCGTCATCGAGGCAGTGGACCACCCGCACAACGGCTGCCTGTCCGGTGGGCACGTGATCGACGCCGGCGCGGCGCCGCTCTGGCTCGACGAGCTCGTTCAGTGCGCGACGCTCCTTCAGGCGTGGCCGAGGCAGGCGGTGTACGACACGGTGCGCATCCTGAGCGACGGCTCAGGCGGCGAGGCGGCCGTGCTGGCCGTCGGGAGGGACTCCGGCAACGCGAACCTCACCGTGAGGACGGTCTACTCGCTGCGGGCGGGCGACGGCTTCACGACCGTGCGGACGGAGATCGCAAGCGGCGGGGCCGCCGTGCCCGGATACCGCGCGGGCGACGCCGTCGCCTGGGGCGACGTCAGGCGGTTCCTCCCGGGGTACGGGTTCGATGAGATGTGGACGTCGAGCACGACGGAGTGGCTGGGCGGGAAGGGAACGACCACCTGCTACGGGTACGCGGTGGCCGCCGGGCTCTTCCCCGCCACGCACGCCGGCGCGCGGTCGGAGACCACGCCGCTCGAGACCGACATCCCCGCCGGCGGGTCCGTCTCGTTCACGCGCTTCGTCATCGCCGCCGGGCCGGACCTCGCCGCCGTGAGCGACGAGGTGCACGTCGTCCGCGGGACGGCGACCGGCGTGGTCGCGGGCAGAGTCACGGACGAGACCACCGGGGACCCGGTCTCCGGCGCGCTGCTCGACATCGGCGTCACGGCGACCGCGCCGTACACGCAGGCCGTCGCCGGCGCGGACGGCCGGTACGAGGCGACGCTGCCCCCGGCGAGCTTCACGGTGAAGGCGACGGCCGACGGCTACCTGGAGAGCACGGCGCGCGTCACCGTCGCGGCCGGGCAGTCCGTGGAGACCGACTTCGTCCTACGATCCAGCGCGTGGGTGCCCTCGTACGGCGACACCCTCACGGTCATCGCGCGGCCGATCATGTCCGTGCCCGTCATCCGGACGCCGGGGTCGTCGTTCGTCATCCAGGCGCTGGCGCCGTCCGATGCTGCGGGCTGGCAGGCGAGTCTCACGGGCCACGGGCCCGAGCGCCCGTTGAGCCTCGCGGGCGCCGCGTACTCGGCGGACTGCGAGCGCTGGACGATGACGGCGACCGTGCCGTCCGGCGTCCCCGCCGAGCTCTACGACCTCAGGCTCCGGGCGTCCGGCGGCATCGACGACACGGCGGCGCACGCCGTGGCCGTCCGCGATTCCATCGGCAGCTCGTTCTACGTGGTCCACATCACCGACACGCACTTCCCCACCCACAGGTACTGGGACCAGTCCGGCGCCGACACGGACACGACCGAGATCGACGACCTCCGAGCCCTCATCGAGGACATCAACCTCATGAACCCCGACTTCGTCATCCACACGGGAGACCTCGTCAACGAGGGCGAGCTCGAGGACTTCCTCGGGCGGCGGTACTTCACGAGGGCGCAGCGCGTGCTCGGGGAGCTCACGGTGCCGCTCTACATGGTGCCGGGCAACCATGACATCGGCGGGTGGACCGACACGCCGCCGCCGGACGGCACGGCGCGGCGCGCGTGGTGGCGTTTCTTCGGGTGGCGGCAGCTGGGCGACCCGCCGCCGGGCGACCTGCGGCGCACGCAGGACTACTCGTTCGACCACGGCGGCGTGCACTTCACGGGGCTCGAGGCGTACGACAACTACGACGGCTGGCGCTACCCCATCTACGGCTCCACGAGCTTCACGGGCGGTCAGCTTGCCTGGCTCGCCGACGACCTCGCCCTCGCGGGCGCCGCGACGCCGAAGGTGCTCTTCTACCACATGGACTTCGCCGGCCAGCTGAACCTCCACGCGCTCGGCGTGGACTGCGCGCTGTGGGGGCACGTCCACCGGACGAGCGGGTCGCTCGCGGCGCCACCGTACAATCTCTCGCTCAACGCCGCCTGCGACGGGCGGCGCGCGATGCGCGTGGTGCGCTTCGAGAACGGGACCGTCCTGCCGCAGCCGGCGCTCGCCGCCGGCGCGAGCGGCCAGCGGCTCCGCGTCGACTACGATCCTGCGAACGACGGGACGGCGGCGCGCGTGTCGGCGACGATCGTCAACGAGCACCCGCAGGCGTTCGAGCACGGGCTCGTGAGGTTCGTGGTGCCGGCGGACTCGGTCCCCTACGAGGCGGAAGGCGGCGCGCTCCGGCAGACGGTCGTGGAGGGCGCGACGGCGGTCTGCTCCGTCGGCGTCCCCATCTCGGCCTCCGGCATCGTGACGGTGAGCGTCCGCCCCGGCCCGCGTCCCGAGCCGCCGGTGACGGAGATCGCGCTCCACGCGGCGAGCCCGAACCCGGCCGCGGCGGCCGCCACGGTGCGCTTCGCGCTGCCGGAGGAGGCGGACGTCGTTCTCGAGGTGTTCGACCTCGCGGGCAGGAAGGTCGCGACCCTCCTCGACGGGCGCGCCGGGCCCGGCCCCGGGCAGGTCGCGTGGGACCTCACGGGCCCCGGCGGCGAGCGCGCGGCGTCGGGCATCTACTTCGTGCGGTTGACCGTGGGCGCGACCGCGCTCACGAGCAAGCTCGCGATCGTCAGGTGACGTGAACCTGGGCCGTGCAGCGACGGAGGCGGCACCGTGAAGCTCCTTGTCGTCGGCGGCGGCCTCATGGGCCGCGCGGCAGCCTATGACCTCGCGAGGCAGCCGGACGTCGCGCAGGTGGTCATCGCTGATCTGAACAAGGACAGGGCCGCGGAGGCCGCCCGGTTCGCGCGGTCCGAGAAGGCCGTGCCGCTTCGGCTCGACGCGCGGGACGCGGACGCGGTCGCCGCGGCGTTCTGCGGCGCGAAGGCCGCGCTCGGGGCCGCGAGCTACGATCTCAACCTCGGGCTCTCGTGCGCCGCCATCGCGGCGGGCGTCCACTGGTGCGACATGGGCGGGAACAACGCGGTCGTGGACGCCCAGCTCGCGCTCGACGAGGAGGCGAAGCGCGCGGGGGTGACGGTCATCCCCGACACGGGGCTCGCGCCGGGCATGGTGTCCCTCCTCGCGATGCACGGCGTGCGCTCGATGGACGAGGCGCGGACCGTCCGCCTCCGCGTGGGCGGGCTCCCGCAGCGCCCGAGGCCCCCGCTCAACTACGCGCTCGTGTTTTCGGTGCAGGGGCTCATCAACGAGTACGTCGAGCCGTGCGCCGCGATCCGCGACGGGCGGCTCGTCACGGACATCGAGCCGCTCGTGGACGTCGAGGAGATCTCGTTCGCGCCGCCGCTCGACCGGCTCGAGGCGTTCAACACGTCGGGCGGCACCTCGACGCTCCCGCGGACGCTCCTCGGGAGGGTGCGCGACCTCGACTACAAGACCATCCGCTACCCGGGGCACGCGGCGATCATGCGGACCCTGTTCGAGCTGGGGCTCCTGTCGCGCCGCGAGGTCGAGCTCCGCGGCACGAGGGTCGCGCCGCGCGACGTGCTCGAGCGGCTCATCGCCGAGCACGCGCCCAGGACCGAGGACGACCTCGTGCTGCTGCGCGTCACGGTGGAGGGCACGAAGGGCGGCCGGCCCGCGCGCGCCGTCTACGAGATGGTTGACAGGAAGGACCCCGCGACGGGGCTCACCGCGATGATGCGTGGCACCGCGTTCCCGTCGGCGATCGTGTGCCTCATGATGGCGCGGGGGCAGACGAAGCCGGGGGCGACGCCGCAGGAACTGGCGCTCGACGCGGACGCGTTCATCGCCGAGGTGAGGAAGCGGGGGCTACCGCTCGAGGCATCGTTCGAGGTTCTCTAGGGGACCGCTCGGTCAAGGAGGCACATCATGCGCGGAACGCGCCTGTCCGACCTCGTCTCGATCGCCGTCATCGCGGCCGCGCTCGGTCTCGCCAGCTCCGCGGCCGCGCTCGGTCTCGCGGGCCACGCGGGCGCCTCGGGCGCGGGTGAGCCGT
>Ga0194126_10004384_pt1 | contig 21594 bp, 20 predicted proteins | sample TA2KigC150mmetaG_FD_148641 | JGI IMG/M metagenome (GOLD analysis project Ga0194126, IMG submission 148641) | Freshwater microbial communities from Lake Tanganyika, Tanzania - TA2015035 Kigoma Deep Cast 150m | ecosystem: Environmental > Aquatic > Freshwater > Lake | place: Tanzania: Lake... | reverse complement strand
AAAAAAGCCACTCTTTTAGTGGCTTTTTTTATTTGACCAACTCTTAAGTAACATTCCATGAGTTATCCGCTGCTCTTCCAACTGAGCTAATCCCCCAGAAAAGAACATTTTACAGTATTTGTGGGCTAGGCAGAAGGTTCAAGGCGTGGGATTTTGGTCATGTTGTGAAGTACTTTTTTGCATCTTATTAATTAGGATTATATTTGAGGTAATTTTGGTAATATAGTGGCCTATATATTTTTTTATTACCTACAAATGAAAATTGGTGTTCTTAAAGAAATAGCAGATGGTGAGAGTCGAATAGCCATCACGCCTGAAATTGTTAAAAAACTTATTCAAATGCAATGCGAGGTATTTATTGAAAAAGATGCAGGGATAAAGGCTCACATTTCAGACCAAGCATTTATAGACGAGGGCGCAATTATTGAACCCAAAAGTAAAGTCATTGAGAAAGAAATTATTCTAAAAGTTCGTGCGCCAAGTCCTGATGAAATTAAATTTCTTAAAAAGGACACTATTATTATTGGTTTGCTAGAACCTTTTAATAACTCATTAAAAGAAATCATGGCTAATCAGGGTTTAATAAGTTTTGCGCTCGAAGCACTTCCCCGAAATTCAAGAGCTCAAAGCATGGATGCCTTATCTTCACAAGCAAATATATCCGGTTATAAATCTGTACTATTGGCTACGCAATTTTATAAAAAATTTATGCCTATGCTTATGACCGCAGCTGGAACAGTGAAGGCAGCCCGAGTTTTGATTTTAGGTGCTGGTGTTGCTGGACTGCAAGCGATTGCAACTGCTAAAAGATTAGGCGCAATTGTAGAAGCATCTGATGTGAGGCCTGCAGTTAAGGAACAGATCGAATCTCTTGGCGCAAAATTTATCGATGTTCCATTCGAAACCGAAGAGGAAAAAAATATTGCGTCAGGACAAGGTGGGTATGCTCAAAAAATGCCTGCAGCATGGTTAAAAAGACAGGCAAGTGTTGTATCAGAACATGCAATGAGAGCAGATATTGTTATTACATCAGCGCTTATTCCTGGCATGTTTCCCCCAGAGCTCATTTCTAAGGATACTGTAGAGGGTATGAAACAAGGTTCCGTCATTATTGATCTTGCTGCAGGAACAGGACAAGGCGGTTGTGGTAATTGCCCATTAACTCAAGCAGATCAAGTCATTGAACATAAAGGCGTTACTATTGTGGGCTATACAAATCTTCCAAGTTTAGTGAGCCATGACGCATCAGTACTTTTTGCAAAGAATGTATATGAATTTTTGAAATTATTAATCAATTCTGATGGACAGTTAGAGATTAATTATGATGATGAATTACTGAGTGCATCGTTAATGACTCGTGAAGGTAAGCTATTTAATGAAAGAAAGGTAAACATATAATGGATTTGATGACCATCCAAAATATTTCAATTTTTGTATTAGCTATATTTGTTGGCTATCACGTTGTGTGGAATGTCACACCTGCTTTGCATACACCTCTTATGTCTGTGACCAATGCTATTTCTGGCATTGTGATTGTAGGTGCAATTTTACAAGCTATCCCTATCAATGACCATGAAATTAACTTAACGAGTGTATTAGCATTCATTGCGATATTACTGACCTCAGTCAACATCTTTGGGGGGTTTATGGTGACAAAAAGAATGTTAGATATGTTTAAAAAGAAAGAACGTATCAACAAGGATTAAATCATGGCTTCATTATTATATTTATTATCAGCAGTATTATTTATCTTTTCTCTTAAAGGGCTTTCCTCACCTCAAACATCTAGACTAGGAAATACACTCGGTATGATTGGAATGGCAGTTGCAATTTTAACTACATTTAATATTGGGCATAACTTAATTCTTCCTATGGTAGGTATTGCAATATTGATTGGCGCAGTAATTGGAATTTTTGCAGCTAAAAAAGTTGAGATGACAAGCATGCCTGAGCTTGTTGCTTTAATGCATTCCTTTGTAGGTCTAGCAGCCGTGCTCATTGCAATTGCTGCAGTATTTAATACAAGCGATGTTCATAGTGATGCTCAGAGAGTTGAATTATGTATTGGCGCTTTTATTGGTGCTATTACGTTTTCAGCTTCAGTCGTTGCATTTGGAAAGCTTTCTGGAAAATTTAGTGCAAAAATGATTCAATTTAAAGGCCAGCATCTTTTAAATCTATTTTTATTTATTGCAATGATTTCAGCAGGCATCTTTTTTTATAGTACACACAATACTTCTATATTTCTTTTAATGTGCCTTATTGCATTTGTTCTTGGAGTAACTCTTATTATTCCAATCGGTGGTGCAGATATGCCAGTTGTAGTTTCGATGCTAAATAGTTATTCAGGATGGGCTGCCGCAGGTATCGGCTTTTCTCTTAATAACTCTGTTTTAATCATTGCAGGCGCTTGTGTGGGAGCTTCAGGCGCAATTCTTTCTTATATTATGTGTAAAGCAATGAATCGTTCTATTGTTTCTGTGTTGTTAGGAGGCTTTGGTTCAGTCACTGCTGCAATAGACGATGCTTCTCAAAGTCAAAAAATATCAAAATCAGGCTCGATTGAGGATGTTGAATTTTTATTATCAAATGCAGATTCAGTAATTATTGTACCTGGGTATGGCTTAGCTGTAGCAAGAGCTCAGCATACTTTACAAGAATTAACTACAAAACTTATCAGCAAAGGTATTAAAGTAAAATATGCAATTCATCCAGTTGCAGGAAGAATGCCTGGTCATATGAATGTCCTTTTGGCCGAAGCAGATGTTCCTTACGAGATGATTGTCGAAATGGAAGATATTAACAATGAGTTTGCTGAAACAGATGTTGTCCTTGTAATTGGAGCAAACGATGTCGTTAATCCGCAAGCAAAAAAACCAGGCAGTCCTATTTATGGTATGCCTATTTTAGAAGCTTATAAAGCGAAGACTATTATTGTAAATAAACGTTCAATGTCACCAGGTTATGCAGGACTAGATAATGATTTGTTTTATTTAGATAAAACTATCATGGTATTTGGAGATGCAAAAAAAGTTACTGATGATATTGTCAAAATAATAGATTAAAGATTTCTGTCATTTTAAATTCATAATCGATAGGCAAGATTTAAAAAATGAGTCAGACATTTGATAGCTTAGTTAGGCTTCGTGAGCTTGTTAAACTTTTAATTATTAGTAGAGCTAATACCCCAGAAAGGAATATTTTACAGTATTTGTCTGCGTTTTAGAGGGTTCAAGGCGAGGGATTTTGGCAGGGGCGGAACAGGGGTGTATAGGTAGAAAATAGATTTTCTACTTGAATTACTTATTTTTAAAGTGCAACATTAAATATGGTTTTGAGGCATAAATCATATTCTTTTTTTATTCATTAAAGTCAATATCATGAAAAAAATTATCTTTATCTGTTTCCTTTGTTTTTCATCATTCAGTTTTGCAGAGTTAGGTAGCACTATATTCTCATTCGATGGTCATGACTTCATTCGCACCGATACCACCTTGATCGATGAAAATGGCAATCCTGCAATCAATACTAAGATGGACCGGAACTATCCAGGATATAAGGCATTGCTTAAGAAAAAATCTTATAGTGGTAGGTTAATGTTATTTGGGAAACTAGTTGATTCTAAGGTAGCACCACTTACTGATAAAGATGGAAAGTTAATAGGTGCTTTAGCTGTTTTTAAGGACGCTGAGTAAATCTTATAATTTATTTGTTTCATAAAAGCCACTCTTAGTAGTGGCTTTTTTTTATGCGTGGTATGTTGTGGTGTGCTTGCAAGAATTGCTTCCAAAAAACTTCTACCTCATTTGCGGGCTAAACAGAAGCTTCAGGCGAACTAGTTTAGTTCCTCACTAGTAAATTGGTCAATCTATTAACTTTAAAGCAAATGATATAAAGTTTGCCTATAAAAATATAGGTCAGCAATCATGTTAGATAACAATTCAAAAATAAATCAAGGAAGACTATCAGAGCGTTTAAGCAATGAGTTTCGGAATGACTCTCATCAACCATCAGGGCTAAGGGTATTATTTTTTGCAGAAATGTGGGAGCGCTTTAGTTACTATGGCATGCGCTCACTTCTTGTTTTATATCTAATTAACTCACTTTCTTTTTCAAGAGATAATGCGCTTGAATTATATGGGATTTACACAGGGCTTGTTTATCTTACCCCAATCTATGGTGGAGCAATTGCTGATAAATATTTAGGTAAAAGAAGAGCTCTTTTAATTGGCGCTTTTTTAATGGTACTCGGACATTTTTGTATGGTTTTTGAATCATTACTCTATGTAGCCTTGGGGTTACTAATTGTGGGTAATGGATTTTTTAAGCCAAATGCATCGTCACTTGTCGGCGAGCTTTATGGTCTTGGGGAAGAGGGCAAAAGATCTGCTGGGTATTCTATATTCTATATGGGAATTAATTTAGGGGCCTTTTTGGCTCCTTTAGTAGCTGGCACTTTGGGTGAGAGAGTGGGTTGGCATTATGGTTTTGCATGTGCAGGAGTCGGCATGACATTTGGGGCTATTCAATTGCTGATGGGGCAGGATAAGTTAGGTCGCATTGGGTTAAAGGAACATCAAAATCCAGTTGATTTTTCTGATACCAAATTAATTTTGATATGGGTGGGTGCTTCAGCTACTTTTGTTTTTGCAACTATTTACAGCTTTGAGTTTTTTAGCCCATGGTTGGATTCACTTTCCAAAATTCAAAAGTTGATCCTTGAGTTATCCCTGCTTGCCGGAGTCTTGGTGTATTTGCTTAATTCAAAATCAAATTCTCCTGGCGAACTTTCTTCGACTGCTCCTAAATCAAACCATTCAATGAGTAAATCAGATTGGTCTAGGGTGATTGCTATCTTAATTGTGATGCTTTTTGTGATTGTCTTTTGGACAGGGTTTGAGCAAGCTGGAGGCACCATGACCCTATTTGCAGAACAAAACACAAATCGGGAATTATTTGGTTTTTTAATTCCAACATCATCATTTCAGGCCATCAACCCTGCTTTGATTATTTTGTTGGCACCCTTATTTTCAATAATCTGGATCAAGTTAGATAGCAGTAAATACTCATTGAGCGATATCGGTAAACAATCCCTAGGAATGATTATTCTTGGTCTTGGATTTCTGGTAATGTCTCACGCTCAAAACCTATCGGATACTTTAGGGCGAGTTGGGCCTGAGTGGCTGTTTATGGTTTATGCGATACACACAGCTGGGGAATTGATGCTCTCACCTGTAGGCTTGGCCATGGTGTCAAGAGTGAGTCCGTCAAAATTAAGTGCATTACTAATGGGAGTTTGGCTTCTGTCTAGTGCTATAGCGGGTTACATGTCTGGAACACTTGAGTCAATTCTAAGAAATAGCGACTTCTCGTTATATCCTTTTCTTGCGACCATCAGCATATCAGCTGGTATAATTCTCTTTATCTTAAGCCCTTCTTTAAACAAAATGATGAGAAGTTAAAGTTCCAGACAACCCATATAGCCTAATGAGCTTCTCCATGGCATTCAATATCGGTCCAGGATCATATTCTTTCTAGGCGGGGGATTTTGGCAGAGGTGGAATAGGGGTGTGTAAGCAAATATATTTTTAAAAAGTCGTTTAAAACGACTTTTTTTAAATTCTTAAAGTCTTCAGCATTTTCTAGAATAATAAGGCGGTTTAAAGTAATATTAATGTTAAATAATAGTTGTATAGTAGTGCATGAATCCACAGCAAAAAAGGAAGTTATATGAAAATTCAATTTAGTAAAGTATTAAACCTTTTATTGGTTTTTACTATATCTCTCATTTTATCGGGCACACTATTTGCCAAAGAATTCAGTGGATCATGGGTTTTAGCAGATACAAATAAAGATCCTTTTGAGATTTTTCTTAACGAGGATGGGTCTGCATCTGGCACTCATGGTAAAGATATGAAATACGGGAATTGGGAAGAAAAAGATGGGCAAGCTATTATTAAATGGGGCACGAATTGGATAACTGTGATTACTAAAGAAGGCGATCAATACATTAAAAAAGCTTTCAAACCAGGGCTCTCTATCACTGATAAACCTACGAATACATCAAGTGCAAAAAGGAAATGATAACTAAGGTTTGATCTTATGAAAAAATTTCATACAGTAGTTATTGGAGGGGGTTGTCTCGGTGCAGCTTCTGCTATTTCATTGGCTAGACATTTAAAAAATACTGGAGGCAAACCTGAATCGGTATGTTTAATTGAAAAGAATGTTTTAGGGAGTGCCTTATCGATAAGACATTCAGGCATAGTCAGATCAGCAAATGCTGATATTGTAGCTGCTAAATTAGGACAAATTTCGACAGATATGTGGCTTAATCTCAAAGCTATCTGGGGGGTAGAAATTGAACTTGAAAAATTTGGAGCCCTATGGATAGCCAAAAAAGATAAAAATTCAACGAATGAAAAATGGGACCAGCTTGCAAAAGATTTAAAAACAATTCCCATAAATTTTAAGAAAATTACACAAGATGCTGCAAATAAAATATGCCCAGACTTTGTGAATTTATATGACGATGAAGTCTTTTATCATGAGCCAGATGCTATTCAACTCGATCCAGCATATGTGAGAAAAGGTTTATATGAGGGTATTACTCAATCTAACGTCACTTTATTTGAAAAAGAAGAAGTTCTAAGATTCAAAAAAAATTCAAATGGAAATATTACAGAAATAATAACAACTAATCATGTCATCAAAGCTGATTATGTTATCAACGCTGCAGGCCCATGGAGTGCCAATTTATTTTCAAAAGCAGGTATATCCATCCCTGTGAGCGTTGAACCTGTCTATGTTGTTAACTGGTTAAGTAGTCTTTCATCAAAAAAAGCCGTAATGCCTATCATTGCAGATTATGTGAATAGGGCTTATTTCCGAAGTTGGCGAGACGGTGAAATACATATGCATCAACCCAGAAAAAGAGGGGTGCATGAAACAAGCACTAATTTTGCTGACAATCCTATTTCTGTGATTGGTGCAGATTTTATTAATGACCCAACAAATCAGATGCAGAATTACTCTCAAATAAAATTATATGAAGAAATTGCTCACAAGCGATTTAAAAATTTAAATAACACCGTATTTTCATCAGGCTATCGATCTTATTTTGATATCACCCCCGATCTAAAATTTATATTAGGACCTGATTCAAAAATCAAAAATTTAATACACTGCTTGGGTTCGGGACAAGCATTTAAATTTGCTCCAGTTTTTGGTGAGATGATGTCTCAGTATATTTTAAAACGAGGGCTCTTATCTAAATATGGAGACTCATTCTCAATAAAGAGATTTGATGCTAAGTATATGAAAAGTTTTTGGAGTAAGGTCAATGGAAATGAATATTCACTTTATCAAGAAAATAGTTCTTTATAATTAATTACAACGATAATTTTTCACAATTATTTATTTGCTCTACCAACTGAGCTAATCCCCCAGGATTAATGCTTTAGGGCTTTCACTTTCCAAATATTCTTAGCATATTCATTTATCGTTCTGTCACTGGAAAATTTACCCATACGTGCAACATTTAGGATTGCACGACGGGTCCATTCCTCTTGGTTTTGATAAAGTGCACTGACGGCTTCTTGAGTTTCAATATAACTCGCATAGTCAGCAAGCAATAAATAATGATCGCCCTTATGGAGTAAGTTATCAAATATAGCCTGATAACGATCTGGCTCTTCTACAGAGAAGAAACCACCCGCAATCATATCCAGCACTTGTTTAAGTTCAGAATTGCCATGGTAATAGTCCCAAGGGTTGTACCCACCTGCTTTAGTAGCCGCAACTTCGTTCGTAGTTAAACCAAAGATGAAAATATTTTCAGCACCCACTTCTTCCATAATTTCAACGTTAGCGCCATCTAAAGTGCCAATGGTAAGGGCGCCATTTAAGGCCATCTTCATATTACCGGTACCTGAAGCCTCAGTACCTGCAGTTGAAATTTGCTCTGACAAATCACTACCAGGGAAAAGTAATTCGGCAGCTGAGACCTCATAGTTAGGATAAAACACTACTTTAAGTTTATCGCCAATAGCTGGATCATCGTTAACAATTGCAGCCACGTCGTTAATCAAACGAATGATTAACTTAGCCATCCAATAGCCAGGCGCAGCCTTGCCTCCAAAAATTATGGTGCGTGGTGTTACATCTTTGGCTTGCCCAAAACGAATACGATTATACAAGGTAATCACATGCAATATATTCAGCAATTGGCGCTTATACTCATGGATACGCTTAATTTGCAAATCAAACAAGCTATTTGGATTAAGTTTTACGCCAGTCAGGCCTTCAATTTTGTTAGCCAAACGTACTTTATTTTTATGTTTAACAGCACGAAAGGCTTCTCTAAATTCAGCATCTTCTGATAGCGGAGTCAGCAATTTTAATTTATCTAAATCTCTCTGGAAGCCTTTACCGATAACCTTTTCCATCAATGACGTTAACTCTTTGTTACATTGATTCAACCAGCGACGTGGCGTAATGCCATTCGTAACATTCACGAACTTATTTGGATAGATCCGATGAAAATCGGCAAATAAAGTGGCTTTTAACAACTCACTATGCAATGCCGCGACACCGTTAACTGTATGGCTACCAATAACAGCCAAATGAGCCATGCGCACGCGACGACCATGGGTTTCATCAATAATCGAAACACGACTTAACAATTCAGAGTCACCTGGGAAATGATGATTGACCATCTCTAGGAACTCGTGATTAATTCGATAGATAATCGCTAAATGACGTGGCAATAGCCTATCGAACAATTCAACAGGCCAAGTCTCAAGAGCTTCTGGCATGAGTGTGTGATTAGTATAAGCAAAAATCTTTTCAACCAAGCTCCAAGCAAGACTCCAATCTAAACGATGCACATCTACTAATTGATACATCATTTCCGAGACAGCAATTGCAGGATGAGTATCGTTTAATTGAATGGCAATTTTTTCTGGTAGTTTTTTCCAATCTTTATGCTTGAGTAAAAAACTATGAAGAATATCTTGAATAGATGCTGAAACAAAGAAATATTGTTGTTTCAGTCGCAGCTCTCGGCCAGAGGCAGAAACATCGTTTGGATAAAGAACTTTTGAGATACTTTCAGTCGTATTGCGACTTTCAACAGCAAGTTCATAATTACCATCATTAAAGTGCCGCAAATCAAATTCTTTCGCAGCCTTAGCTGACCATAAACGAAGATTGTTAACTGTTTCTGTTTCATAACCAGGAATTGGTATGTCATAGGCCATTGCAACAACTGAATCAGTATTAACCCAATGACTTTCGTTTCCGCGCTCAGTGGCAAATTCGACTAGATGACCATAAAATTTTACCGTATACGTATTTTCTGGACGTTGAAATTCCCAAATATTTGAGTAACGTAACCAATCGTCAGGATTCTCAATTTGTTGACCATTATGAATTGACTGTTTGAACATACCGTATTCATATCGAATACCATAACCAGTTCCAGGAATATCCATGGTTGCCATAGAATCCAAAAAACAAGCAGCCAATCGACCCAAACCGCCATTACCTAGCGCCGCATCTGGTTCCATTTCGACCACATTTTCCATTTTGTGACCAAGCTCATTTAGGCCCTCGCGCACTTCAGCATCCATGCCCAAATTTAGTGCGGCATTAGACAGCATCCGGCCAATTAGAAACTCAAGCGATAAATAATAAACACGCTTTGGATCTTGCTCAGCGTAAGCCTCAACTGTTTTAACCCAGCGCTCAATCACATGGTCGCGTACGGTATATGCGGTGGTTGAATACCAATCGCGAGGGGTTGCAACCTCTTCTGTCTTAAACATGGAGTAAACCATATGGTTTTGCAAAGCCTCTTTGGCAGAGGTTTTTGCGTTAGTGATACTTGAGACTATTGATTTAGTTTTGGCCATGATTTGCTTCTTTTTTAAAATGACACGCTGAAGGCGCTGGTTAATTAATTAATTGCCATTTTACCTTAGCAAGAAACAAGCCTTCCTGGAGTTTTGTATCTATTTTGTAAATTAAGGTGATTAAAAAACTAATTGTGACGGTGTCCATTCAACGCCATTACTTATTAAGAATTTCCTCATACATTTCAACATAGCGTTGAGCACTATTCGACCAATCTAAATTCTGACGCATACCATTAGTTTGGATTTTTTTCCAAGTTGTTTCATCATGAAAGCTATTAATCGCGCGCCTCGTTGCGGCAAGTAATTGATAAGTATTAATCTCAGGCATAACAAATCCTGTGGCGGTGTCGTTACCTATTGTTACTTCATTACTATCAACAATAGAGTCAGCAAGTCCACCTGTGTTAGAGACAACAGGTGGCGTGCCATAACGCAAGCCGTACATTTGATTGAGTCCGCAGGGCTCAAAGCGAGATGGCATAATAAAAATATCACTCCCTGCCATAATTTTGTGTGAGAGTTCCTCGTTATATTCAATATTAGTACTGACTTGCTCTGGGAATTTTTTGGCAAGATTTTGAAAACTTTGCTCAAAACTCTTTTCACCACTACCTAAAATTGCAAGCTGACAATGATGATGCTCGATTAACGTCTCAGCACACTCCAGCAACATATCGAGACCTTTTTGATAAGTCAATCTACTAATCACACCTAATAAGGGGGTCTTTGCATGAATTGTTAATCCCAGTTTTGCTAATAAAGCATTTTTTACTTTCGCTTTACCAGCTATTTTTTTGTCATTGTAATGATATTCTAAATATTTATCTGTCGCTGGATTCCATTCCTTTGTATCAAAGCCATTCAGGATGCCATGAATATCATTACCGCGTTTGGTAAGTAATTCTTGCAAGCCAAAACCATATTCCTTCTTTTGAATTTCTTTACTATAGGTTGGACTGACTGTAGAGAGTCCATCTGCATAGAAAATTCCTGCTTTTAAAAAAGATAATTGCCCATAATATTCTAGCCCTTCAATCTGAAAACTTTTAGCAGGAAGATTTAATGGACCCAACCATTGAGGGGTATGACAACCCTGAAAAGCCATGTTGTGAATACTAAATAAGGATTTAGCCTGTTTTATTTTTGGATGATCATGTCGCATAAAATGCAAATAAGCAGGGACTAGTCCAGTTTGCCAATCATTACAGTGAACAAGGTCCGGTATCCAATCTTTCATTGGACTATCTTCGCGACTCAATCTAGCTGCCACAAAAGAAAGTATGCCAAAGCGTATCGCATTATCATCCCAATCTTTGCCGTTTTCATCACCGTAAGGACCGCTCGGTCGGTCATAGAGTAAATCAGATTGAATCGCCATGACTGGAACTCCTGTATCTGGCATTTCTCCAATTATGATATTTACTGCCTCGATACTTGGAATATTGTACAAAGTACACAAAAAGGACGAATTTATAATTTTTTTTAAAACAGTTGGATAACCTGGAATCAAAATTCGTATGTCATGACCGAGCCTCTTCATAGAGGCAGGAAGGGCTCCACTAACATCTGCTAAACCACCTGTTTTTATTAATGGAAAAGCTTCGGGGGTAACGAATAAAATGCGCAATGTAGTTGCTCTCGATTTAGTGGGATGACGCTCTGCATCATACTGAATGCAATGAGCCTAATCAAGGTACAATTTTGTAGCTAAGATTAGTAAAATCAACTCATTTGATTTTTAAAATTATTCCGCTTAACGGAGGAAGACTAATGGAAATAGATTGCGGGTGCCCCATCCATGCGATGAAATCAGTATTAATTTCCTTTCCGTTACTGATATTGCTACCGCCGTAATATTCAGAATCACTATTAAAAATCTCTTCATATAGTCCTACTCGAGGAACTCCTAAGCGATAATTATGACGAGGCACCGGAGTAAAATTAAATACGGCAACAATAAAACTTTCATTTCTATCCTTACGAAGATAACTTAAAACCGATTGATCTACATCTTGGCATTCTAACCATGCAAAACCCGCAGGTTGAAAATCCAACTCATAGAGTGCTGGTAAATTTTTGTACAAATGATTAAGGTCATGACTTGCGCGTTTTATACCTTGATGCCACCCTTCGTTAAGTAAATGCCAATCCAAACTTGAATTAACATTCCACTCTCTACCCTGGCCAAATTCATTTCCCATAAAATTAAGTTTTTTACCTGGGCTACATATTTGATATGTTGCTAACAAACGTAAATTAGCAAACCTCTGCCACGTGTCACCGGGCATCTTATCGAGTAGCGAATGCTTTCCGTGAACCACTTCATCGTGTGAAAAAGGCAATACAAAATTTTCACTATATGCGTAAAGCTGACCAAATGTAAGTTGGTCATTGTGATAGCGTCTATGAATCGGATCATTTTTAAAATACGATAACGTATCATGCATCCATCCCATATTCCATTTCATGGAAAAACCCAAGCCCCCTGAATAGATAGGACGGGAAATCATCGGCCACGCAGTAGATTCTTCAGCAATCGTAAAGGCACCAGGAAAGTCCTGATGCACCATTATGTTGAGCTGTTTTAGAAACTCAATGGCCTCAAGATTTTCACGGCCACCATATTTATTAGGAAGCCACTGACCTGGTTTACGAGAATAATCAAGGTAAAGCATTGAAGCCACTGCATCCACACGAAGACCATCAATATGAAATTCATTCAACCAATAATATGCATTGGAAATCAGAAAGTTTCTAACTTCATTACGGCCATAGTTAAAAATGTATGTACCCCAATCTTGATGCTCACCTAACCTAAAATCTTCATGCTCGTATAAAGCTGTGCCATCAAAGCGTGCAAGGGCCCAATCATCTTTGGGGAAATGACCTGGTACCCAATCCAAGATCACCCCAATATTTCCCTGATGACAAGCATCTATAAAATATCGAAAATCTTCAGGTGTCCCATATCGATTGGATACACCAAAGTAGCCTGTAGTTTGATAACCCCATGATTCATTCAAGGGATGTTCAGAAACAGGCATCAATTCAATGTGCGTGTAACCCATTTCCTTCACATAATGAATTAGTTGATCTGCTAACTCATAAAAATTAAGAAACTCTCCGTTGCTATTTCGTTTCCAAGAACCGAGATGTACTTCATAGCAGTTAAATGGTGCATGTAACCAGTCCACCTGACCTCGTTGATTTAGCCAAACTTGATCTTGCCATTGGTATTTATTTAGCACACTTACTTTTGCAGCAGTGCCTGGTCTGGGCTCAAATCGAAAACCATATGGATCTGTTTTAAAGAGGATATTTCCTGAGTCACGTTGACGAATTTCAAATTTATATAGCGTATCTAATAATACGTCTGGAATGAAAATTTCCCAGATACCGCTGGAGCCATGTGATCGCATTGGGTGTATTCGGCCGTCCCACTTATTAAAGTCAGCAATTACACTGACTCGCTCTGCATTTGGAGCCCAGACTGCAAATCGAACTCCAGAAACACCCTGGTGCTCACATAAGTGGGCACCCAGAGCCTTGTAGGCTTCCTTTAAATTACCTTCTCCAAAAAGATACAACTCATCGCTTGAAAGCATTGAAGTGAAGGAGTACACATCAAAGGTTTTAAAAACTTTTTCATTTTGGTGGATACGAATTTCGCATGGCACCCTAACTTCATGTGCTCCACTCCACTCAAATAAACCACTTTCATGGATTTTCTTTACCTTTCGCCATCCCCTCTTTGTTTTAAGTGATACATTTGACGCATATGGTTGAAATGTGCGAAAAATATTTAAATCACTTAAACTTTTCTCATTTTTTTCTTTGTGTAAACCAAGAAATGAAAAAGGGTTGTGATGTTTGGCATCTATAATTAGTTGGATCTGATAATTTTCTTTAGATTTTGGCAAAATAAAAATTTCATAAATATTTGTTGAAACATAAAATGTTCTTAGATTGTAATCATTTAACGTGACTATAATAAAGAAGTAAAGATTGCATAAAAATTTCAAACCACCTTTTATCTCGTGCTTTGTTCTGATTTGTGTCAATTATCAAACTATAAATTACAGGAGCGAGGATCATGCAACAAGAGATTACTTCACAAAGATTTATCAGTAACCTCACTAAAAATACCGTAGCACTTATCCTAGCTGGTGGGCGGGGAGTGCGACTGAGGGATTTGACTGAGAGCAACTCTAAACCAGCTGTTCCGTTTGGAGGTAAATTTCGTATCATTGATTTCCCTTTGTCAAATTGTATCAATTCAGGTATCAGACGAATTGGAGTAGCAACTCAATATAAATCACATAGCCTCATACAGCATATTCAACGCGGTTGGGGCTTTCTCCGCGGTGAATTTAATGAGTTTGTTGAAATCTGGCCTGCACAGCAGCGTGTGGCGGAAAACTGGTATAAAGGGACAGCAGATGCGATCTTTCAAAACTTAGATATTATTCGCAATATTGGTGCTGAATACATATTGATTTTAGCCGGCGACCAAGTATACAAAATGGATTATAGCCAAATGTTGGCATGCCACGTAAGAAATCAAGCAGATATGACTGTCGCTTGTATTAATGTACCGATTGAAGAAGCAAGTGGATTTGGTGTGATTGAGGTAGATGAAAGTGATCGGGTTATTGACTTTAAAGAGAAACCTAATCATCCCAATCCATTACCCAATGAACCAAATCAGGCATTTGCAAGTATGGGCATTTACGTATTTAATCCTACTTTTTTATACGAACAGTTATTTCGAGATGCTTACATTTCAAAATCGGAACATGACTTTGGTAAAAATATAATTCCTGAAATCATTCATAAATATCGCGTATTCGCTCATCGATTTGGAGATAGCTGTATCGCTACAAATAATGGAGTTTGCTACTGGCGTGACGTCGGGACGGTTGATGCATATTGGGAAGCCAATATAGAACTAACAAAAGTGACGCCTGAGTTAAATTTATACGATCATCAGTGGCCAATTTGGACCTATCAAGAACAACTTCCGCCTGCTAAGTTCGTCTTTAATAATGATAATAGAAGAGGCCTTGCTACCGATTCACTTGTCTCTGGAGGTTGTATTATCAGTGGCGCGCGGATCAATCAATCTGTTCTATTTTCTAATGTAAATGTGCATAGTTATTGTGAAATTGAAAATTCTGTTTTAATGCCCGACGTTAACGTTGGAAGACATGTTAAGTTGAACCGTGCGATTGTAGATACAGGTGTTTCTATTCCTGACAAGATGGAAATAGGATTAAACTCTGATGTGGATAGAAAGCGTTTTTACGTTTCAGAAAAAGGTGTCACCTTAGTGACAAAGACAATGCTGGACCAGCTATCATCTCGAGTTTGATTTTTGATAAAATAAAAAATTGAGGGGTAGTAATGCAAGCGGTTCAAAAACCTAAACTTTATTTAAATCTTTATTGGCATATGCATCAACCCGATTATCGGGATACAATCTCTGGCAAATATATTTTGCCATGGACATATCTTCACGCTATTAAAGATTACACCGATATGGCTTTCCACTTGGAGGCTAACCCTAAAGCACGAGTGACTTTCAACTTTGTGCCTGTCCTTCTTGATCAACTGGAAGACTATGAAAATCAATTTACCAGCGGACATATCCGTGACCCATTGCTGGCATTCCTAGCTCGCGAAAATCTAGAATATTTAAATACGGAGGAACGTTGTTTAATTGTCGATAGCTGTTTCAGAAGCCATCATGAAAAAATGCTTGAGCCTTTTTTACATTACCAGCGCCTATTAAATATTTACAATGCGCTTAGGGCAGAAGATTCAACTGCCTCAAATTATCTATCTGGTCAATATATGGCTGACTTATTAGTTTGGTATCACCTTGCATGGATGGGGGAAAGTATTAAACGCCATAATCAATTTGTGCAAGAGCTATTAAAAAAAGGCTCTCAATTTAAATTTGCAGAGCGTACAAAACTTTTCAAACTTATCGGCGAGTTGATTTCAGGATTAATTCCTCGATATAAAAAACTTCAACAAACAGGGCAAATTGATATTTCTAGCTCGCCTCACTACCATCCAATTTTACCTTTACTTTTAGACTTTAATTCAACGCGCGACGCCACGCCATTAGCTCCATTGCCTGCCTGCAGTAGTTACCCTGGTGGACGATTAAGAGCTATAGCCCATATTGAGTCTGCTCAAAAATCTCATCAAAAGAGATTTGGTGAAAAACCAAAAGGAATGTGGCCCTCAGAGGGTGCAGTATCTTTTGATGGACTCTCTCTCATGGCAGAACATGGTGTCACTTGGGCCGCCACCAGTGAGGGTGTCTTGACAAATAGCCTTCTTAAATCTTTTGAAAGTGGAGCAATTCCAAGTCGAAATGATTACTTGTATCGGCCATATCGTGTAAGAAACGGTATTAATGAAATTATCTGTTTTTTTAGAGATGATCAATTGTCCGATAAAATTGGTTTTGAATATTCAAAACTACATGCGAGTAATGCCGTAGCCGACTTTATTGGTTATTTAGAGAATATTTATAACGCGAATGAAAGCGGCGAACATCGCGTGGTTAGTATTATTTTAGATGGTGAAAATGCTTGGGAATACTTTCCTTATAATGCATTTTATTTCTTGAGCGAGTTATATGAAGCACTGACGAAACACTCGTTTATTGAAATGACAAAGTTCAATGACATCATTGAGCTCTTCGCGAAAGATACGAAAATCGATACCCCTACTATAGAGCAAATAGCCTCTGGCAGCTGGGTTTATGGAAACTTTAGTACTTGGATTGGATCAACTGATAAAAATTTAGGCTGGGATGTTTTATGCGATGCAAAAAAACAATACGATCAAGTGATGGAATTAGGCCAGCTGAGTGATTCTGAAATATTAGCTTGTGAACGCCAGTTATCAATATGTGAGGGTTCAGATTGGTTCTGGTGGTTCGGTGATTATAATTCCTCGATAAGCGTTGATAGCTTTGATAAATTATATCGAAGAAATTTAAGTAATTTATATCGTTTACTAAAACTCCCAATTCCTGAAAATCTAAATCGTCCGATTAGCCGGGGTATTGGAGATCCTGCTTTAGGTGGTACTATGAGACGTGGCCAAGAAAGTTCTTAGTCTTGTCTTCCATTCCTCACCAACTGGATCAAAGACGTGCGGGAGTTTTACTACATATTACCTCGCTACCTGGAGGTGACTTGGGTGAGGACGCATTTAAATTTATTGATTTTCTCGCGCGAACAGGTGCATCAGTTTGGCAAATGTTGCCAATTAATCAGCCACATGGAGATGGTTCACCTTATCAATGCTTATCAGCACATGCAGGAAATCAAGCTCTAATTAGTCTAGAAATACTAAAAAAACAAGGTTGGTTGACTGAAAGCGATCTAAGTTCAGATATCAATCGAGAAGATTTAATTCAAAAAGCATTTAACAATTTTAAGCAATCAAATATTCCCCATGCTTATGATGATTTTTTAAGCTTTTGCGAACGTGAGCGTCATTGGCTTGACGATTTTTCTTTATTTATGGTGTTTAGAGCACATTACCATCTTACTTGTTGGCATGATTGGCCCATACCAATTAGATTACGAGAAAAAGATGTCATCAGACAAGCTCATATTGATTATGCTGATAAGTCATCCTTAATAAAATTTTCTCAATACATATTCTTTCAACAATGGCACGCCCTCAAAGAATATGCAAATTACCGAAATATTATTTTATTTGGCGATATTCCAATCTTTGTTTCTTATGACAGTGCTGATGTTTGGGCTCGTCCAGAGCTATTCAAGTTGGACTATGATCTCAATATGACAGTTGTTGCAGGCGTACCTCCAGATTACTTCTCAGAGACAGGCCAGCGCTGGGGAAATCCACATTATGATTGGGATATGATGAAAATAGATGGCTTTCAGTGGTGGTTAGAAAGAATACGAACACAAAATACAATGTTTGATATGGTGCGCATCGACCACTTTAGAGGCCTTGAAGCAGCCTGGGAGATTCCTGTGACTGAAAGAACAGCAATTAAGGGCGTTTGGGTTAAAGCCCCGGGAATAGATTTATTAAAGGCAATTAAAAATTATTTACCATCATTAACTCTAATTGCTGAAGATTTAGGAATCATCACCCCAGAAGTAAATACCTTACGTGATACTTTTAATTTACCTGGAATGAAAATATTACAGTTTGCTTTTGATGGTAGCGTGGATAATCCTTATTTACCTGAGCAGATTACAGAAAATAGTGTCGTTTACATTGGAACACACGATAATGACACAACGATCGGTTGGTATATAAATTTAATTGATGCTCATAAACAAACTTTTTATAGCTATATGCAAAATCACTTGAATATTGATAGAAGTGCAATTCAAATGCCGACTGATATGATTAATCTAGCATTAGCTTCAAAAGCTCGAATAGCTATTATTATTATGCAAGATATTTTACATTTAGATAGTACAGGCAGAATGAATATCCCAGGGACGGTTGAAAACAACTGGCAATGGAAATTTGAGTGGCAACAATTAAGTGCTGAAATGGAAAATTTATTTACAAATGCCATTGAAAGGCATCATCGCAATACATCACCCAAGATTACAATATGAGCCAACAGATAGGTATAGACGTTGGTGCTACTAATCTACGAATTGGCGTGGTACAAAATTTAAAAGTTATTTATGAGCAAAGTATTCATAGTGCTTTTGACAGGAATCTTTCGCATCTTATTAATACGTTACACACTCAAGTCTTGGATGGCATCATAAGAAATACGATCAATGAATTTATTATGAGAGGCAGGGATTAAGTATTTGTTGATAACAAAGATACAGTCTTTATAGATGACTCGACCTTCACCGACACGTAATTCTTCTTCCATTCTTTTAATCGCTAATTTAGCAACATCACGAAATAGTCTAGAAGTAGGTGCTATATGGAAGCGTTCACGCATATGTGCTTTCATTAAGATCATATTGGCTGATCGAATAGCAGCGGTTATATCAAGTTCGCGAGTGGAACATCGATACCATTTATCTTTAAGTATTTGTATTGCCAGACTGAAGTTCTTTCACGCTGATAAATGAAAAGTGAATTATCAACAACGACATGAGTATTTTTTTCAATCGGCATGTGCGCAGCTAATTCTGAACGCCGAAATGGACAAGCAATTTATTTTTGAATTAAGGTCTGAGTGTCAAAAGTTTTGACGGTGGTGTGCTTCGGTGTGCTCTAATTTTTTGGAGTTGTTGAATCCGTTAGAACCATTGCAGCACATAGCAGCTAGGGTAAGACACGATAAAATTTATAATTTTTAAGAGTCCGCTGCTCTACCAACTGAGCTAATCCCCCAGAAGTGATTATTTTACTGTATTTGTGGGCTTGCGAGAGGGTTTAGTTCAGTGAAAATCTCTTGGGTTGGATTAGGGGTGTGTAATAAAAAACACCTAAGAAGGTGTTTGGATTGCTGTAAATAATACAGACAGATTAGTTAAAATGATGTACTTTTCCTTTTAGTCGCCGAATCGTATTTTCCAATCATTAAAAGAAGGGCAAATCAGAATGCACACTGATTGTTCTAGCACTCTTCTATAGTTTTATAATCTGCATTATGAAAGCAATTAAATTAACACTACGCCTAAATTTTCTGCATTTCAAGTAATTTTTAAGTGAAAAGAAAATAAAGTTAGCTGGTGACAGCGTTATACTTAAAAGTTATGAAAAGGTTAATACCTCATAAGACGACATTAGTTAGAATGCTAGCCCTATTTTTATTATTAATTGGAGCTATTGTAACTTTTGCTTTTTATCCATATAAAAATCTTTACTACGAATGTGAATATAAAAATCACTTAAACAAGAGTGATGAACCCATTTCTTTTCTTATTCTGGATAATCGTTCATTAGTCGTTCAAAAATACTTATTTAATAAGTTTGTCGTGATACTTGGTGAGCATGAAAACACAGAAAATATATTCACTAAAAAAGAATGTATGGATGATAGCGAATCTGGATTGACAATTGAATGTGATAGAAAAGAACCCAAGGTTTATCACAAGATAAGCTTCAATCAGATTAATGGAATTTTAGAAGAAGAGATGGAGTTTGATTCAGGAGGAATCTTTACACAAACACATAAATGCTTCGCTAAAAAGAATACTGTTTTAAATTAAAGAGCATTGAAAGAAGTTGAAAGGTTTATTTTGATAAACTATTTTTATTAGAATCATATTAACAAGCATAGTGCTAATATTTGTGAATAGAGATTACTAAAGGAATTTGATTATGACTATACGTATTGGTGATGAATCTCCAAACTTTACTGCAAAGACTACCGAAGGCAGCATCAATTTTCATGAATGGATTGGAAATAGCTGGGCTATTCTTTTTTCTCACCCAAAAGATTTCACCCCTGTATGCACCACTGAATTAGGTTATGTGGCTAAGTTAAAGCCAGAATTTGATAAGCGAAATACTAAAGCGATTGGATTAAGTATTGATCCTGTAAGCGATCATGAAAGATGGGTGGGCGATATCACTGAAACTCAAGGTTATGCTGTAAATTATCCATTAATTGGTGATGATGATCTGGTAATAGCAAAACTATATGACATGATTCATCCAAATGCGAGTGGAGGCTCAAGAACAGCACAAGATAATGCAACCGTTAGATCAGTGTTTATTATTGGACCAGATAAAAAGATTAAAGCTATTCTGATCTACCCAATGAGCGCAGGAAGAAATTTTGATGAAATCTTAAGGTTGCTTGATGCAATACAATTAAATGCTAAACATCAGGTTGCAACACCTGTAAATTGGAAGCATGGTGATGATGTGATTATTCCACCAACTGTGTCCAATGAAGAAGCAGTGAAGAAATATCCTGATGGGTTTAAAACAATTAAACCCTATTTAAGAATCGTTCAACAGCCAAAGTAAATTCAAATTACAAAAAGCTCTAGTAAATGAAAGCTTTTTTATTAACTTTAACATCAGAAAAATCGCCTTTAAAAATTTACGTAAAAACTCTTGAAATTTTTAAAAGTATCCCCATTTTTTCATCAAGTTCATAAAGAACTACCCTACGCCTAATGGGTAGGGTTTGTTTAACTTGCTTATTTTAAAAAGGAGAATTTTATGAAAGTTTCATTTGGTCAACTTTATCCAACCACCCTTGGATTTGAAAGAATGTTTAGAGATCTAGAAAGTATGCTGGATGGTAGCTTTGAATCGAGCAATGAGAAGTTTCCACCGCATAATATTATTAAATTAGATGAAGCCCGTTATGTGGTTGAGTTAGCTGTAGCTGGATTCAATCAGGATGAGATTGATGTGACTGTGAATGAAGGTATTTTAGAAGTCACAGGGTCCAAGAAAGATGATGATAGTGAAGTTAATTACTTATATAAAGGTATTGGCACTCGATCATTCACTAAAATGATTCGTTTAGTCGATACTATAGAAGTCAAAGGCGCTGAATATAAAGATGGCATTCTAAGAATCGGTTTAGAGAATATTATTCCTGACTCTCAAAAACCGAAAAAAATTGAAATCTCATCATTACATCAATTTAGGCAGCCTAAAATTGAAGCGAAAGAAAAAGAAGTAAATGCTGCTTAATCTAAGCATGTTTTAAAAAAGCCACTCTTTTAGT
>Ga0194126_10004381_pt1 | contig 21607 bp, 18 predicted proteins | sample TA2KigC150mmetaG_FD_148641 | JGI IMG/M metagenome (GOLD analysis project Ga0194126, IMG submission 148641) | Freshwater microbial communities from Lake Tanganyika, Tanzania - TA2015035 Kigoma Deep Cast 150m | ecosystem: Environmental > Aquatic > Freshwater > Lake | place: Tanzania: Lake... | reverse complement strand
TTGAGATTTCCGTGCGCGATCTTGCGCTGCTGATCAAGCGGTTGATCGGTTTTGAAGGGGAGATTCGATTCAATCCCAATATGCCTGACGGAATGCCGCGAAAGCTCCTCGACATCAGTCGTTTGGCCGGCCTCGGATGGAAGGCCACCACATCCCTGGAAGAAGGGATCGCGGCTACATACCGGGCTTTCCTATCGGATGAGGTCAAGATAAAATGAGGATCTGGAGTGGCATTTTGAATTGACACCGAGCAACGCTCTTGATAGTCTCTGTAAACCCAAGGAGGATGAGGTCTTGTTTTCCCAACTCCTACGCGGGCGTGTCAACCTTCCGTAATTAGTGCCAATAAAGGGCAGAAGAAGGCCGTACGTGCAACTGGTTGCGTCAAATTTGAGACGAGTGGAACAAGTGAGGTCTGTTGCCAAGCCCAGCGTTTCGGTGGTAACGGTTGTCAAGAACGGCGCCGCAACGATCGCTGATTGCGTGGAGAGCGTCCTGGGGCAGAACTATCCCGTGGAGTATATTGTAATGACGGTGGGTCCACGGACGGCACTATCGATATCGTGAATCAATATTCGTCTCGGATCTCCACGATCATCTCGGAGCCGGACAAGAGCATATACGATGCGATGAACAAGGGCGTGGCCCTGGCCACGGGCTCTGTCTTGGGTATGCTCAATGCGGACGACGCGTACGCCCATGAGAGCGTCATCGCTCACGTGGCCGAAGCGTTCGAAGACCCGGGTATTGAATCGTGCTATGGCGATCTTATCTACGTTGACCCCGATGATTGTTCAAGAATAACCCGCTACTGGAAATCAGGCCCTTATAGCAGAAATCTCTTCTACAACGGCTGGATGCCGCCGCACCCCACGTTTTTCGCGCGGAGGTCCGTGTATGAGAAGTACGGCAGCTTCAATGTCGGCCTGGGCACGTCCGCGGATTACGAGCTTATGCTGCGGTTCCTCCTCAAGCACGGGATTAGTTCGATATACATCCCCGATCTGATGGTGATCATGCGGGGTGGCGGGGTGAGCAACATCTCAATCCGGAACCGCTGGAAAGCCAATCGTACGGACATGAAGGCGTGGAAGGCCAACGGGCTCGTTCCAAAGCCCTGGACAATTGTGGCGAAGCCGCTTTCAAAGCTTATGCAGTACGTATTCAAGAATTCGAGAGACCTCTCCTGGTTGGCGCTCGATTGGCCCAGACGGAAGCCCGATGCGAATGCCTCTTGCGCCGACCGGTCGGACCGCGGATCATCGAAAGTCCGAGACCAAGATCGGGCGAACGCGGATTTCGCATAATAACCCCCATATTTTCAAGATTAGGATTGCGCCGGGGATAAACGGTCCATGGGCGCTGCACACAAAATCAAGCCCCTGGCTGAACTGGCCGACATATTGACCCGAGCCCGCGAAGGCCGGGCCAAGATTGTTCACTGTCACGGTGTCTTCGACCTTCTCCATATCGGTCACATCCGTTACTTCAAACAGGCCAAGCGTATGGGCGATCTACTTGTGGTAACCGTGACCCCCGACCGACACGTTGACAAGGGGCCCCACAGACCTGCGTTTCCGGAGGTGCTTCGGGCTGAGGCCATAGCCTCGCTCGACTGCGTGGATTACGTGTCGATCAATGAATGGCCCACGGCCGAAGAGACGCTCCGTGTCTTGAGACCGCACGTGTACGTGAAAGGGTCCGAATTCAAGAACGTTCAATCGGACATGACCGGGAAGATAGGCCGTGAGGCGGAAGTCGTCCGAGAAATCGGCGCGGAACTGGCCTTTACCGAAGATATTGTCTTCAGCTCAAGCACCCTTATCAATCGGTTCCTGTCCAATTTCCCTCAGGAAATGGAAGAATATTTGGCCGTGCTTCGGAAGCGCTCGCATTTGGCGAGCATCCTGAAAGTGCTCGACGATATGGCGTCGCTCAACGTGCTCGTGATCGGAGACGCCATACTTGACGAGTATCAATATTGTGAAGCGATGGGCAAGTCCTCTAAGGACCCGATTCTGGCCTTGAGATACCAGAACGAGGATCGTTTCGCGGGCGGCGCGGCCGCGGTAGCCAACCATGTGGCGGGTTTTGCCCGCCGGGTGACGTTGGTCTCGGTTCTTGGCGAACGGGAAAGCCATGAGGCGTTTTTCAGGGCAAGCTTGCATCCCAATGTCTCGCCGCACTTCTTCTATCAGCCCGGCGCTCCCACCATTGTGAAGAGGCGCTTCCTGGATGGATATTCTCTGCACAAACTCTTCGAGGTCTACGTGATGGACGGGGCCGGCCTGCCTCGCGAAGAAGATAGGAGACTCCGGCAGTGGCTCGCCACGCATTTGGCCGACTATGACCTGGTGATAGCCGCGGATTTCGGTCATGGGACAATAAGCCAGGACACGGTGGAGACGCTTTGCGAGGGCTCCCGGTTCCTCGCGGTGAATACCCAGGCCAACGCGGGCAACCGCCATTTCCACACGATTTCCCGGTACCCGAGGGCCGATTTCGTATGCATAGCGGAGCACGAGATCCGTTTGGAAACGAGAGATCTCAGCGGTGAGATCAGAACCATGATGGAAACGATCGCGCGCAAAATGGATTCCGACCATTTTGTGGTGACCCGGGGAAGCAAGGGCTGCGTCATTCGAGGAGAAGACGGAGAATACATGGAGGTTCCGTCACTCACGGGAAAGATCGTGGACCGCGTGGGCGCGGGGGACGCGTTTTTTGCGCTCACGGCCATGGCCGCGGCTCAGGGCGTTTCGAGCGAAGCGCTGGCGCTGATCGGCAATGTGGCCGGCGGCCTGGCGGTAGAGATAGTGGGCAATCAGAAGCCGATCGACAAGCAGTCGGTGAAAAAGTTCATCACGTCGCTCATGAAGTGATCCCGCCCTTTTTTCGAAGATTCCCGGGAAGTCAAAATCAGTTGAGGATTCCTATGAAAGTCGTCGGCGTGAGGCGCCCCTGGTCGGATTCATACTAATTGCGAAACGTTTTGTCCGATTGCGTGTGTCACATCTCGTCATTCCTGCGGAAGCAGGAATCCAGGTCTTTATTCCCGCGCAAGCGGGAATCCGGTTATATGGATTACCGTTTCCACGAGAAAATACTGGATTCCCGCGTACGCGGGAATGACGGCAGGTGAGCCCAATGTCCTTACTTATTCGGACAGAATTATACACACTTGCTATACGTATGGGGTGGTTTGGAGGGAAGGAGTTGGTATGAACAAACCGCAAAACGTTCTTGTGACCGGAGGCGCCGGCTACGTGGGAGCAGTCCTCGTACCCAAGCTGCTCCACCGCGGATATCGCGTCAAGGTCATCGATCTTTATATGTACGGAGAAGAGGTCCTGGATGCCGTGCGCGACCATTCCAATCTAGTCCAGCTCAAAGGGGATATCAGGGATCAGGCGCTGCTCGAACGGGAATTGCCCGGGACCGATGCTGTGATTCACCTGGCGTGCATATCCAACGATCCCAGTTATGAGCTTGATCCCGCGCTCGGCAAGTCAATCAACTACGATGCGTTCATTTCTCTGGTAACTGTGGCGAAGAAGACTCGTGTCAGACGGTTCATCTATGCGTCAAGCTCAAGCGTGTACGGCGTCAAGGATGAGGCTGAAGTCACCGAAGAGCTCTCTCTGGAACCGCTCACCGACTACTCGCTGTACAAGGCGAAATGCGAAGAAGCGCTCCTGGCCGCGGCCACAGACGATTTTATTGTCACCATTATCCGGCCGTCCACTGTGTGCGGCTATTCTCCCAGACTGAGGCTGGATCTCACGGTCAACATTTTGACCAATCACGCTATTAACAAGGGAACGATCACGGTTTTCGGCGGAGAACAGAAACGCCCCAACATCCACATCGAAGACATGACCGACTTGTACCTCGTCTTATTGGAGCAACCCGAAGAAAAGATCCACAAACAGATCTTCAACGCGGGGTACCAAAACTACAAAGTGATGGAGATCGCTCAGATCGTGCGGGACGTGCTCGGAAACGAGATACCTGTGGAAGTGATCCCCACGAATGATAATCGTTCGTACCATGTGAGTTCCGAGAAGATAAGGCAGGCCTTGGGCTTTGAAGCGCGACGGACCGTCCAGGAAGCTGTGGCCGACCTCCGGGATGCGTTCGCCGCGGGCAAGATACCCAATCCGCTGGACGACATACGCTACTACAACATCAAGACCATGCAACATCTGAAGCTCACGTGAGCGTGAAACCATCGTTTTGTCCGCTCCGTGGCATCATCAATCGCACTGGGCGCATGCGCAAGGAATAAGTAATCATGGATGACAAGAGAAAAATAATTGTCATTGGGAGTAACTCGTTCTCAGGGTCTGATCTTGTTGACCTGCTTTTGGAGGATGACCGCAACGAAGTGATCGGCCTCAGCCGCTCACCGGAAAAGAGCGCGCTCTTCCTGCCGTACAAGCGCCACAAAAGCCCCGCGTTTCGGTTCCATCGCATGGACCTGAACAAGGACCTGGGATTAATGTTCGCCCTGTTCGAATCCGAGAAGCCACAATACGTGGTGAATTTCGCGGCGCAGAGCGAGGTCGCTCCAAGCTGGCAGAACCCGCAACAGTGGTTTCAAACCAATTGCGTCGCGTTGGCGGAGTTCTGCAGTTATCTGAAGGATCAGCCCTGGCTGAAGCGCTATGTGCACATCTCGTCCCCCGAGGTGTACGGCGCCTGCGAAGGTGTGGTTAAGGAAGACGCGCCGCTAAACCCCAGCACGCCCTATGCCGCATCCAAGGCCGCGGCCGATCTTTTTCTGTTTACCTTGGTGAAGAACTTCCAGTTCCCCCTCGTCATGATCAGGTCCACCAACGTGTATGGCGCCCATCAGCAGCTCTTCAAGATCATCCCTCGATCCGTGATTTATCTCAAAATGGGCAAGCCGATCCAATTGCACGGCGGTGGGGTCGCGGTGAAATCGTACATTCATATTCGAGACATCTCCCGAGGAGAGCTGGCGGCTATGGAAAACGGGTCTATAGGCTCCATTTATCACCTGTCGCCGGATCGGGGTTACGCGGTGCGGGACGTGGTCCGAATGATCTGTGAAAAAATGGGAAAGGACTTTGCTGCAAGCGCTGAGATCGTGGGAGAGCGTCTCGGCCAGGACGCCGCGTACGTGATCGATTCGTCAATGGCTCGCGCTCAACTTGATTGGCGGCCAGAGATTGCGATAGATGAGGGACTCCAAGGAGTGGTTCAGTGGATCGATCAGAACTGGGACGAGATCAGAGCCCAACCCCTCGAATATCTCCATCGGCCGTGAATGGAGCCACCCTGAAAGCCCAAGAAGGAGCACGTAAAGAGGGTGTCTCAAAACTGCGATACCAACTAAGATCGTGCGACGATCAGTGCATTGGGCCCGACTGGGTGGCCCTGACGTCACACGTCGGGGTCGCGTAGCGACAAGAAGCGATGATCGAAACACAATGCGGCTGCTGCTTGACTATGCGATCATGTGCTTGGCCCGAAGAACGCTTCTTGTGCCTTCGGCGCCGGGACGTATGACGTCCCGGCCACCCACCCATCGTAGCACGATCTTCCCTACACTAGGCTTTTGAGACATCCCCATGAAGGCTAGCCCCACGCGCGCTTATGAAGAATAGGACGGCAGTCAGGGGGGCTTCATCATTGGTGCGCCGAAACTCCCTCAAAACGTACAATCTGATCCAGAACACTGCGAGAAACGTCGCTGAAACGACCCGAGGCCTGATTCGATCGGGGGCCCAACTCCTGGGTGGCCTGCGCATAGGCAATCGGCGGGTCATTGAGCTGGAGCGACGCATTCTTGCAGTCTGGGACTTCCGGGACGTGCCTTTCACGATAGGAGAGCTCCTCTATCATCAGGAAGTCTCGCTTATTCTTCGAGAAGTCCATCAAGTGGAGAGGATCGATCTAGCCCTGTTGTTTGATCGAGAGCGTCCGGGTCGATTCGATCAAGGACTTGACCCCGGCAATGCTCATTACTATTTTTCCAAGCTTTTGCCCGCGGCTTTTGTCAACCCGCACCTCGGGGCGCTCCTGGTCTTCGATTCCGCGCAAGCGCTTGACGCGTACATCGCTGACAACCGCAACCGATACCATGTCTTTCCCCCATATGTTGATCGGAACCGCCGTAAGATCAAAGGATATGAGCACTATTTCAACTATGTCCAAGAATTCTATCGGGAACGGGGTTACGTCCCGCTCCTCTCGTGCCGGCCTGCCATGGTCGCGTGGGCTCGGCGCTTTCTAGCGGAGCGCGTAAGGCCTCGCTTTCCGGTGAGCCTCCAGCTTCGGAACAATACGCTCTTTCCGGAGCGGAACTCAAACCTCGATGAATGGCTGGAATTCGTCTCCTTTTGCGATTCCCGTTTTCCCGTCACATTCGTGCTCATCGGCGATCAAGAAGAGATTGACCCACGCTTCCGAGACCGGCCCAATGTGCTGATTTCCAAGGATTACGGAACCACCGTGGAACAAGATCTGGCTCTGATTCAGGCATCCATGATGCATATGGGAAGTGTGAGCGGCCCGTCAATGTTGGCGATCTTTCGCGATGCGCCCTATCTGATCTATCGTTTCCGCGTCCAGCATGAAGAGATGGAGTGGGGCTCATCCGCAGCCTGGGCCACTCCGCTGCAAAAGCTCGTGTGGGAATCCGAGACGCGCGAGCGCATCGAGGCGGACTTTTCCGCAATCTGGTCGCAACTCCGGACGGATGCCTGGGCCGAAGACTTCGACCGGCTCGCGTTGGAAGCCGCCGATACTCTAAGGCGGAAAAGCAGCGTATACGGACTCGTGCAAGGAAAGGAACGGAGTGGAAGATGATTGACGAACGGCTGCGGAGGCGAACGTGAAGATCCTTGCGATCATCCCGGCCCGAGGCGGCTCAAAAGGAATACCCCGCAAGAACCTCTGTTCAGTTGCCGGGAAGCCTCTGATAGTTCGCGCCATCGAAAACGCGCACAAAACCAAGACTATTACACGCGTGGTGGTCTCTACCGATGACGAAGAGATCGGCTCAGTCGCGAGAGAGCAAGCCGCGGAGGTGATTCCCCGCCCGGTCGAGATCTCGGGTGACGGAGCGTCGTCCGAAGCAGCTCTGTTGCACGCTCTGGACCTCCTTAAAGAAAGAGAAGGCTATGAGCCCAACATCCTGGTTTTTCTCCAGTGCACCGCTCCGCTCACCTTACCCGATGATATCGATGGCACAGTGAAGGCTCTTCTAGACCAAGCCGCGGATTCTGCCCTGGCAGTGGCGCCTTTCCATGCGTTCTTGTGGGAAAAGGCCGACGACGGGAATGCTGTGGGCGTAAACCACCAAAAGGAGAAAAGAGCGCTCCGGCAACAGCTCAGACCGCAGTTCATCGAAGCAGGCTCGGTCTATGTCATGCGGACTGAGGGCTTCAGAGAAGCTCGCCATCGTTTCTTCGGGAAGGTGGCGCTGCATGTGATACCCCGAGACCGCTGCCTGGAAATCGACGATCCGGCAGACCTCATGGTCGCTGACGCGCTGCTCCGTCTTCGGGCGCAGGAGGAGCGGGCCGGCGACTCGTCTCTTTCCGCCGGCGGTGTATGAGAGTGCGCACGTTAGCCGGCATTCTACGAAATCGGATCGTGGCCTATGTATCCGGCCTCCTTCAGGACCGGTTGCCGCCTCAGCCGGAGTCTCGACTCATCTCGGATGCGGGCAGATTCTGGGCGGGCAGTGAGGATGACCGCGCGTTACGGGACCTGTCCCATTGGGCGGGGGAAGGGCGCTGGACCGACCCAGCCGCGTGGGAGCGCATCGGCCGCGCCCATCTGACGATGTTCGAGCGGCTGTGCCTCCTAGCTGAATGCAAAAAGCCGATTCGGAGCATGGTCGAATGGGGACCGGGAGGCGGCGCGAATGCGATCCATTTCTGTCATAAGGCAAGCCGGTTCTATGGTATTGACATTTCACAAGCCAATCTCGACGAGTGCGAGCGACAGGTCCGCGCCCTCGGTCTGCCCGGCTTCACTCCCGTGCTCATACCCGCGGACCGACCTGAAGAATGTGAAAAGACGATTGTCGAGCCCGTGGGCTTCTTCCTCTCCACCGCGGTCTATCAGCACTTTCCGAGCCGCAATTACGGGATTAGGGTCACGCGAATCGCTCATCGACTACTGACTGAGAACGGTATTGCCTTGATTCAGATTCGTTACGACGACGGCGACCGAGCGCATGGGTCCAAAACCAGGAATTATGCTGATCAGGCGCTCAGCTTCACCACGTGGACTATTGACGAATTCTGGGTCGTAGCGGCCGAATGCGGCTTCGAGCCACTGGCAATCAGTTTGGACACTGACACCAAGTACGCATACTACTACCTGAAAAAGAGGGGACGCGAGTGACGCGAGAAGTGGTCGTTGGTGGATGCCCGATCGGAGACGGGCGCGCTGCGCACATCATTGCGGAGATCGGCATCAATCATAACGGTGATCTGGAGATAGCCCGCAAGCTCATCGACGCGGCCGTGCTCGCGGGCGCGAACGCGGTGAAATTCCAAAAACGGACGCCCGAACTCTGCGTGCCTCCGGAACAGCGAGACATCCTTCGAGAGACACCGTGGGGCCTGATTACGTACATGGAGTACCGCCACAAGGTGGAATTCGGTGAAGACGAGTACGCTGAAATCGACCGACACTGCAAGGAGCGCGGGATCCCCTGGTTTGCGTCATCCTGGGACGAGCCGTCGGTCGAGTTCATGGAGCGGTTCGATCCGGTCTGCCACAAGGTCGCGTCCGCGTGCCTGAATGATGATAACCTGCTGCGAGCGATCAACGCCACCGGCCGTCCCGTGATCCTTTCGACCGGTATGTCCACCCCGGAACAGATTCGCCATGCGGTCTCGCTGATCGAGCGCGAGCGGCTCTTGTTGGCCCATTGCACGAGCACGTACCCGTGCGGGATCGGAGAGCTCAATCTGAGAATGATACAGACGCTGAAGGCCGAGTTTGAGTGTCCTGTCGGTTACTCGGGACACGAAGTGGGGCTGCCGCCATCTTATGCGGCTGTGGCGCTGGGCGCGAACTTCGTGGAACGCCACATCACCTTGGATCGGGCCATGTGGGGGACTGATCAGGCCGCGTCCGTCGAGCCCTGGGGCTTCATGCGGCTGGTGCGGGACATACGAGTCATCGAGCAGGCAATGGGCGATGGGGTGAAGAAGGTGTACGAGAGCGAGCTCCCGCTCATCAACAAGTTAAGGCTTAACAGATAGGGACCGACTCAGAAGTGGCCTGGAAAGACCTAGCACGCTCTGTAGTTCCATGGGTTCTGCCGCCCAAGATTGGGGATCTGCTCAGAAGTAGTTTTAGTCGTCACGCCATTCCGGCCCCGGAGCTGAAACGAAACCAAGCGCTGTTCAATCGTCATACCGGTCAACGCTGCTTCATTCTTGCCACCGGCCCGTCAATCCGCTCGCAAGATCTCGCTATTCTTCAAGGCGAGATTTGCATGGGGCTCTCCAATTTCTTTGTTCACCCTGACTTCGCAACAATTCGGCCGGCTTACTATTGCTCAGTCGGGTACCATGATCCCCTCCCGGTGGATGGATGGACAGCGTGGCTGAATGAGCTGGCCTCCGCCACAAAAGCATCGACGCTTTTCTTTGGGCTGGGAGAGCGGGATCGAATCAGTACGAACCCGCTCTTCGATCAAGATCGGGTGTTTTATTTGCAGTTCGACGAGTCAGGCGATTCGATCCCGATCCGACGACCGGATTTGACGGGGCCGATTCCCATGCCGCAATCGGTGACCGTCATGGCGCTCAGCATCGCGTTGTACATGGGATTCCAACGACTATACCTGCTTGGATGCGATCATGACTGGCTGAGGCATCTTGGGGAAAGCTCCCATTTCTATGAGGAGAGCGAGCACGCGGTTGTCAGATCGGGTTATAACGAATGGTCCGGCCTGGACCTGGAACAGGTCTGCCTCAGTTACGTCGTCCTGTGGCGGCAGTACAAGGCCTTGAACACCATAGCCGCGTCGCTGGGAGCCGAAATCTTCAATGCCACTCCGGGCGGCCTCCTGGACGTCTTCCCACGCGTCCGGCTGGAGTCGCTCTTCTCACCCCCTTAGCCCACCAAACGATTCCTGCCCTACACGCTCCCTTTTTCTCACTGAGCCACGCATCGCCCAATTCACGCGTCATCGCGCCCGCATGAGATAGATGGTCCTTTCGGAAAGCGCGACAGGCGCAGAGTCCACGATTGCGAAGCGCTCGGCAAATGCGGCTTCAAAACTCTCTTGCGTATAGTCGGGGAAGATGTCTTCGCGGGTCGCGAGCATCCGCTGCGCTTGGGAATCGCTCTTGGGGACGAATTCGATGATCAGGAAGGCGCAGAGTCCGCGCAGCGACTCGGCGACGCTGCTCAAGGGCACGTTGTTGGCAATGGCAAGGTGATGTATCAAAGCCAGGGCCATAACCAGGTCTGCGGGGCCTCTCCGAAATAACGCCTTCCGTTCGGTATTGGCCCAACCCAGGTCCGGGCTTGGATTGGTGAGGTCGAGAAGCAGAGGCAAAATGTTCTTCTCGGCCTTCTTAACGCACTCCCGGTAGTTGAGTTCCACCGCGGCAGGGTCCATGTCAAACGCGACGGTGTGTATGCCCATGTTACTCGCCACACGGCTGAGCACGCCCGTGTTCGCGCCCAAGTCCCATACTTTCGAGGGTCGGGCTGCTTGGAGAAATCGAGCAACAATGCCCTTCTTGCTCTCAAACGCCTCGTCTCCGTAGTTTGTCCTTTCGTAGTAATCGGCCCACTCGGTGGCCGCAGGCCGCCATTTGAGTTTGTTTACCGCTCGCTGAAGAATGTAAAGGATGCCTCCCAGATCTGTCGCCCGAGCCTTCATCGAACGATCCTTATACACTTTTCCGCCGTAGTGCTTTTGAAATCTCGCGTGAAGGTGGATGGTAAATCCCAGCGATAGAGAAAACCAAGTCCGCCAAGGGAGTAGAGAGCCGGTCAGATCCACGGGAATTCCATCTAAGTAGATCTTCAGTAGTTGGGCGAGCCGCATGTCCTTGTGGCGCGCCAGAGCCAGTGGAGCGATGAAGTGCTGACAAAATTGCCGAAAGCCGACCCACGGCCCGCCGGTCCATCTTTCGAACGAGAGCGTATCGATGAACACAGGCCGGTAATCCTTGAATTGGACATTGTACCCGGCGCAATCTTTCAGTGACATTCCGTGTTGCAGGGCCCTCTGTTGGACAGCCAATGTGAGTTCGGCCGCGGCCTTGAGCTGGCTGAAACACCATTCATACGGATAGGATACGAACGGAACCGGTTCGGGCCTGATCACCACGCACGCGTCATCGGAAATTCGCATGGACAGGTCCACTTCCTGATGTGGGACCAGGAGACCGTCCCTGACGAGCGAATCGTACAAACCGCTCCGCATCAACCGTTCATAGTCTTCTCGGTAAGAGCGGTTGACCTGACGGTACAGTTCTCCGTCCCTATGGAAAACGCAGCCGCTCGGATCGCGAAATGACCCGGGGTCTTTATAGAAATTAGTCTCCTTCATGTTTCTTGTCCGGCAAGCGCCAAGAGCGCTTTCAAACACTAGTAGAATCCCCCTGAATCCCCGTTTAGAAAAGGGGGAACGCGCGGAACGCCCTGCTTGCCAAAGAAGTTGCCCGGGTAAATCTGTTTCGTGAAGAGGGAGGTCTTCTGTAACCCCCCTTAGTAAAGGGGAGATGGGGGGATTTGAAGGGCCTCCCCGGAATCTCTTCACGAAATTCCTATGTTTTGAAAGCAGCTTCAAGCTTTCGGCCGCTCGGCTCGATCATGGCCCATTTCACCGGCCCAGTCCAGAAACTTTAATAAATGGTTGCAACAACGGAAAAATAAAGTTATTTTCTTGATGATTTCTGTGATTGGACCACTCTTCTCCGGAGGAATCGTGCGCTTTGATGAGGCTGTGAAACTCTTTGCTCGGCATTTAGAGACGGAGCGGCTGCGTTCCAGGGAAACGGTTCGAGCTTACCTCGCGGATCTGAGGGATTTTCGGTCGCACCTTGAAGCCCACGGAGGTCTGGAGGACGTCTCGGGGATTGACCCATTGCACGTCCGCGGTTTTCTTGCAAGCCGATTCGGGAAGATCAAGAAAGTCACCATGGGGCGGAAGCTTGCAGCCGTTAGGACGTTCTTTCGGTTCCTGCGGCGTGAGCGGCTCGTCTCCAGCAACCCTGCTGAGGGAATACGAGCTCCCAAACGAGAAAAGCCGGCGCCGCGGGCGCTCAGCGTGGATGAAATGCACCGATTTTTTGTTCGTAATCCGGCTATGGCAAAGCGAGATTTGGCTATTTTCGAGCTTCTGTATTCATCCGGGCTCCGCGTAGGAGAGTTAACCGGCTTGAAGATTCAAGACCTGGATCTCAAGAACGGCTGGGTGCGAGTGGTGGGAAAAGGGAGCAAAGAGCGGTACGTGCCCGTAGGCTCTAAAGCCATCAAGGCTATTGAGGAATATCTCCCCGTGCGGGATCTTCTCCTTACGCAGAAGCGCCCGTGGACGGACTCGGAAGCTCTTTTCGTGAACCGGCGGGGCGGGCCGTTGTCTTCAAGAACCGTCCGACGTATACTCAAGGCGTATTTGGATGCCGCGGGCCTGACGAGGGACGCGTCTCCGCATACGTTCAGGCATTCGTTTGCCACGCACCTCTTGGTTGGAGGCGCGGACCTCCGATCCATCCAGGAACTGCTCGGGCATGCAAGCCTTTCCACGACTCAACGGTACACCAGGGTGGACCTGGGCCGACTCATGGAAGTCTACGACCGGGCGCATCCGAGGAGCGGCTCGATCAAGAAGAGTTCGTAGCGATACTCTCAAAGCCCAGGCGCCTGCACTTCGGAATATCAAGTGCGAGAACAGCGCATGAAAGCCGATCGGATAAGATCTACGACGGTTCTGTGTGTCCGCCGCGGAGAATCGGTGGTCATAGCCGGAGACGGCCAGGTCTCCATCGGTAATACGGTGGTGAAACACTCGGCCCGTAAGGTAAGACGGGTGGGAAAGGACGACAAGATTTTGGCGGGCTTTGCAGGCTCCACCGCGGACGCTCTGACACTGCTTGAGAAATTCAACGAGATGCTGGAGAAATACCCGAACAATCTCACCCGCGCCTCCGTCGAGCTTGCCAAGCTCTGGCGCACCGATCGGATGCTCCGGCGGCTCGAAGCCCTACTCATCGTCGCGGACAAAGCCAAGACTCTCCTCATTTCGGGAACCGGGGACGTGGTCGAGCCTGATGACGGCGTCGTCGCCATCGGGTCCGGCGGCAATTATGCTCTGGCTTCCGCGCGTGCGCTGCTGGCGCATACGGAGTTACCGCCGGCCGATATTGCGCGGATCTCATTACAGATCGCAGCCGACATCTGCGTGTACACCAACGACAGTTTGGTCATGGAGGAATTATAGGGGCGCGCTAACTAAGTGAGCGTGGCTTCTATGCGGGGGACTGTTCTCTGATTTCTACGGAAGGTGTGGAAGGGTGAAAATCGATCAGCTCACAACAGCCGAATCCGACGCGTATATGGAAACCTTAACCCCACGGCAGATCGTGGCGGAACTGGACAAGTATATCATCGGCCAGGACAACGCGAAGCGTATGGTGGCCATCGCGCTGCGAAATCGCTGGCGACGACGGCAGGTCCCCGAAGACCTCCGGGATGAAATCGTTCCCAAAAACATCATCCTCATAGGGCCGACGGGTGTGGGCAAAACCGAAATCGCCCGGAGGCTCGCCAAACTCGCGCAATCCCCGTTCATAAAGGTGGAAGCGTCCAAGTTCACCGAAGTGGGCTATGTCGGTCGAGACGTGGAATCGATTATCAGAGACTTACTCGAGATCGGCATCAACATGGTTAGGGAAGAGGAGTACGAAAAGGTCCGAGGCAAGGCGGAAGAACATGCGGAAGAGCGTCTGCTGGACATCCTGTTGCCCACGCGATCTCCTCGCCGACCGCCACGACGACTCATGGGCGTGCCGGCCGCGCCGGGGACCGAAGAGGATCTGGAAGTAGCGCAGCGCACGAGGGACAAATTCAAGAAGATGCTCCGTTCAGGCAGGCTCGACGACCGCGACGTGGAGATTGAGACTCAAGTCAGCGCGCTCCCGATCGTGGAGGTGTTCACGCCGGCCGGCATGGAGGGAATGGATATCAATCTGAAGGAAATGTTTTCCGGCATACTTCCCAGCAAAACCAAACGCCGGAGGGTCAAGGTCCCGGAAGCGCTTCAGCTCCTCGTGCAAGAGGAACTGGACAAGCTCATCGACACTGACAAGGTGATTCAACTCGCCAAGCATCGAGTGGAACAGACCGGCATGGTCTTCATAGACGAGCTGGACAAGGTCGCGGGCTCTTCCACTGTGCATCACGGCCCGGATGTGTCACGAGAAGGCGTTCAGCGTGATTTGCTCCCCATTATCGAAGGAAGCACGGTCAGCACCAAGCACGGCGTTGTGCGCACGGACCATGTGCTCTTTATCGGGGCCGGCGCGTTCCATATGTCCAAGCCGTCGGACCTGATCCCGGAACTCCAGGGTCGATTTCCGCTGAGAGCCGAGCTCTCCGCTCTGACCAGGGTGGATTTCGTGCGTATTCTCACCGAACCAAGGAACGCGCTCGTGAAGCAGTATGAGGAACTCCTCGACACAGAAGGGGTGAAGCTGGAATTCACCGCCGACGCGGTCGAGGAGGTCGCGCGGCTGGCCGAAGAGGTGAACGAGCGCGCGGAAAACATCGGCGCGCGACGTTTGCACACTATCCTGGAAAAACTCCTGGAAGAAGTCTCCTTCGAAGCTCCACACATGACCGGGGTGACGGTCACGGTGACGCCCGAAATGGTGCGCCAACGCCTCCAAGAAATCGTCAAGAGCGAAGACCTGAGCCGCTTTATTCTGTAATGCGCACAAGCCTCACCCCTGAGTCCGCGCGCGGGACCCTGGGGCAGAATACGAGGCTCCGATTAACGCTGTCCCTGAGTGGGCAATCCCTTGAAAGGAAGGAATGCCGGTCCCCGCGGTCCGTTTATTAGCGTTTTCCGCTGGCGGCCCGCTTGGACGCCTTCAGGGGGTTCAGCATCTTTTCATCCTGACCGGCGGTAGAGCGAGAGGCGTGAGTGGCGAAGTTGCAATTGCCTCGGCTCCATTTGGCGACGGGATTGGGAGCTACGGTGCAGAAGACGCCTTGTTCAAAGGTCTGGGCTTTGCCACAGCCATTGCATGACTCGACGACCGCATGGCAACGGCCGCCGTTGAAGGTGCACCCTTTGTTTGTCATGAACGCGCACTCGATGCCCTGCTTAAAGGTAGCGCACTGCATGTTCTTTCCTCCGGGGGAATGTTGGGGGGAGGAGGCGCCTCCCCGCTGCGAATTAAAATTATAAGTCTACTCAGGTCCGAAAAAGATTCAAGAAAAATCTGGAAAACCGGCAAAAAAACTTCCCGCCCAATCCCACCTCGTGACCTCCGCCACAAACCCGCGTCAATAATCGTCCAAACCGAACGGGCTCAGATACTGCTCAATGGATGCTCTTGACTCCCCGTCAAGCTCCGGGCACTCCCCCGCGCTCTTGCCTCCTTCGCAGAGCGCGACGGCAAAGACAAGGCAAGTGGGTTCGCCGCATTTCCGGCAATTCGTTTTTGGTAGACGTTTGAGGATTTCTATGGGCCGAGGCCGCGGCAGCCCTTCAAACCGGGGTGTGATGGAGTCGCGGTTTTCCCACGCGTTGTTGATCTCTCGTTGGAGCCACTGGAGGATACCATCGGCTTCCTCTTCGCCTTTCAGCGCATTGATCGCTATCTCGCGCGCGTGGACCGTGATCAGTTTGCCGTGCGCCCTGAAGGTGACCGAAGGCGGGTCTCTTATGAATTCGTAGCCCCCGAGCGACGCGTTGAGATACGGCAACGCTTCGCTGATGTCCTGATCGAGGCGCGCGATGCAGTGAACCGATTGAAAGCTCGGATTGCACGCTGGCCGAAAGATCTCTTTCGTATAACTAGTCAACAACATGACGACCGCCCCCCTGAAAAAGACTTGGTTAGGTACGGCACTGGTTGTGGCTTCAGAAGTGGAGAGTTTTTGGTGGAGGGGTCCGGGGATGCCCCTTTTTGCACAAAAAGGGGCATCCCCGGCTAGTCCCTGAAGGATCCTCCTGGCTATAAGCCACTCCAAGGCTGAAGGAACCATCGGTGGCCCGGCACCCTGGATTCACCCCCATGTCCGTGCGCGGCGCAGAAGCCGCGATCAAGAGCGGCGCAACGTCGGCAAAGGATGGAGTTTTTTGAGAGGGGGGCTTCGGGAGGAAAACTTTTTTTTGCACAAAAAAGTTCTCCCCCCGGAAACCGCTCTTTCAAAGAATTCTGCCTCCTTTGCCGGGGTGCCGTGCGGTTAGCTGCGGATCTTTATTTCCGCGAGTTGTTTTCGGGTTTCGCCGGAATACCAGACGTCCACGAATTCCTTTATGGAATCCGGTTCTCGTTCACGCATCCGATCTCCGATGGGCTGTCGCAGGAGCAGTTTGATGCTCGCGAATGCGCGGCTGTCGAGTTGGGCCATTGCGCACGCGATTCTTTGAGCTTCGTCCATGAGCGTTTCGGGCGAGCAGACCTGATCGACCAGGCGGATCGTGAGGGCTTCTTCAGCCGTGTACATGGCCCCGGAATAGACCATCCTCTGCGCGTCGCGGGTTCCCACCAGAAAGACGAGCATTTCCAGGAAGCCCGCGGTAAGAGTCGAACCGAACGTTATTTCGTTCAGCGATATCTTGGACTTGCCTGGGACCATGAGTCGGCGATCGCATGCGGTGGCCAACATGAGCCCGCCGGCCACGGTGTGGCCGTTCAGAGCCGCGACCACTGGCTTGGGGAAGAGAAACAGTTTCCTATAGAGAGAGGTGAAATTCGTAAGAAACCGGGTGAAGTCCTCCCGTGAAAAACTGAGGAATTCCGGGATGTCAAAGCCGAACGAGAAAAACTTCCCCGCGGCGGTCAGGATGACGGCTTTTACCTGGGGGTCTGCGGCCAATTGTTGCAAGCGCTCGGTCAGCTCCATGACGAGCGCCTCGTTAATGGCGTTCACTTTTCCACGCTCGAAAGAGACCGTCCCCACCTGCTCCTGAACCGTAACCCTCGTAAATTGCACTCCGATTCCTCCTCTTCCGTACCAATGACTACCCTGAGTGTTGGCGCTTCAGTTCGAGGACAGCATATCGAATTTTCGATTCCTTGAGAATCCAATCCGCGATTCTCAAGACGGCCCATCGATCACGTCTTGGGCACTCCGAGGCAGGCTTCTCCTGCGCAGTATGCCAGCGCGAGCAGAATGGAATTGAACTTGGTTTGAGCCGTGTCGCCTCGGGATGTGAGCACGATAGGAACCGATCCCGGGCCCGCGGTGATGATGCCTCCACAGTCCACCACGAGGCCCAGACTGCCCATAGTCTTGGAAAGCATCTTGTAGATCACGTTGGCCGTATTGATGTCGGTCGCGACCAGGCAATTCGCGTCGCCCATGATGCGGCCTTCGTAGTGTTTTTCATCCGCGACGTCGGGCACCGTGGCCAGGTCAAAGGAGAGCGGGCCTTCCACGATGATGGGACCGTACTTGGCTTCCAGCTCCTTTGCTCGCTCCATGGTCTGGGCCGCGAGGTGCGTGGCAGGGATGGCCGCGGTTTGCTTTTCCACCGCGGTGACAATGGCCACCTTCAAGAGCAATTTTGGATCCACCACCTTTCGGATAATTTCCACCTGGTTCTCGATGACGGTCAGCAGAGCCTCCGGGCTGGTGAAGCCGGGATTCACCCCCGCGTCCGAGACTGCGAAGAACCTTCCGTCCGGCAGGACGAAGAGCGCGGTGTGGGACGCGGTCCTGCGTCTGACCGGCGCCTTATCCGAGGCTGAGCCGTCTGCGGCCTTGTAGATCGCAAGAGCCTCGTGCAGGAGCGTGGATGTGGACACGCTCCCTTTCATGACGAAGAAATCCTTATGGTCGGCCAGGAATCGGCTGAACACGCGGGCTGTGGATTGCTTTTGGCTCTCCTCGCCGTTTGCGAGCGGGTCTATGGGCAGGATCTGAACATCAGGGTCGCCGTCAAGGGTGATGGGCAGCTTTGAGCGTTCAACGGCCTCTTTGATGTCATCCGGCGCGCCGATCAGGACGATTCTCTTGATCAGGCCGTAGTCCTTGGCATTGGAAACCGCTACCAACGCGTCTTCGTTATCTGCTCCGACCAGCACGACCTGTCCGGCGCGGACGCGTCCTTGGGCCATGCCTGAGCTGACTTGTTCCAGGAGCGAGTTAAACGAAAAGATCCGCCGCGGTCCGCCGGACGCGCCCAACACCTGCAACGCGTGCCTGACGCTAGCGGCCTCCACCGTGTATTGCAGGCGTGTGTCGGCCTTTACGGGATTCACGTGCATTTCAAACAAATGATTCGCGATAAGGTACTCATGTTCCAGTGAATCCATGCACATGATGGGAGTGAACGGGTTGTCGATGCGTTCGCGTATCTTGAGGAACAACGTCTGGAAGTAAGGATCCAGCGCCAACATGCTGGTGACTACGATGTAGTCGGGGCGTTCCCCGGGCGCGCCTGTTGAAGAACTTTCCAAGATGGACGCCACCCGCGCTGCATACGTATCGACCACCTGATTGAGTGAACTTGTCAACGCAGGCGAAATCTTTCCGGTTTCCATGATCATCAGCAGTTCGCAGATCTCTTTCACACCCGTTCCAATGGTCCTCGATGCGAGGCGGAAATGAGGCGGGATCTCAAATCCTTCCGCCTTGAGCGCGGCGATGATCTTGTCGAAGTCGAACTTGCTCAGGATTTGGTTAGCGTCTTGCTGCGCCAGTTCTCTGATAATGCGCGGCCCGATCTTGCGGACTACGGACGCAAAAAGCTCGTCCAAACTCATCACGAGAAGATTGAGGCGGTCCCTGCTGATTCGTTCGGCCTCGGAGATGAGCGCGGCCTGCGCTTTGAGCGGTGTCACCTTCACATATCCTTGCAATTGGCGGCTAAGCTCTTCCGAATCCGCCTTCAGGAATGACCCGCTCATCAACGATTCCAGCGTGGTGAACGACAGCGGGCTCACGAGCGAAACGTGAATTCCGTCGCGGCCTCGCTGCGCCGCGAGGACTTCTTTCAGTTCGTGTGCGACCAACGCTCCCCGGTTGATGGAACTGTTCCGGAGCCGCTTGAGTGACTCGTTCTTCACCGTCTCATTGAGCACATAAATCCCGTCAGGCAGCGTTCCCAGATCCCCGCCCGCGCACACCACGTCGGTAACGTCCGAAAGTTTTATCCCTTCTTTGAGAAGAATGTTGGTGAGTTGGAGCGCGAGGTTCTCCGGGGATTCCCCATAGGTTCGAAATTCCAGCTCCCGTCGGAAAAGGACGTTCAAGCCCCGCGTGGCAAGAACATAAAGCGCATAACGCTTGGAAATGATGGCAATCGTGACCATGCCCTCCAATGCCTGGAGCGCATCCGTGAGTTGGGCCTGATTCAGTTCCACGGCTTTGCGTCGAGCCAAGTTGTTGAGCATCAAACGAATGATCGGGCTTTCCCGGCCGGGGCTCCCGCATCGGTACAAGACCAGGAAATAGACCGCCATGAGGTCGGCGTAGACCGCGACGAATCCCGGTTCACGCTTGAATTCCTCTGTGGCGGCCAGGAGCAGCTCCAGCAGCGAACGCAGCTTGTCATACTCCTCAGGGGCCTGGATCCACCGGTCCATTTGAAGGATGCGGTTGATCACTCGGCTCCTGATAAAATTGGAAATCCGTAAGAGCTGCGCATGAACATCTCCGGCAGCCTTCAGAGCGCTCTCCAGTTCCGTGACACGGAGCGGTCCGCCCGCGGCCGCTCCGTGAGGCTCATCGAATATGATGGGATCGAAGCAGCCGGCATCCACCAGGGCTTTTGTTACTTCAGCGATTTCTTGATTGACTCGTTCGCTTTCACGCATGAGCTTATCTCGAACAATGATTCGCAGAATTATGCTCTGGGATCCGGGGCTGTCACCACGGATATGCTTCCTAACGAAATCGTTCGTCGCCCCATGAGATCATCGGATCTCGCAAGCGATGGAACCGCGCGATGCGCGGGGTTGTGTAAGCCGGGAGTTTTTGGGGAGGGGTCCGGGGAGGCCCTTTTTACACCAAAAGGGCCTCCCCGGCGGCTCTTTCAAGAACTCCGAGCAACCGGGGCTTTTCGTATGATACCCATGTTGTATGATAAGTCCACTCCGGGCTTGCGCCAATCATCGGTCCGTGATGGAGAACCCATTGAGAATATTCGTAATAAACAGCGGCAGCTCATCCATGAAGCACACCCTGTTCGAAATGGACCAGGAGCAAGTCCTCTTTTCCGGCGAAATCGAGCGAATCGGCCTGGAAGGGAGCCGTCACACGTTCCGGACCAATTCAAATCCCGCGCAGAGCAAAGACCTCCCGGTGCGAGACATCGGCGAAGCCCTGGATGAGGTCTTTTCCACACTCTTGAGCCAAGGGCCGGTCTCTTCTCTGGACGAGATCCCTGCGGTGGCGCATCGGATCGGCCACGGCGGGAAATACCGCGAGGCAGTCCGTATCGATCGTGACGTGATCGACGAGATCCGCCGCATGACGCCCATGATTCCGCTCCATCACCCCGCGATGATTATCGGGATCGAAGAATGCGTTCGCCGGATGCCCAAAGCTGTGCATTGCGCGGTCTTTGACACGTGGTTTCATTGGACCATCCCGGATGAGGCCGCGATCTACGGGCTCCCGTATCATTACTTTGCCGAGCGCGGGTATCGTCGCACCGGCTTTCATGGCAACTCCCACGCGTATGTCTCTGCAAAGGCCGCTGAATACCTGGACAAGCCCATCGAGCGCCTGAAGATCATCACGTGCCATCTTGGGGCCGGAGCGAGCCTTTGCGCGGTGGATCGCGGGCGGTCCATCGACACTACCCTGGGCATGACCGCGGTTCCGGGCCTTATCATGGGATCGCGAGCCGGTGACGTGGATACCGGGCTCATCCCCATCATCATGAAAGAGGATAATCTTTCGCCCGACCGGATGATCGAAATGCTCTTCAAGCAGTCAGGGCTCATAGGAATCAGTGGGGTGAGCCGTGACTTCAGGGACGTGGATACCGCGGCTCAAGCGGGAAACCTGCGCGCGAAACTCGCTGTGGCCGCGTTCTGCTACCAGGTGAAGCGAGCGATCGGCTCCATGCTCATGGCGCTCGGTCGATGCGACGCGCTGGTCTTCACCGGCGGGATCGGTCAGAACAGCCCAACTGTCAGGGCCAGAGTACTCGACGGAACCGAGGATCTCGGCTTTCGCCTGGACGCGAAAAAGAACACCCAAGTTTCTCTGACCGATACGGCTCCGGTCGCGGATATCTCCGCGGCCGATTCCAGGACCAGGATCCTCGTGGTGGAAACTTTCGAAGAGTTGATGATGGCTCGGCAGTGTTTGAAAGTGTTGGAAGGGACGAAGCAAGACCGAATAGAGCAACAATAAGATGGAATCTTGCCGTTATGTGTATTGGTGTGTATAGTTGTGG
>Ga0194126_10004380_pt1 | contig 21611 bp, 23 predicted proteins | sample TA2KigC150mmetaG_FD_148641 | JGI IMG/M metagenome (GOLD analysis project Ga0194126, IMG submission 148641) | Freshwater microbial communities from Lake Tanganyika, Tanzania - TA2015035 Kigoma Deep Cast 150m | ecosystem: Environmental > Aquatic > Freshwater > Lake | place: Tanzania: Lake... | reverse complement strand
CGCCGACTCTGCCCCGGTAATCAAACAGACAAGTTGCTCGATACTGTGGTATCGTGAACCCCTCCTGCCTGAGACCTTTTCAATCTCGAGGGTACAGAAACTTTTCAAAACATTTTGTATCTGCTTTGCTGCCTCTTCCGCAAGGGGAGCCCTGCCAAGTCCTGTGTGAAGAATGATGCCCGTTGCATTTATCGCATGTTCAATGCCACAGAATTTTTGCTGCAGGGCACGATGGACTAATGGGTAGAGTTTTTGAGGAGACAGGTCTGCCGGTTGTGGCAGTATCATTTCATTTGTTTTGTTTGCAAGGGATTGACGGATGTCTTCCAGGACGTCTCTGACCGCAGTAACAATAAGTTGTCTTGGATAAAGGCCAGTCAGTTTCGATATTTCCGACGATTCAAGGAGTTCATTGACAGATGGAATTGTACGGAGTATGTTTTGGTGCATAGATTATACAGATTCTGAAATATATGATGGGCACGTAACAATGTGCCCCTACCATCACCCTTTTGCATTCATTATAAACTGTTTCATTAATAACTTATCTTTCTTACCGGGTGACGATTCTGTCCCTGAAGATACATCTACAGCATAAGGCTTCACAATACGAATGGCCTCGCGGACATTTTCAGGCGTCAGCCCCCCCGACAAAATAATATCTCCATATTTATGCGCCTGCCTTGCAATTTCCCAATTGAAGGCCGCCCCCGTCCCTCCCATAACTCCTTTTACATAACTATCCAGCAAAAAGGCATGGGGTTTATAATTAGCCAGAGGCTTTAAGTCATCCTCATCCTTAATCCGGAATGCCTTTATAATCTTATACCCCTTCAAATCGTTCAAATACGCGGGGGATTCGTTGCCATGAAGCTGCACCGTGTGTATACCGCAGAAATCACACATCTCTTTAATCGTATCGGTCTGCTCGTCAACAAATACCCCTACAAGCGAGACAAACGGAGGCAATTCTGCTATAATGTCTCTTGCCTGTTCCTTCGTTACCTGACGAGGGCTTTTTGCAAAGACAAACCCTAGGGCATCAGCACCACATTCCACAGCGGCGTGTGCGTCTTTGCTGCTGGTAATTCCACATATTTTAACCCGCATATTTTTCCCATCGTTTCTCACCACAGAGACGCCGGGAGTGCAAAGGTAGTTTTTGTACGCCCTCAGCGTATCTGCTATAGTATTACTCTGTAAAAACTTCTTTCCCCCATTCCCCGCTTTTGCGAGGACAAGTTCCATGAGGACAAGTTTTTGTAAGTTTTAGAAATAGTGACGTGTGTCGAATGACGAGTGACGGGGAAACACGTCACCCGCCACGCGTCACTTACCTTATCTGCATTACTTTGGTTGCGGCTATGCAGTTCCAGGAGTACTTAGTGTCTGAAATGCCTCTGACCGGTAAATACCATGACGATTCCGTGCTCATCGGCTGCGGCAATCGATTCATCGTCTTTATTTGAACCTCCAGGTTGAATAATCGCCGTCACACCAGCCCTTGCCGCGACATCCACGCTGTCCCTGAAGGGGAAAAAGGCATCAGAAGCCATCACTGCGCCCTTGACCCTATCACCTGCCTTCTTAATAGAAATTTCCGTTGAATCGATACGACTCATCTGTCCTGCGCCTACGCCCACCACCATCTCGTTTCTAACCAATACAATGCTATTGGACTTCACATGTTTGCATACAATGAAGGCAAATCGTAAGTCCGCCATCTCTTTTTCGGATGGTTTTTTCTTTGTAACGACCTTGAGACCTGCGCGGTCATACACCGACAAATCCCTACCCTGGAGGAGTAAACCACCGACAACACGCTTCATGTCAAAGGCGTTCGTATCTATTGATTTTGAAGAGAGGGTCCCCGTTTTTAACAATCTTAACCCGCTTCCCCACTTCCGTTTTGTCGTGAGGATTTCTACGGCCTCTTTTTCAAACTCCGGGGCAATAATAGCCTCCACAAAGTGACCGGGTTCCGTGATGGCCTCTGCCGTTGCTACGTCAACGGTCTTGTTTAATCCCAGGATGCAGCCAAATGCGGATACCGGATCGCCGTTGTATGCCTTTATAAAGGCCTCTGCAAGGGTGTTTGCCGAGGCAGCGCCGCAGGGATTCGTATGTTTTATCACGATGGCCGAGGGACGTTCAAATTCCTTTACCAATTCCAAAGCGGCGTTGAGGTCTATTATGTTGTTGTAGGAAAGTTCCTTTCCAAATAACTGCTGCGCGTTTGACACACAGGGTTCCTGGACGTTTTCCTCCACGTAAAAGGCGGCAGATTGATGCGGATTTTCGCCGTATCGCAAGGATTGCCGTTTCAGATAGTCCAATGAAAGAGCAGTCGGATAGCCTCCTTTTTCCTTATCGAGGCCATCAAAGTAATTAGCAATAATCCTGTCATAACGTCCCGTAGCCCTGAACGCCTCGATGGCGAGTTCAAATCGCATCTTCTCGGAAATATCGTTCTTGTTGGCCTTGAGTTCCTCGATAATAAACTCGTAACGTTTGGGGTTTACAATGACTATGACATGCCTGTAATTCTTGGAGGCAGAGCGAATCATTGAAGGACCTCCGATGTCTATATTTTCAATCGCCTCTTCCATGCTCACGCCCACCTTGGCAATCGTTTTTTCAAAGGGATAGAGGTTAACCACCACCATATCGATAGGCTTAATCCCCAAATCCTCCATCTGTTTTCTGTGGGTCTCATTGTCCCTCAAGGCAAGCAACCCGCCGTGTACCTTCGGATGCAAGGTTTTCACACGACCGTCCATAATTTCCGGAAACCCCGTGTGTTCGGAAATTTCAATGACGCGGACACCATTCTCTTTTAACAATTTCGATGTCCCACCTGTAGAAATAATTTCTACGCCTAAGTGCTGCAACTCCCTGGCAAACTCAACAATCCCGGTTTTGTCAGAAACACTGATGAGCGTCCTCTCTAATCTTGACATCTTTTCCTCCTCGTCCTTTTCATATTGACTGAACTTTACCACAGTGCGCACAGAGTGAAATCCAAATGTTTATTTCAGTATGCGGATGATACAGGGAACGAGTGCTTGCTCACATCTTCGTCCCCGCAGACTGTGGTTTCCCTTTTTGTTTGTGATTTTAGCAGAAGGCAAAAATCAAGTCAAAAGAATAACTCTGTTCTGGACATTCTATTCAAACACTTGTTGCTTATCAATATTGAAATTGGCGTAGGACGTGGGGAAACAAAAGCCCAAAAGTGAAAGGCAAATTAGAAATGAGTACGTGTAAATACAAGAGATTTGGTTATACTGCGGAAATGTAAAATGAAAAGGTTAAAATGCAAATTTCAAAATCACTTTTGCATCATAACTAATTCACACATAGATTATCTAGCTGAGCTATTTCAACCGCCATTCTTAAGTTATTCCTCAATGCATGAAGTACGTTAAGCTCAAAGAATTTCTCCTGTAATCCCTCGAACCCATTCCTGGCAGGAATAAACATTTGGCGGTCATCCCGTAATTTTGCACTTTTCATATTATGCATAGCTTTTCACCTCATGTAATATTAGGTTTGCAAATCTAGTTTCCATCATATTTTCTATTATCGGCATATTTTCCAAATTATTTAGTATTGAATTATTTAATTATTGGTTCAATCACAAATTAACGGCGCTTCCTATTATATCTCTATAAATAAGCTTTTTTCATTGACTGTCTTTGCCTTTTTTGTTTGAATCTTCTTTCCACAACATAATTATTCAACTTATCATTGTATGAGGACTATTATGGCTACCAAACTAAAAGTATTTTGTACCCCGTTTTGTCCAAAATGCAACCAACTGCTGGCTCATTTGAACAAGAAAAAGGCGGATTACATTTCTTATGATATTGACAAAGACGTTAACGCAAGAAAAGAGGCGGTAAAAATTGCAGGAACGGATGATATCGAATCACTCGACAAGCTGCCTATTGTGGTCGTTGGTGATAAGGTGTTGTACGGGTTCGATAAGAAAGAGATAGATAAATATCTCCGCTAACTTTACGCTTGACTTTTGCCGTTAAAACGTTTAGCCTCTTAAAGAATTTTTTAGAAACTAAGTTTCATATAGCGCGAACTTCAGTTCACTTACATCCTACACGAACTGAAGTTCGTACTACTGTTGCAACTTTGAAATTCTTGTGCATTAGATTATGGCAGAACAAAACAATCTGAAAGAATTTACCAAGGGAATATTTCAATATAATCCCTTATTCGTGCTGGTGCTTGGAATATGCCCAAGCCTTGCAGTTACTACCTCGGTGAAAAACGGACTGGCAATGGGCGGGGCTGCTACCTTTGTACTCGTCTGCTCCAATTTTATTATTTCTATCGTGCGATCTTTTATCCCCCGTGAAATCCGTATTCCGTGTTTTATTGTTGTTATCGCGGCGTTTGTAACCATGGTGGAGCTGCTCATGAGGGCATACTTACCGCCGGAGTTGAACGCTTCGCTGGGTATATTTATCCCGCTCATCGTAGTCAACTGTATCATCATGTATCGCGCAGAATCCTTTGCTTACAAGAACAAACCCTTCGCTTCCGTTTTGGACGGAGCAGGCTTAGGATTAGGCTGGACTCTTTCGCTCTGCCTTGTTTCGTCCATACGCGAGATAGCCGGGTCGGGAACACTCTTTGGTTTAAAAGTATCAGAATCGTATCAACCCGCATCAGTAATGATCATGGCGCCGGGTGCGTTTATTGTATTAGGACTCTTATTGGGATTCTTCAATTGGCGGAAGCTCAGAAAGAGCGAAAAATCAATGAAGGCCGTTATGAAAAATGATTAAAGAAATTGCATTAATTATTGTAAGTGTGGTTTTTGTCAATAACTTTGTCCTGGCAAAATTTCTGGGTCTCTGCCCTTTCCTGGGCGTTTCCCAAAAGACGTCGTCCGCCATCGGCATGGGCGCAGCGGTAACGTTTGTTATGACACTTTCTTCGGCAATTACCTGGATCGTTTATAACTTTGTCTTGCTGCCCGGTGATGCAAATATTATCGCAAAGATTTTCCCGTCCATCCGGGAATTGGGACTTATCGAAGTATTAAAAACGATCAGCTATATCCTCGTTATTGCAACGTTAGTACAGTTGGTTGAAATGATGCTCAGGAAAATGGTGCCTGCGTTATATGAAAGTCTGGGTATTTATTTGCCTCTGATCACAACAAACTGCGCCGTATTGGGCGTGGCGCTTTTAAATACGACCGATTCACCAAAACATTTGGGGTTTTTACAAGCCACCGTTCAGGGGTTTGGCGCCGGCATCGGTTTTATGGTAGCCATGCTGCTGATGTCGGGCATACGGGAACGTCTGGCGCTGGTTAATATTCCGCCGTCGCTACGAGGAGTCCCTATTGCCTTCATCTGTACGGGACTTATGGCGCTTGCCTTCCTGGGATTTTCCGGAATGGTACAATAACTATGAAACATGTTATTTCTATCCTAGTAGAAAACAAGGTCGGAGTCCTTGCCCGCATAACGGGGCTTATCAGCGGGAGGGGTTTTAATATCGACAGCCTTGCCGTAGGCGAGACGGAAAACCCCGCCCTTTCTCGGATTACGCTTGTCGTCAAAGGTGACGATGCCATCGTTGAACAGGTCAGAAAACAAATAGGCAAGGTGATTGACGTAATCAAGGTGATCGATTTCACCAATGAAGATTTTGTTGAACGAGACCTGATGCTGGTCAAGGTCAACTGCCCTATTGGAAAACGGGGAGAAATTATCGAAATTGTGGATATATTCAGGGGAAAAATTATAGACGTCGGCCAGAAAGACCTTATTATCGAGATCGCCGGCACAGAAGACAAACTCGAGGCCATGACAAGCTTGTTACGACCTTATGGTATTAAGGAACTCGTACAGACGGGAAGTATCGCTATTGCCCGCGGTACAAAATAATTATCTTGAAAGGTAAAAGAAAAGGATATGCTAAAAATTTATTATGAAAAAGACGCGGATATCGGCATTCTAAAAGGAAAGAAAATAGCAGTTATTGGATACGGCAGTCAGGGACACGCCCAGGCGCAGAATCTGAGGGAATCCGGTATGGACGTGATTGTATCCACACGCACAGGCACGCCGAATTATCAATTAGCCGTCAAGCACGGTTTCAAACCGGTTACGGTGGATGAGGCGGCACGGCAGGGTGATTTTCTTCAAATACTCATGCCAGATGAAACCCAGAAGTCAGTCTATGAATCACAGATCAAGCCGCATTTGAAAGAAGGAAAGACACTTTGCTTTTCACACGGATTCAACATCCATTTCGGCCAGGTCGTTCCGCCAAACAATGTAGACGTTATCATGGTTGCGCCCAAGGGACCGGGACACCTTGTCCGCAGCGAATTCGAAAAAGGAGGCGCTGTTCCGTGTCTTATGGCCATCCACCAGGATGCAACGGGAACAGCCAAGAAAAAGGCTTTGGCCTATGCGCATGGCATTGGCGGTACGCGGGCTGGAGTCATTGAGACCACCTTTGCAGAGGAAACAGAGACAGACCTCTTTGGAGAACAGGCCGTATTATGCGGCGGTGCGGCGGCCCTTGTCAAGGCAGGGTTCGAGACACTGGTGGAGGCAGGATATCAACCTGAACTCGCCTATTTCGAGTGTATGCACGAACTCAAGCTCATTGTAGACCTTTTCTATCAGGGTGGCTTAAGCTACATGCGATATTCGATCAGCAACACCGCTGAATACGGAGACCTGACCCGAGGTCCGCGGATTGTTACAGAAGAAACCAAGAGGGAAATGAAACGGATACTCAGTGAGATACAAAGCGGTCAGTTCGCCAAGGAATGGATATTGGAAAATCAGGCGGGACGACCGGTTTTCAACGCCCTTGAGAAAAAGGATAAAGGACATCTCATCGAAAAAGTCGGCAGGGAACTGCGGAATATGATGAAGTGGATTAATGCAAAAGAGGTGTAGACGTAGTGTATTATAGTAAACGCCTATTTCCCTTTGTTTTCTTTTGCCTCATCCTGTTCCATTTTTTCAAGGCGGAGAATCAGCCAGATGGATGCGCCGATGGCGAAGGGAAGCAGAATGTATTGAATGATTTCGAGTTTTGATCGTGGGGTGGGTGGAATTTCCGGAAGTGGAGCTTGTGTGGATTGCGTCGTTTGAGCCTGCGGAGCCGTTCCCGGTTGGTTTGTCTGTGCTTCCTGAGCCTGAACAGAAAAGGAAGCACATGTGACAGTTATTGCAAATAATAAATATAAAACTATAAATAGCTTTTTCACGGTTGTATTCAGGATTAACCTCATTTAATAAATATTAATTTTTTATACGTTTCGTACTCTTCCTGCGCCTCTTTTGTTTTACCGAGCTTGCTGTAGGTATCACCCAGCAGCAAGTGCGCGCTGGCATTGCCGGGATTTAGTTCCAGAAGTTTTTCACACTCGGCAGCGGCTTCGTTATACCGGGCTTTTTGGCTGTATGCAAAGGCAAGGTTATACCGCGCATCGTGGTTTTCAGGATTCGAGGTTATAATCTTCTTAAATATTTCAACAGCCTCATCAAACATCCCTTTTTCATTGTAAGCAACGCCGAGATTATATGACGCATCGGCATAATTTGGATTGATTTTTAATGCCTGCTGATATGCCCCTATTGCCTTGTCAGCCAGTTTCCTTTCACCATAAAGACAACCCAGATTATAATAAATTCTGGCATTATTAGGATTCAATGACACGTATCTTTCAAATGCCCAGATAGCGTCATCAGTCAGCCGCCTCTTAGCATAAAAAGTCCCCAGCCTAAAGTACGACTCAGCATCGTTTGGATTCAACTCGACTACCTTCTTAAAGGAAATAATCGCCTCATTCATCATGCCAAGTTTACTGCATGCAATGGCCTTCTTCTTGTAGGCATCGACCATTGAGGAATCCATATCCGTCGCCCTGTTAAACGCTTCAACGGCGTCTTCTAACCGACCCTGGTTAAAACATTCTACACCCTTATTATAAAGGTCTTGCGCAGTAATTGGCTTAACGACCTCTGGTTGAGTTTGTTGTGCTGGCTGCCCTGGTTGCCCCTGTTGACCAGGCAGAACAGGCGGAGCAGGTTGTTCAGGTATGGCAGCAGGTTCAACCTGTTTTACCTCGACTGGGGGTGCTTCCACAGCGGCCTTTGGCGCCTGGCTTTCAGCGGTGGCTGAAATAAGCTCTTTGAATTCCACAGCTTTTTCAGCCTCTTCTTCCTTGCCACATCCGCAACAGGTAATAATAAGAACAAAGGCCGAAAAGGTTATAACGCTGCAAACCGATTTGACAGGAAACAACACTTCATTCAGAGACGGGTTTTTCATGTTCTTATCCTCTAATGCCTTATGAAAATAAGCGAATTAACAGCATTTTAGTATTACAGGACAAATTGTCAAGAAAAATTAAATGTTGCATTTTCAACACCGTCTTTTTGACCTCTATCAATAGTGTATTTTTATTTGTTTTTGCCATTTCTTTTTTACTTGCGTTTGTTATAATATTTTCATGCCTATTACTAAAGAATTGGACAACATACGAAAATTTGAGTCTGTCGGCTTTAGTCATCAGCAAGCCGAAACCCTTGCAGATGTCATTGAAAAATCTCATGTAGACAGCCAGCAAGACTTAAAGAGTTTTATAAGCGAAAAAATTGACAAACTAGAGCTTCGCATAAAGGCATCGCAGAGCGACTTGCTTATGAAAATATTTGGTATTGTAGCAGGATGCACCACTATTGCCATAGCGGTCGCAAAGCTACTAAAATAATAACTAAATCCCTGTCCACTACCCTTCTCAATTCTTCTGCTTGTCACTTTCTGATTACGACTATGGAGTGTTAGGAGGCAACTATTATGGCATACGAAGGTAAACATCTCATAATCATAGGTGGTGTCGCAGCCGGGATGAAGGCAGCCGCTAAGGCACGGCGTGAGTCGCCCGCTATGAAGATTACCGTGGTGACTGATGAACAATACATTTCATACGCAGGATGCGGGATGCCTTATTTCATCGGAGACCTCATCAAGGATTCTAAGAAACTCCTCGTCAGAGAGCCCCCCTATTTTAAGAATATGCATAATATCGATGTTCTTACCCGCCATCAGGCTACTGCCATAGACACAAAATCAAAACGGGTCAAGGTCAAGAACCTTGAAAGCGGGCAAGACCTGGACTTCAATTATGACAAGCTTATTCTTGCCACAGGGGCACAACCCATTGTTCCTCCGCTGCCTGGCATTTCATTAGGCAATATCTTCACCCTGAGAACTATTAACGATGCCGTAAGGATTAAGGCCTGTGTGGATAGCGGAAAGGTCAAAAATGCCGTGATTGTCGGCGGCGGGCTTATTGGCTTAGAGATGGCAGAGAATCTCGTTCTCAGAGGGGTCAGGGCGACAGTTGTCGAGCTTCTCGACCAAATCTTGCCTCCATTGGACAAAGATATGGCGCAAATTGTTCAAAATCACCTGTTAGAGAAGGGTGTCGAGGTCATCACGTCTGACGGTGTAAAATCATTTGCGGGAAATGGAGATAATTACGTAACCGGAGTTATAACAGGCAAACGACATCTGCCGGCCGATATGGTCATTCTCTCTATCGGAATCAAGCCCAATACAAAATTAGCCCAGGAAGCGGGCTTAGAGATTGGCGCTACTCGTGCGATAAAGGTCAATGACCGGATGGAGACAAATATCCCTGATGTGTATGCCATTGGCGATTGCGCCGAAAATATCCACTTAGTAACAGGAAAACCGACCTGGATTGCGCTGGGTTCTACAGCGGCTAAAATGGGGCGTGTAGCCGCCATTAACGCCACGGGCGGCATCGACACCTTTAACGGTGTTTTGGGGACATTAATCGTAAAAGTTTTTGAGATGAACATCGGTAAGGCGGGACTTTCTGAACGGGAAGCTATTAAAGAGGGGTTTAAAATAGAGTCTACTATCGTCCCTGCGTCAGATGTTGCCCATTATTATCCCGGCGCAAAGGACATTATCATGAAACTTATTGCCGATGTGCCATCGAGAAAACTCCTGGGCGCTGAGATTGTGGGAACGGGTGTGGTCGATAAACGTATCGATATTATTGCAGCGGCGCTGACATTCGGCACAACGGTCGACCAAATTTCCAAACTCGATCTTGCCTATGCCCCGCCTTGTGCCATGTCAATGGACGCTGTCATCGTCGCCGCTAACGTCCTGGGCAACAAATTATCGGGGAAAACGGTAGGTATCCTGCCACAGAAAGTTGCTGAAAAGCGTGATCGGGGAGAGGATTTTCTACTGGTCGATGTAAGGACAGAAATGGAACACCAAAGCGGATACATTAAGGGATGTCAACACATTCCACTCGATAAACTGGCGTCACGTCTGTATGAACTTGATAAATCCAAAGAGATTATCACATACTGCCGCGCCGGGCTGCGCGCCGCCCAAGCCTACCGCATCTTGAAAAATGCTGGATTTACCAACGTGAAGTATATGGACGGCAGTATTCTGGCATGGACGTACGGGTTGGAGAAATAGTAACAATTTAGTTTTTTGTAAACATCCATAGTTGAAAATGCCTTTGTGGCAATAGATAGCGGCAATTCATGAATTGCCGTGCGGGTGCAGGTTTATATCCCGAACCCTTCATTGGGGAAAACACAAAGACAGCAGCCTATGCGTCGCACGCAGACAGGTGCGATTTGATACTGCTTCTTCAAGCCCAAAGTTAAAGTGAGCGTTGATCATGATTCAAAGGTGGGTTCAAGTTGCAAACTTGAACCCGCGAATGGTTAATTACAACCCCCTTGATCCCCCTTTTCGTTCGACTGAGCTCACGACGAAGTCTAAGGGGGATTAATTGATACAAAGCATTATTATGAACTATAAGCTTTTATTCACACGATGCATTTTGTTATTACAGATATGTCTTTCTGTAATATATTTTTCCTCAACGAATTCATTTGCGTATCAGAATACTCTTGAGAAGGTAAAGAGTTCCGGGGTCTTAATATGGGGATTTGATGCAGAGGGAGGCGCGCCGTATGTATTCCACGACCCCAAACATCCATCCAAACTTATTGGGTTTGAGGTGGAACTTGTTGAAGCCATTGCCAGGGAATTGGGAGTAAAGGTACAGCACTTCCAAAATGCCTGGGACAGCATCCTGCTTTCCCTCCAGCGTGGAGATTTCGATATTGCGCTTAACGGCATCGAAATTACGCCCGATAGGGAGCCGTCCGTCTTATTTACCCGTCCGTATTATGTGTATGCAGAGCAGATTGTTGTCCGCACCGCAGACAATCGCATTAATAGCCTGGAAGACCTTCGGGGTAAGAAGGTCGGCACTTTATACAATACGGTAGCAAAACGAATGCTGGAAGAAATGGGAGGAGTTACCGTTAATATTTATAGTGGACAGGTAGAACCATTCAAGGACCTTTCTTTAAGCCGTATTGACGCTGTCTTTGTCGATTTACCCATTGCTTCTTACTACGCCATGCCCAATCCACAACTGCGTCTGGTAGGCGAACCTGCGGGAGAAGGATATTACGGTATAGCGGTGCGAAAAGAAGATACTGCCCTGGCAGAAGAGATGAACAACATCATCGAGAAACTCTTAAGAACAGGGGAATTAAAGAAGATTTACAGCCGGTGGGGATTGTGGAATGCCTCACAGGAAAAGCTATTCTTACATGAAGAGCTTTTACAAAAATATACAGAAATCCCCGCATCCGCTTTGGAAAAGACATCCCCTGCGGTAATAACGTTTTTGCCTACCTTGCTGAAAGGGGCGCTGGTTACAGTCGGTATTTCCATCTTGTCCATGATGTTTGCGGTTGGTTTAGGGCTGCTACTGGCAATCATGAGACTCTACGGCAATACGTGGGTACAAAAAATTTCTACAGCTTATATTGAGATTTACCGTGGCACACCATTACTTATTCAGTTGTATATTTTGTACTACGGTTTACCGAACATCGGCATTACCCTGAGCGCCTTTGCCGCCGCTATTCTTGGATTAGGCATGAACTATGCCGCTTATGAGGCAGAAATCTATCGTGCGGGGATACAATCTATACCCAAAGGACAAACCGAGGCAGCGCTCTCTCTCGGCATGTCGAAACGACTTGCGTTAAAACGAATCATCCTGCCGCAGGCTTTTCGTATTACCATACCGCCAATGACCAATGATTTTATCGCCCTGTTTAAAGATTCTTCGCTGGTTTCCGTCATTGCCATGGTAGAACTCACAAAGAGTTATAGCATCCTGGCGTCCGCTTCGATGAATTTCTTCAAGTTGGGGATCATTACAGCCCTTCTTTATTTCGGTATGAGCTATCCACTCTCGCTCTATGCCAGGAAATTAGAGAAAAAATTAAGACTCCATGATAGAAATCCATAATCTGTCCAAGCGGTACGACAATCAACCTCTCTTTAAAGGTTTGCACTTAACCATAACTAAAGGAAGTGTCGTTACCCTCATTGGGCCATCCGGCAGCGGCAAGAGTACGCTGCTTCGTTGCATGAACGGATTGGAAGGCTTTCAGAAAGGACACATCTCTGTCAACGGGCAAAAACTCTACGGCACGCATGAACAAAACTACAATAAAGCACAAGTACCTCTTACGTTAAAAAATATACGCCGGAAGGTAGGGATGGTTTTCCAGCAATTCAACCTCTTTCCCCACATGACAGTTTTGCATAATATAACCGAGTCACCTACCCATGTATTGGGTATTAGTCAGGTGGAGGCTGAGTCAAATGCCATTTCCCTGCTCAAGAAGGTGCATTTGGAAGGAAAGGCAGAAAGCCACCCCGGACAGCTATCAGGCGGCGAGCAGCAGCGCGTCGCAATCGCCCGCGCCCTGGCTATGATGCCAGAAGCGATGCTCTTTGACGAGCCGACATCTTCCCTCGACCCTGAGATGATTGAAGAGGTGCTTGCGGTTATTAAGGACTTGGTATCGGAAGGGATGACGACTGTCATTGCAACGCATGAAATGGGCTTTGCAAGGGATGTTTCAACAGATGTAGTTTTTCTTGAAAAGGGTGAAATTATAGAGGAGGGAGAACCGAAGGAATTGTTCAGTAATCCCAGAAATGACCGGACAAAGGCATTTTTAAGCCGTTTTATGAAGTAGTTCATGACAAAATCGATACCAATTTACGGGGGGACTTAAAATTGGTAGCTTAACCCAACAAAAAACGTCCTTCCCGGCCTGGGCAGGTCTTCCGGGATGGAAGTCGGCCCGGGGTCGCTGTAGTCTTTGTCCAACAGGTTATACACCGTCCCGTATACCTCCATGGTCTTGAAGAATTCCTTCCCGATAACCGAAAGGTTTAACAGTGTATACGCAGGCAGATCGTCCCTTGCGTCGCTTTCCTCCCTGGAACGCGACCCGCTGACAAAGGCGCTCAGATTGGTGTTGATATATTTCCAATGGTGAACGTTCACTCCAAAATTGCCTTTGTGTTTTGCCACAAACGGTAACTTATCCCCATCGTCGTCTTCAGGTGACTGGAAGGTATAATTCATAAAGACATAATTACCTTTGGTTATATCCACCTTCGTTTCCATTTCTACACCCTGTATGCGGGCGTCTCCAAAGTTTTCATACCGGGATGTATTTTGTGCAGATTCCACGGTGCGTAAGACAATAAGGTCTTTTACGTCGTTGAAGAAATAATTCACGCTGCTCGAAACATGTTTGTTAAACTTGTAACTCAATCCCAACTCGTAGGTTCTAATGGTTTCCGGGTCTAGGTCTTCGTTTCCCTGAATGGCAGGCTGGTTGGTGGTAAACATCTCCAGGAAACTGGGGGCGCGGAATGCCTCCCCATACAGGAGTTTTAACGACGCATCCTTCATAAAAGCCCATGTCAAGCCGGATCGTGGACTGGTCGCGCCGCCAAAATCGCTATAATGGTCGTGCCTTGCCCCTAAGGTAAGGTTTATTGTGTCGGTAATATCCCACGTATCCTGCAGATATACAGACCATATCCTTCGCGTGGCCTCTTTTAAAAAAGGGTACGTATCTGAAAAATCCTGAAGTGAATCCAGTGGCTCATCGGTGGCGGGATGAAAGTTGCTTGAAAATCGGACGTTCGTTTGATTTATCAGGCGATATTCCAAACCCAGGGTGATTACATTTCCATCAAACAGTTCGTAGTCAAACGGAATTTCTGTGCCGACAATCTTTTGAATCACCTTGCCATTACCAATGAACCCATCGGGATAGGTATTAAGCTTATCGTAACTTCCGTCTCCATCCGTATCCAAAGGCAACGTTACGCCCTCTGAAAACGATTCGATATAGGTGTTATTATCAAACTGATCATAATAGACCCTGGGCTTAAAAATAAGTCTTTCCTCAAAGGTCTTCTTATACCCTGCCTCACCGAACACATAGTTACTTTCCACATCAGATTCATCGTTTAATGCATACTGGGGGCCGATAAAAGGGCCTCGGTTTCTGTTACTGTACCATCCCTCAAAATAAATATCTTTGTAAACCGCCTTCAGATTCAAGTCGTATTCCTGCCGCCCATCCTCCACTTTTCCGGGCGCCTGAGAAACCGGGGAAAAACCAAAAGAAGAAAGGACGTTATCAATCCGTGTTTGATTATCGCTCTCGACAATGCCGTCAAAACCATCCGACTGCCTGTAATGTACTATTCCTGAGATGCTAACCTCCCCCAATTTCTTCCCAAATACGATGTTTTCGTCATACGTGTCAAAGCTTCCATAACCACTGCTCACCTTTACACCGTCAATGTCCTGTGCGTCTTTGGTAATGATGTTGATAACCGCTGTAAATGCATTTTCACCGTACATAGCGGAACCAGGCCCGCGGATGATTTCTATCCTCTTTATACTTTCTACCGGGAAATCGTCAAAATTGCCGAAGGCTCCGCCTCTGAGAGGATTATTTATAAAGTGTCCGTTTAGCATTACCCGTACCTTGTTAGCGCTCTCAAGACCCCGCACGGCAGGGACTACATCTCCAAAATCCGCCTTCTTCAGAATTTCAAACCCAGGCACAGTCCTCAAAATCTCAGCAAAAGTGCGGTAACCCAGATTCTTGATCTCATCATCGGTAATTACCGTAACGATGCCCGGCGCCTTGTTTATCTGCGTCTCATGCCGTGTGGCAATTGTCACTTCTTCGTTAAATCCAAACCAAATGGCCTCGGTTGAAATCTCATCTGCCACTGCCTTATCCACATTCAGATTCCTCTTACTATCAGTATTAAAAGATGTGTTTTCAAGGCGAGTCGTTGTTGCGTCCTCTGCAAAAGGGTGAGACGAATTGAGAGAAAGAAAGGTTTGCAAAACACCTATGGACAGGAAAAACAGAAGCCGCCTATTTGTTGTCCATTTGGTCATTGCGGATAAACACTCACTTTCCGGTGCATGTTTTAGCTTGTGTTGCTAATTGTGTTTTAAGGACGAATCTATATAAGAGGATGCAAAATCAGTACCTCGAATACTTGTTAATAGTTATTTTTAAAATATATTATATCCCCTTGGGAAAAAATAGGAACAAAAAATTTCGCTTTTAAACAGGCAAATTTTTAGTGTGAAATTGCATGGTAATGTGGAAAGGCTTCTATGGCACAGTTACCATAATTTATAAAATAAATTCTCTATAAGTCTCAGGCAAGTTATTTTCTTCCCAAATCAAAACTGTCCGATTATAAATTAACCTTGCATTTTTATTACTGTTTGGATAATTTAAAGCAGTGTAGTTTAAAACATTTAATAATTGAATTGTTTCCTCTTCACTATGACCTTTATTATTGAAAACCTCAAGGAAGCTGACGTTTTAGCGGTTGTAGACCTCTATCATTTCATTATTGATGAATTACACGCCAGGAGCCTGGAGGTGGAACGGTTGCATTTCAAAGGTATTTACCCCGTAGAAGAAGTTAAAAAACGCCTGGATAACAAAGATTGTGTATATCTTGTTGGCAAGGAAAACGGCAAGGTTGTGGGTTTTGTATTTGCGTGGGTCTCTGAGGGCGTGGGAAATTTACACTGGATGGGTTTGTTGCCCGGACACAGAAAAAAGGGATACGGGGATCAACTCCTTGAAGAGACAATGAAGGTTTTTTTGGGAAAGGGATGCCATGAGGCAAAGTTGTTTACTTATCCTTCCGAAAAAGTTGCATATCACCTCTTTCAAAAGCATGGATTTAAAGAGGTGGCCTTTATCGACCGCAGATTTTTTGGGATGGGTGTTATTCTCATGGTACGGAAAATTACCCCAATCCCGGAGGAACACCGCGCTAAAAAGATCGTGCTGGCCGGCGAGGCGGGACAGGGCATTAAACTTATGGCACATGTACTGGCTGATATCCTTGCCAAACTGGGGAAAGAGGTGGCCTTGAATCTTGTTTACGATGCAACCGTACGCGGAGGCAACATTCGGGCGGAGATCGTATATTCCGATGAGCCAATCGAAGTGCCCTTTTTTGAAGAAGCGGATATAGGGCTTCAATTATCAAAGACACCCGACCCGACGGTTCGCGCAAAACACGTGCTTATCGAGGCGTCCGCCTGTAACGCAGAATGCAAAAAGTGTGAACTCCGCTGCCCGGCAAGCGACCGCATTCCTTTCGAAAAACTCGCCACAGAACAGTTTAACAGTCCTATATTTGTCAACATGATTGCGCTGGGCAGGTTGTTGAGCAAGATCGGTATTAATATCGAAACGGTAAACTTTGCCTCGGAATTTCCCTCGCAATTTCTTGACGAGAATATAAAGGCGATACGTTATGGCTACACGTACCAGGATTAGCGCATCTGAAATAACGGAGAAGGTCTCACAGCTCTGCATGGATGCCAATTTCAATCTGAACGAAGACGTTCTCAACGCACTGAGAGACTCCTACGAGGCGGAAGGCTCTCCGGTTGCCAAGGAGGTATTTGCAGAATTAATAGAGAATGCAAAGATCGCTCATGAATGCCAGATGCCTCTATGCCAGGATACGGGGGTCGCAGTTGTTTTTGTCGAGATAGGGGAGGGCATAGAGATCGTTGGCGGTCGTCTTTATGAAGCTATCCATGAAGGTATTCGGGAGGGATATAAAAAGGGGTTCTTGAGAAAGTCCATGGTGAAAGATCCTCTCAATCGTATCAATACAGGTGATAACACACCAGCCATTATCCATACAGAATTTACCCCTGAAAATTGCTTAAAAATTAGCTTTATGGCCAAGGGCGGCGGATGCGAAAATATGAGCCGGCTTGCGATGTTGACACCGGCCGATGGCAGAGAAGGTGTCATTAATTTCGTGGTGGAAACCGTAAAGATAGCGAAGGCAAATCCATGTCCACCCATTATTGTGGGCGTTGGGATGGGCGGGACATTTGATTATGCAGCCTTTTTGGCCAAAAAGTCCCTTTTGAGACCTCTGGGAACCAAACACGTTGACCCTGACACTGCAAATTTAGAAAACGAGATGCTGGAAAGGATCAACAATTCAGGCATTGGCGCTCAGGGGCTGGGTGGCTGGATTACGGCTATGGCCGTCCATGTGGAACGCCATCCCTGCCACATAGCAAGTTTGCCGGTGGCCGTTAACATTGAATGTCATGCGCATAGGGTTAAAACAATTACATTGGTGCCTTATTAAAAATGTCAAATGTAATACATTTAAAAATACCCTTAACAGACGATGACGTTGTAAATCTCAGGGTTGGAGATAGGGTCAGTATCAGTGGAATTATTTACACAGCCAGGGATGCTGCGCATAAACGGTTGGTGGAACTTATCGATACGGGTAAAGAATTACCCTTTGATATTCGGAATCAAATTATCTATTATGTAGGTCCGAGTCCTGCACGACCAGGCAGACCCATTGGGTCCTGCGGGCCTACCACGAGCTATCGCATGGACGTGTATACACCGAAGTTATTGGCAAAAGGGTTGAAGGCAACCATTGGGAAGGGTAATCGCTCTCAATCCGTTATCGAAGCCCTGAAGCAATATAAGGCGGTCTATTTCGCAGCCACCGGCGGCGCTGCCGCATTGCTCGCAAGGGCCGTAAAAAAGGCGGAAATCGTGGCGTACGAAGACCTGGGTGCGGAGGCTATTATGCGGTTAGAAGTGGAAAATTTTCCCGTCGTGGTTGCCAATGATATATACGGGAATGATTTATTCAGGGAAGGGGTTGCGAAGTATGAAAGAAAATAAAGATTGGAAAACGAGAAGGAAAGGGGTTAGACATGTTTGATAAATGCTATTTTTGCAAGGCTGATGTAGTTCAACAACTGGTTACTATTGACTATCGTTGGGGGGATACTCTTGTAATTATTAAAGATGTTCCAGCAGCAGTTTGTCAACAGTGTGGGGAAAAATACCTGTCAAGTAGTGTTTATAAGGAGTTGGAGAGGTTGGCAAAAAGTAAAAACCACATAATGGATAAGATGACAGTTGATGTTTTAGTTTTTGAGGAAAGTTCTACTGTTTAATGGTTTACATAAAAATTCTTAGATCTTTTTATATTATAAAGTGATTAAAAATTAAGGTAGAAAAGGTTATAGGACATGAAAAAGATTTTATATATTGTGTTGGATGGTTTAGGGGATGGGCATTATCCTTGTAAGGAAATTGGCAATCGTACGCCTCTTGAAGCGGCGGCAACGCCCACGATGGATATGCTGGCGCGGGAAGGGCAGACGGGACTGATGTACACTGTCGGAAAGGGGATTGCACCTGAATCGGACATTGCGGTCATCAGTATCCTGGGTTATGATGCAATGAAGTATTATACGGGGCGCGGCCCGCTCGAAGCGCTTGCCGCGGGATTGAAAATCAAGGACGGAGACCTTGCCTTCCGTGCAAACCTTGCCACACGGGGGACGGGCAGACAAATAAGGGATCGCCGTGTCGGAAGGAATCTTTCTACGGAAGAGGCGACTCAACTCTGTGAAGAGATTAATAAGAAGGTAAAATTGGATTCCATACCCGCTACATTTACCTTTAAAAATACCCTCGAATACAGAGGCGTATTGGTCGCCCGTGGCGTTAAGAACAAACTTTCCGGGTACGTAACGAACACCGACCCGGCATATACAAAACACGGCCTTTTAGGCGTTGCAAAGGAAACAGGCACTTTTGAGAATATGGTTGAATATTGTATGCCTGTACACGATTGCCCGGACATTGATGCGGCCTATCGTTCCGCGCTCCTTGTAAATGAGTTTACCTTGAAAAGTTGTGAGGTGCTGGATCAATCTGAAGTCAATAAAAAACGCATGAAGAAGGGATTACTCCCGGCAAACCTTGTATTGTTGAGGGATGCAGGTGATCATCTTCCCACGCTTCCCGCGATAAAAAATAAATTCAGGAAAAATTTCGGGTGTTTTGTGGAAATGCCGACCGAAGAGGGCATTGCCATGCTGACCGGTATGAAGATAGTTCCCATACCACCGCCCACAAAAAATTTGGAAAAGGATTACACCCTGCGCGCCAATATGACCATCAAAAATATGAAAAAATACGACGGGCTTTATATCCACATTAAAGGGCCGGACGTGCCCGGACATGACGGCGACGCCATCAGGAAAAAGACCATTATCGAGGCGATTGACCGGTATTATCTCACGCCATTGATAGACAGTATAGACCTTGACAAAACCATTGTTGCGGTTACCGCAGATCATTCAACGCCATGCCGGTTAAAATCTCATTCCGATGACCCTGTCCCGTTGCTGATCAGCGGAGGAAACGTTAAGCCTGATACAACAAAATCCTTTTCGGAAAAGACCTGTTTAGCCGGTAAAATAGGGAAAATCAACGGTACGCAGCTTATGCCGCTCCTGGTCAAATATGCAAATGCAAACGGATAAAGGGAAGTGGTGGAAATGGGTAGTAATTTCCTGCGGCATAATCTTCTGTGTTGGGTTGGCAGTGGTATTGATTATTCCGGCATTTATTTCGGGAGATTTTATAAGACAGAAGGTTACCCGGATATTAGACGATAGATTCAAATCAGTCCATCAGGTTGGGGCATTTTCTTTTCACTGGCCCGGCCGGATTAATATCTCTTATATTACCATCCGGAAGCAGGAAGAAAACGGGGTGGAGCCGATAAAACTCGAGGAGATTCAAGGTACGTTAAAATTACTCCCTCTGTTCTTTAAAAAGATTGTTGTTAAAAAAATTTCCATACGAGAGATTAATTATGAAAATCGATTATTGTTGAAAAATCTCGTTACTGACAAATTCTCATTTGACAATGGCGTTGTTTCCACCCGTGCACGATTGAGCGTGAATGAAGGGCCTACGGCCATTAAAGGAATGATTGATCTCCGTCAAAAAAAGCCGGCGTGCGACTTTTCGATAGAAGCAGAAGATATTCACATTACCCAGGATATCCCATTTCTCAGCATATTACCGATATTTGCAACAAAGGATGGGGAAGTAGGGGGGATTTTGAGCCTCAAAGGGTATTTACGTGGAAAGGGATTAGGAAAGGAAATCCTCAATAAAAAACTTGTTGCTGATATGAAACTGGAAGTAAGAAATGGGTACATTCGAGGCAATAAATTATTGTCTTCCATATTGGAAATTATAGGGGTAAAGGGCGCATATTCATTTGATTCGATGGAAGCCGTAATCCAGATAAAGGATGGCAGGATTTCTACACCGAAAATGGATATTCAGAGCCCACTCTTGAGCCTGAATGCGTTCGGCGTGACCAAATTTGATGGTTCTATCTCTTATGATGCCACGGTTAGATTTAGTAAAGAACACATGGGCAAGGATGTAGAAAAAATCGCAGGCTTACTTTTAAAGGAAAATGCGTTGCCGGTAGAAATACGGGGCACGACGAAAGACCCGAAGGTCTCGGTAAAACTGCCCAAGGAGAATCTGGAAAATATCGTCAAGGGATTGGTAAATGATTTTTTATCGAATCCAAAAAAGAAGAAGGAAAAGAAATGAATTGGATTGATTACACAATCTTTGCCGTCCTGTTCTTCTCCACAGCCATGGGGCTTGCCAGTGGTCCGGTGCTTCAACTCTTTCGAATCTGTTGTTTATTGCTCTCATTTTTCGCCGCCATCTTCTTTCATAGCATTTTGGTCGGCATTTTGAAAACCATCTTCACGCCCTCTACTGCAAGTTTAATAAGTTATTTTTTCGTCTTTGGGGTTGCGTTCATTGCCACGTATATCTTCACAGACATACTCAAGAGGATCATGGGCAGGTGGAAGATGGGCTTTGGTCTCAGGCTGTTTGGCGCTTTATTAGGGATTCTGAAAGGGCTTGTTTTCTGCGGCGTAATCATCTTTGGCGTCCTGTTATTTTGTGCCAAGCCGACGTGTGACACGGTCAATGCCTCAAAGATTGCAAGCCAGATTGGGAAAGGGATGCAGACTATAGTCTCTGTCGTTCCGGAAAGCGTGTCGAACAAGGTGAGGGGTTACGCAGAGGAAATCAGGAGAAAGAAATTATCAAAAGATGCAAAACCTGAGAAGTCAGATAAAGGCGCTGACAAAAACGAAGATTTTAAGCCCTCTCTGTGACCCGCACATCTACTTATCCAAAGAGCTTCGGACTCCTAATATATTCTTTGTGGCAACATGAGTATAAATCATCGTG